>MTBK01177943.1_pt1 | contig 20196 bp, 21 predicted proteins | sample 1535981 | NCBI WGS metagenome assembly MTBK01 (sample SAMN06109225, study PRJNA356200) | anaerobic digester metagenome | isolation source: biogas reactors fed with pig manure or primary and secondary sludge | place: Spain | collected 2016-06-30
ACTGAACTCCCTCTTCCTCGAGGTTCCCTCCCACCTCACCGATGACGACGACGGCTTCCGTCTCGGGGTCACTCTCGAACCGTGCGAGCGTATCCACAAACGTCTGGCCGATCACCGGATCGCCACCGATCCCGATGATCGAGCTCTGACCGATACCGGCACGGGTGAGTTCATCGACCACCTCGTAGGTGAGTGTGCCGCTCCGGGATATGACACCGACCGTCCCCCGGGTGGCGAGGTGGGCTGGCATGATGCCGAGTTTGCACTCCCCTGGCGAGAGAAGCCCGGGGGAATTCGGACCGATGACCGTGCAGTCGTGGAGTTTTGCGTAGGCGAGTGCCTTCATGGTGTCGTGGACCGGGATATGCTCGGTGATGACGACCGCAAGCTCGATCCCTGCATGTGCCGCCTCCATGATAGCGTCAGCTGCGGCCATGGCCGGGACGAATATGACACTTGCTGTCGCATCGTGCTCCTCCCGGGCCTCCCGCATCGTGTCATAGACCGGAACGCCGTGGACCTCCTGCCCGCCCTTTCCGGGCGCAGCCCCGGCGACGACACCCCTGCCACCGACCTCACGCGCGTAATCGTTCATCAGCCCGGTATGGAATCGGCCCTGCCTGCCGGTGATGTTCTGAACGATCACCCCGAGGCTCCTGTCTCCGTAGATCATGGTGCTGCCTCCATCGCCGCCCGAACTGCTGCATCCATGCTCTCGAGCATCCGGTAACCGTTCGCGGCGAGCAGTTGCCTTCCTTCCTCCTCGTTCGTTCCGGCCATCCTGACGATGACCGTCGGTGAGACACCGGCGGCGATGATCCCCCGCGCCACCTCATCACACCTGGTGATCCCGCCGAGGAGATTGACCACGATCACGTTCACACCGGGCATGCTCGCGACGAGTCGCACGGCGTGCTCCACGCGTTCCTGGTCAGCGCCGCCGCCGACATCGAGGAAGTTTGCCGCCCGGCCCCGGTAGTACTCGATGAGGTCGAGCGTCGACATCGTGAGGCCGGCACCGTTTCCTATGACGCCGATACTCCCGTCCAGCTCCACGTAGGAGAATCCGTGCTTCTCAGCCTCACGCTCGCGTTCCGAGAGGTCGCGGTTGACCGCTATACCCTGGCGGGCGAGGGCGTTGTCGTCGATGATGAGCTTGGCGTCAGCCGCGTAGATCCCATCCGGAGTCGTCACGAGCGGATTTATCTCGGCGAGCATGGCGTCTTTCTCCCGAAATGCGCGGTAGAGATTGTTGATGACGGGCGCAAGTTCTTTTGGGGCTCCCCCGAGGAGCTCGCGCATGAGGAAGGCCGGGATGTCACGGAGAAGCGGCGATACGATGACCCTGCGGACGGCCGATGCCGCGCTCTCGATATCGACCCCGCCTGCATCGGCGAAGAGGATCACGGGCTGCCTGCTCGACCGGTCGACGGCTATGCTGACGTAATACTCATGCTCGATCGGGAGCTTCTCCTCGACGAGTATGCTCCTGACCGGGACGCCCTTGATCTCGCGGGTGAAGAGTTCCCGGGCGGTCTCGACCGCGGTTGTATCGTCGGCAAAGAGGACGCCGCCCGCCTTCCCCCGACCCCCGACGTCCACCTGGGCCTTCATCACCACGGCATCACCGATCCCTGCCAGGTGTGCCGCGACCTCCTCCGGCGCCCGTATAAGAACCCCCTTCGGGACCGGAATGCCGTACTTCGAAAAGATCTCTTTTGCTTCGTATTCCAGTAATTTCATGCTTGTCCTCCGAGTTCAAATCCACGTCTCAGGGCTCTTGAGTTCAGGTTCTCGGTGCCTTTCGGGACACTGTCGAGCACAGCACGCTCGATCGCCTCCCTGCTCACGACCCCGGTTATGGCCACAAGTGCCCCCATCATGACGATATTTGCCACGATCTCACGGCCGAGATTCTCTTTTGCCTCCGCCGTCGCCGGGATCTCGTGGTAGCAACAGGCCGGGCGGGACCTGACGAGGTCCGCATCAAGGACCATGACCGCATCCTCCCGCGCCGTGACCCCGTACTTCTCAAACCCCTGCTGGGACATGATGACGTAGATGTCGGGGTCCGTCACCGCAGGGTAGAGGATCGGTGCATCATCGATGATCACCTGCCCCATCGATGCCCCGCCCCGAGCCTCAGGGCCGTAGACCTGGGTCTGGACGGCGTGTTTGTCGTCGTAGAGCGCCGCCGCCCGCCCGAGTATGACTGCAGAGAGGATGATCCCCTGCCCACCGTATCCTGAGAGCCTGACCTCATGCCTCATCGCCTCACCCCCATGGCCGGTCTCCGCCGCCTGACCAGTTCACCGATGGTGAACGTCCCCTCCGGGATCTCCGCCCCCTCTTGCATCAAACGGTTGTACTTTGTGACGAGCATCGCGTGGCCCTTGAGATACTCGATCATGGCCGGAATGGTCCGGAGCCTGTTGTGGCGGCCGAAGTTCGTCGGGCACTGGGTCCGCACCTCGATAAAAGCGAGACCCGGTGTCCGCATCCCGGTGGCTATCGCCTTCGCGAGCTCCATGACATGGTAGGACGTCCAGCGGGCGACATAGTTTGCACCCGCTGTCACGGCGAGCTCTGCAAGGTCGAAGGCAGGCTCACTCGCCCCGTAGGGCGTCGTCGTCGAGAAGGCTCCCTCCGGTGTCGTCGGGCTCCCCTGCCCACCGGTCATGCCGTAGATCTGGTTGTTCATACAGATCACGGTCATATCCACGTTCCGGCGGCAGGCGTGGATGAAGTGGTTCCCGCCGATGGCGGCGAGGTCACCATCGCCAGTGAAGACGACGACGTTCAGGTCGGGTCGCGCCATCTTCACGCCGGTGGCAAACGCCAGCGCTCTTCCGTGGGTGGTATGGAGCGAGTCGGCGAGTATGTAGCCGGGAGCGCGGGATGAACACCCGATCCCCGATATGAAGGCAGTCTCATCACGCCTCCAGCCCATCTCCTCCACGGCCGCGAGGGTGCAGTTGAGGACCGTCCCGTTGCCGCACCCGGTGCAGTAGATGTGCGGGAGCCGGTCCTCCCTGAACCAGTCGGGTGCGATCATCGGTGCGCCTCCAGAGCCCGTAGAAGCTCAGCGGGGGTGTGGAGTTCCCCGCCGATCCTCGGGATCGATACGACCACCTGATCGGCGTGGCGCTGGACCTCCCTCGCCATCTGCCCCATATTCAGTTCGGGCATCAGGAAGACTTTCGCGCTGGAAAATTCCTGGAGTGCAAGCTCAGGGAACGGCCAGACGACCCGGAGGCGGAGGTGACCGACTCCATCATCGGGATGGTCGTGCATGACCTGCTCGACCGTCCGGGACGGCGGGCCGTAGGTGATAAAGACCGCCCCGGCATCGGGGTTTGTGACCTCGTAGTCGGCGATATCATGCCGCGCCGACTCAACCTTCGCGACGAGCCTGCGCACGAGGCGGTCGTGCGCCTCCGGATCGGTCGTGTCAGGGTAACCGCGCTCGTCATGGGTGAGCCCCGTCACATGGATGGACCGCCCTGAGCCGAAGGGTGCAAAGCCCGGAACGCCATCATCACCGGCATCGTAGGGAAGTGCGCCCTCCGAGAGGGGGGCCGGGGGGGTGGTGTCAACCGAGTCGGGTATGTTCACCCGCTCCCGCATATGGCCCACGATCTCATCGGACATCACGAATGTGGGGACCCTGAACCGGTCGGCGAGGTCGAACGCCTTCACCGTCAGGTCAAACATCTCCTGGACCGAGTTCGGGGTGAGCGCGATGGTGCTGTAGTCACCGTGCGATCCGAACCGGCACTGGAGCATGTCGCCCTGCGCCGCCCGGGTCGGTTGGCCGGTGCTCGGGCCCCCTCGCTGGATGTTGACGATGACGCACGGTGTCTCGGTCATGGCTGCGTAACCGATATTCTCCATCATCAGAGAGAACCCCGGGCCGCTCGTGGCGGTCATGGCTCTCGTGCCCGTCCAGGCGGCCCCGATCACCGCGGCGATGCTTGCGAGCTCGTCCTCCATGGACATGAAGACCCCGCCGATCTTCGGGAGCCTCCGGGCCATGGTCTCGGCGATCTCGGTCGATGGGGTGATCGGGTAGCCGCCGAAGAACCGGCATCCGGCGGCGATCGCGCCTTCCGCACAGGCGGCGTTCCCCTGCATGAACTCAAGCCCGCTCAAAACTCCACCTCAACCCGGTGAGGTTCAAACGGCTTCTCCTTGACCCAGGAGATCGCCTGGTCAGGACAGATCATGTGGCAGACACCGCAGAGCACCCGGCCATAGAGGGCCTGCAACCTGCAGTTCGGGCACCGTTCAGGGCGGTCGAGGACCGGGACGACGACCCCCCGACTGTTGAGTTCAGTTCCTTCCTGAAATATCCTGTATGGGCAGACCAGCACGCAGAGGTTGCACCCCTTGCAGCGGCTTTCATCGATGACGAGTTTCATGGGGCTGTATCCTGCTTGATATTGAATCGCTGATGAAATTGTGTTTTCGCTTTCTCGCGCACGACCTCGAAGAGATCGCCGCCATGAGCGTCGATCCCGACCGTAAGCGGCAGGCGATCAGCCTCAATGATCCAGATCGCTTCGGCCATGCCGAGATCTTCAAAATAGACGCCTTTCAGGCTCATATGCGCGGCGGCGAGCGCGGCGCATCCACCGGTGAGCGCGAGATAGATCGCGCGCCCCTGGAGCTGCTCGACCACCTCCAGCCCCATACCACCTTTCCCTATAAGAGCGCGGACGCCTGCATCGATGAGGAACCCGGTGAGCGCGTTCATACGCGCGGATGTGGTGGGTCCGGCGACGACGAGCCTTCCTTCCTGCACCACCGGGCCGCAGTGGTAGACCACGGCCCCTTCGGGGGCGAAGGGGATACCCTCCTCCATCATCCGTATGTGTGCCTCATCCCGGGCGGTGTAGATCGTCCCCGTGAGGGTCACCCTATCACCTGCCCGGAGATCGAGGACCTCGTCGCCGAGCGGTGTTGCAAGATCGATCATAGACGGACCTCCACGGTCGCCCGGCGGCAGGCCCAGCACTGCACGTTCACCGCAACCGGGAGGGAGGCGGTGTGGCAGTCTGCCCGCTTCACCTTCACAGCAAGCGCGGTCGTATCCCCCCCAAGCCCCATCGGCCCGATGCCGAGGGCGTTGACCGCATCGCATATCTCCTGCTCGTACTCGTCCATGGTGTCGACCGGGAGGAGGAGAGCCTCCTTTGCAAGCGCGGCTGCCCCATCAAACGTCCCTCCTATACCGACACCGAGAAAGACAGGTGGGCAGGGCTTCCCTCCTGCTATGAGCATCGTCTCAGCGACAAACCTCGGTATATCAGCCGCCTGCGAGGGGAGGAGCATACCAAGCCTCGATGCATTCTCAGAACCCGCACCCTTCGGGAGTACGGTCACCGTGAGCTTCTCCCCGGGCACCACGTGGACGGCCGGCATACCGGCACCGGTATTATCACCGGTGTTTTTCCGGGTGATCGGGTCGACGACGTTTGGGCGGAGTGGAACTGCGGCCGTCGCCCGGCGCACCCCCTCCCGCACCCCGTCATAGATGGCGGATGTGAGCGGTATGTCGGGGGGGAGGGTGATGTAGACCACCGGCACGCCGGTATCCTGGCAGATAGGCACCTGCCGCTCCTCAGCGAGCGAGATGTTCTCAAGAATCGTAGCGAGTTCGGATCGTGCGCCCTCGTCGCTCTCGACCGCGGCCGCCCTCTGGAGCGCCGCGAGCACGTCGGGGGGGAGCCGGATCTCAGCCTCAGCAAGGGCTCTTTCCGTAGCATCTGCCAGCGCGCCTGAGAGTGCCGGATTGATCATCATTACTACTGGTAGGAGGAGAACATACATATCTATATTCCCGCAGGTACCAGGTACGCCGCCGGTGGATCGGCCAATTGCGAAAAAGGGTGGGCGGGATGCGGGTTTTACGCTTCCGCTACCCGTTCCTCGACGATCCTTGCGGGAGTCGGGAGCTTATAGACGGCGCGCTGAAGAGCGGCCTTGGCCTTATCGACGTGCTGGGGGTTTACCCAGACGGAGAAGACCTTCTGCCCGGGTACAACCCGGGCGGCGGTGCCGACGGCCTTCCCGAAAGAGCGGCGCATGCCCTCAGAGACCCTGTCTGCCCCTGCACCGGTCGCCTGCTTATTCTCACGGAGGACGTGGTGGGGGTAGGTCCTGAGCTTGAAGTGATAGTTTGCTCTTCCCACCCCTTTGACGAGCTGCCGGTTGACGCTGATACGCGCGGCCTCAAGGGCGGTGTGGCGTATCTGGCAGGCCTCCTCGACGACGATGGAGAGCTCGACGGGGAAGTCCTGGGTGAGGTTGCCCATATCAAACTGCACGATCTTGCTGCCCGGCACGCCGCCCATGTATTCTCTGCGTGTATATGCCATCTTTGCGAGATTTCTGTACATCTTCGCTGGTTTTCGTACCATTGTTAAAAACTCCTGCCGATCTATGAGTGCTCTATAAAATGGAGATTTCCTCTAATAAACCTTATCCAGTAGTCACGATCTAATTGATCATCTCAAGCACCCGCCGCCGCACCTCCGCGAACCCGGCGCTGGTGCGATCCCGCGGCCGGGGCCAGGGAATGGATATGACCTCACGGACGGTCCCCGGCCTCTGGGTCAGTACGATGATCCGGTCGGCGAGGTAGACCGCTTCGTCGACGCTGTGGGTGACAAAGATGATCGTCTGCCTCGTCTCCTTCCAGAGTGAGAGGAGTTCTTTTTGCATCCGGTTCCGCGTCTGGGCGTCCAGCGCTCCGAAGGGCTCATCCATGAGGAGGACATCGGGATCATTTGCAAGCGCCCGGGCTATCGCCACCCGCTGCCGCATTCCACCCGAGAGCTCGTAAGGATAGGCATCCCGGAACTGGGAGAGACCTACCATATCGATGTAGTGGTCCGCCGTTCTCCGGCACTCGTCCTTCTTGAAGCCCTTCATCTCAAGGCCGAAGGCGACGTTATCGATGACCCGCCGCCAGGGGAAGAGAGAGTACTCCTGAAAGACCATCCCCCGCTTCGGATCCGGGCCGGTGACCGCGTGACCGTCGACCATCACGTTCCCTGCTGAAGGGGTCTCAAGCCCCGCGATGATCCGGAGCAGTGTCGTCTTCCCGCATCCTGACGGCCCGACCAGGCAGATGAACTCCTCGTCCTGGATCTGCAGGGTGACTCCCTCAAGCGCCTGGGTGACGGCACCGTCCTCCTTCGGGAAGGCTTTGCCGAGGTTCTGGATCGAGACATCGCCCATCCTATGCCACCTCCCCGGCATGCCACCGGAGGAGCCGCCCGTCAACGTAATTTCGGAAGATGCGGTCGATGATGAGGCCTGTAAATCCGAGGATCATCATATAGACGACGACGTTGGGCATCTGGTGGAGGTAGAAGTTGTGCCAGAGCTGGTAGCCGAGGCCGTACTTTGATACGCCGAACATCTCAGCACCCACAAGGCACATCCATCCGACGCCCATCGCTATCCGGATCCCGGAGGCTATCGCCGGGATGGAGGCGGGGAGGGCGACGTGGCGGATCAGTTCAAATGAGGTGTTGCATCCGAGCACCTTCCCCGCCTCGACAAAGACCTTCGGGATGGATCGAAACGCGGAGTAGGTCGCGGTCAGTATCGGGAAGAAGGCGCCCACGAAGATCATGAAACCCGCTGCCTGTGCGGTGAGCCCGAACCATATGATGGCAAACGGTATCCAGGCAAGCGGTGGGACGGGACGCAGGATCTCGATGATCGGATCGAGCAGAGAGTCTGCTACGTGGAACCAGCCCATCAGGATCCCGATGGGGACGCCGAGGATGAGCGCCGCAAGGAGTCCGATCCCAAAATGTTCAAGACTTACCGTGATGTCGAGAAAGAGGGTGCCTGAAGTGAGGAGGTCTACGAAGGCACCGGCGACGTCGGTGACGCTCGGGAGGATGAACGATCGTCCTACCACGTATACGGCTATGACCTGCCAGATGACTGCCGCGGAGGCGAACGCTACGATACCGAGCACTCGTTTCTGTGTCTGTCGGTTCATGACTGTATTCTGCTGATTTCTGTCGGGAGAGAGGGCTAAGGTCGCCTTCCTCCGGGAAATTCTCCATTATACCATCGACATCTCTCTAAAAGATACTTTTGGAAGGAAAATGGGTAGGGTTCCCGGGTTATGCCCGGGCTTTCTCGTAGAACGAGAGATCGAAGAGGTCGTCCTCCGTGAGAGGCTTTTTGATGTAGCCGAGCTCGTACTGGAGGGTTGTGTACCCGACCGCAGACGGTACAATGATCCGCGGGTCGGCAGTCCAGGTGCCGTCCCAGATCTTGAAGGATGTCTTCACGGTATCGAGGTTCTGTCCCGTCTTCGAGGAGTAGAGCGCTGCAGCCTCGTCCTGGTGTTCGAAGTTGTAATCTGTCGCTTTGATGTGGGTCCGGACGATCTGCTCGACGATATCAGGGTGCTCACGGATCAGGGTGCCGCTCGCGACCAGAACACAGCAGGCGTGGTCCTTCATCATCTCGCCCGACTGTATGACGGTCCTCCCCGCGCCCTCTGCTATGATGATCGCCGGGTAGGGATCGGGCAGGAATACGCCGTCGATCTGTTTCGCAGTGATGGCGGTCGTGGCCGCACCGGGGTCCATGGATATTATGTCGACCTTTTCGGAGTCAACACCGTTCTCCTCAAGCCATGTCCGGAGGATGGTGTCCTGGATCGAGCCCCGGGGGTAGGTAGCGATCTTTTTGCCTACGAGGTCCTGCGGGCCCTCGTACTCGACACCGGTCCTGACCATGAGGTCAGACCCCTGGGTCTGCACTGCAGCAACGATCTTTGCGTCAAGACCGCTTGCGAGAGCGGATACAAACGGTGCCGCGCCGACGTAGGCTATATCGAGATCCCCGGCAAGCATCGCCTGCATCTCGGGCGGACCGGTGCCGAACTGGTAATCGGTAATCTCTGTTATGCCAAGGGGCGCGAGGTCTTCCTGCCACCATCCTTTCTCCATCGCGGTGAAGTGGGCGATCTGGTGTGTGCTCGGCTGGTAGCCGATCCGCAGATGTGTCATCTCGTCGGTCCCGGTGCACCCGGCGACGAGAGCAAATGCCGCGACCAGGGCCACTGCCAGAAGTATTGCGGTAAATGGTCTCATAAGTATCTCCAGATGAGTGCTGGTATACAGAGATCTGCATACTGCTGCTATATAGTATTGTCGAAATCCGGGCATATTCTTATACTATAGTATCAATCAACGGCACACTTGTTGCCTTATGTGAGTAATAGGATGCCCGGGGGACCGATCCGGGGCGGCCTGGGGAGTGGCCGGCATCACTCCGGGAAGTGCGGGCACGGGGGAGCGTGGTTTTTATCTCTGTCCGGTCAAGATTACAGGCAGGACTGTTGGTAAAATGCGTTCGGACCAGATTCGGCAGGGCCGCCTCTCCGGCGAGCGGTCGGCAGCCCTCGAGCATTTTCTTGCATCGATGGATGCCGACCGCTGGATAGCGGAGGCGGATCTCCTCGTGGATATGGCGCATCTCCTCGGGCTCCGGAGGCAGGGGATCATCGATGAAGCCCCGGCCCGCGCGCTTATGGCGGCGCTCCTCGATCTCCACGATCACGGCCTCCCGGAAGAGGCGTTCGATGAGCGGTTCGAGGATATCCATGCCGGGAAAGAGGCCTGCCTCATCGAGCGGGTCGGTGAGGATATCGGTGGCCGCCTCCACATGGGCAGGTCCCGGAACGACGAGGTCGCGACATGCGTGAGGATACGCCTGAAGCAGGAGATCCTCGTCATCGCACGATCGATCATCGACCTGCGAAGGGCCCTGCTCGATACCGCCGCCGGGCATACGGATACGGTGATGCCGGGCTTTACCCACCTGCAACACGCCCAGCCGACGACGCTCGCCCACTACCTCCTTGCCTATGAGCAGGGCTTCTCCCGGGACACCGCCCGGCTCAGGGAGGCCTACGCCCGGGTGGATGTATCTCCTCTCGGCTCGGCGGCGTTCGCCTCGACGGGTTTTCCCCTCGATCGCGACTACACCGCCCGGCTCCTCGGCTTCTCCCGCCCGGCGGCAAACAGCATGGACGCGGTCGCCGCCCGGGACTTCGCGCTCGAGATCCTCGGGGATCTCGCCGTCTGCATGATGACAGTGAGCCGGCTCTGTGAGGAGTTGATCCTCTGGAGCACCTCGTTTATCGGGTTCATCCATCTCGACGATGCATACTGCTCCTCCTCCTCGATCATGCCCCAGAAGAAGAACCCCGACGTCGCCGAGATCATGCGGGCGAAGGCCGGGACGGTCGCAGGAGCCCTCATAGCGGCGATGACCATAACAAAAGGCCTCCCCATGAGTTACAACCGTGACCTCCAGGAGCTCTCAGTGCACCTCTGGCGGGGGGTGGAGGCAGCCAGGGAGAGTATACCGCTCCTCACCGGTATGATCGGGACCGCGACCTTCGATGTCGAGCGGATGGCTGCTGAGGCGGGCAGGGGCTTTTCCACCGCCACGGAGCTCGCCGATGTCCTTGTCCGGGACTACGGGCTCGCGTTTCGCACCGCGCATCGGATCGTCGGGCGGGCGGTCAGGCATGGATCGCTTGACCTCACCACCCTCGAGGCCGCGGCACGGGAGGCGGCCGGCCTCTCGGTCGTGGACCTGGGCGTGACGGAGGATCGGGTCAACGCGGTCCTTGACCCACGAAACGCCGTCGCGGCACGGACGATCACCGGTGGCCCGGCACCCTCTGCGGTCGCGGTGCAGATTGCAGAGCAGGGGGATCTCCTCGCCCGGGACGCGGCGTGGGCGGAGGAGATGGAGGCAGCGCTCTTGCGCGCGTTTGAAGACCTTATATCTGAATCACGGAAGATGATAGCATGACTGAGACATTCAAGGCCGGAGACCTGGTGCGTTATACGAACGGCGGTGCCGCTCTCACCGGCATCTACATCGCTGAACGGGATGGGATGGCCATCATCAAACTCGACAGCGGCTACAACATCGGAGCATCCGCGGAGAAGATCGAGTGGGTCGGGCATGCGGCCCCGCAACCGCCAGCAGGAGCCGGGGTCGTCACCCAGAACCCTGACCTTCCCGGGGTCTCGATCATATCCACCGGCGGGACGATAGCGAGCAGGGTGGACTACCGGACCGGAGGGGTGACAAGCCACCTCTCGGCGAGCGATATACTCCGGATGATCCCGGAGCTTGGAGATATTGCCTGTTACCGTGCCCGCCAGGCATCAAACATCCTCTCCGAGAATATGCGCCCGGGGATATGGCAAGACCTTGCACGGGCGATTTACGACGAGATCCAGGGGGGTGCCGGGGGGGTGATCGTCACCCACGGCACCGACACGATGGCCTGCTCGGCCGCGGCGGTCAGGTTCATGGTAAAGACACCTGTGCCGGTCGTCTTCGTCGGGTCGCAACGGTCCGCCGACCGCCCGAGCTCTGACGCCGCCATGAACCTCCTCTGTAGCGCCGCCGTCGCCACCGGAGACCTCGGTGAGGTGGCGGTTGTGATGCACGCGACGACGAGCGATGACCGGTGCGCCATCCACCGGGCGACGAGGGTCCGAAAGATGCACACATCCCGGCGTGACGCCTTCCAGAGCATGGGACTCGCCCCGCTCGGCTACGTCGACTACCCCTCACTTGCGGTCAACCTCTCGGATGAAGCCGTGCGGCGGGGCACCGAGGAACCCGAGCTCCACGACGCGCTTGAGGAGCGCTGTGGTCTCATCCAGTTCTATCCGGGTATGTCGCCCTCGGTCCTCGACGCCTTCGCCGGGTATAAGGGTCTCGTCCTCTCGGGAACCGGACTCGGGCACGTCTCAATCGACTGGATACCGAGGCTCCGCGATATGATCGAGGAGGGGACGACCGTCGTCATGACGTCTCAGTGCCTGCACGGCCGGGTCTGTGACCGGGTCTATGAGACCGGGAGGGATCTCCTCTCGATCGGAGTGGTCGAGGGGGAGGATATGCTCCCTGAAGTGGCACTCGTGAAACTGATGTGGGTGCTCGGGAACGAGTCTGACCCCGAACGGGTGGGTGAGATCATGCAGACGGATCTTGCCGGCGAGATCCAGAGGAGGTCGATCTGAATGGATTACGAAGGGTTCGGACTGAAGGCCGGGATCGAGATCCACCAGCAGCTCGACACCGCCGAGAAGCTCTTCTGCCGCTGCCCCACGCTTCTGCGAGACATCGATGAACGAACAGGGGAATTTTCCCGCTACCTCAGGGCGGTGGGGATCGACCGGGCGGCCGAGGAGGAGATGAAGCTCGTCCGGAAGTTCACCTACTACACCTACGATTCGGTCTGCCTGGTGGAGCATGACGAGGAGCCCCCGACGCCGATGAACCCCGAAGCACTCGAAATCTGCCTCACGCTGGCAAAGATGCTCGACATGACCCCGGTCGAGCAGATCTACACCATGAGAAAGCTCGTCATCGACGGCTCCAACACAAGTGGGTTTCAGCGGACGGCGCTCGTCGGACTCTCAGGCGCTCTCCCTGACGGCTGCCAGATCGAGTCGATATGCCTTGAGGAGGAGGCGGCACAGCGGGTGGAGGACGAGATCTTCTCTCTCGACCGCCTGGGAATCCCGCTCGTCGAGATCACCACCGCCCCCTGTATGCACACCCCCGGGGCCGTCCAGGAGGTCGCCGGGTACATCGGGATGGTGCTCCGCTCCACCGGGAGGGTGAAGAGGGGGCTCGGGACGATCAGACAGGACATCAACGTCTCCATCGCAGACGGCGCGAGGGTCGAGATCAAGGGCGTCCAGGACCTCGATCTCATCGCCGAGGTGGTGAGGCGGGAGGCGCAGCGGCAGGTCACCCTCCTCGCCATCCGTGACGAGCTCCGGGAGCGCGGTGCCCGGGTTGACCGCAATGCCGTCGACGTCACCGCAGTCTTTTCGGGGACGAAGTCATCCATCCTGAGGAAGGCCAAGTCCATCCTGGCCATCAGACTCTGCGGGTTTGCGGGGCTCGTCGGCCGGGAGATCCAGCCCGGTCGACGTCTTGGAAGCGAGATGGCCGACTACGCTAAAAAATGCGGCGTCGGCGGGATCTTCCACACCGATGAGCTCCCCGCCTACGGAGTCAGCGCAGAGGAGGTTGCACGCCTGCGGGAGGCTGCCGGCGCCACTGATGAGGACTGTGTCGCGATCGTCGCGGCGGGGAGGGAGCGCGCTGGTTGTGCGGCGGAGCAGGTGATGATCCGGGCGGAGATGGCCCTCTCCGGTGTGCCCGAGGAGACCCGGAGGATGCTTGATGAGGGGAGCTCCGCCTACATGCGCCCGCTCCCCGGGGCCGCCCGGATGTACCCCGAGACCGACCTCTTCCCCGTCGTGATCGATGAAGCCCTCTGGGAGAGCATCGAGGTCCCCGAGCTCCTCGCCGACCGGGCGGAGCGGTTTGCCAGGGAGCTCGGGCTCGATGGGGATCTGGCACGGCAGGTGGCCTTCTCGGAGCGGCTGACGACGTTTGAGGCGGCCGTCGCTGCCGGTGTCCGCCCCACCATCGCGGCACGGACGCTTCTTGGCACCTGCCGGGAGCTCGCCCGCGACGGTGTTGAGATCGACCGGGTGAGCGAGGATGAGATCCTCAACCTCCTCTCTGCCGTCGAGGCTGGTCGGGCCGCAAAAGAGGCTATCCCCGATCTCCTCACAGAACTCGCGCGGACGGCAGGCAAGAGCACCGCAACACCGCAGGAGCGGGTGGATGCAGTCATCGAAGAGATGGCCCCCGCGGTCTCGCAGGCGGATGTGGAGGCGATCGTGCGCCGGGTGGTCACCGAGCGGGAGGCGTTTGCCCGGGAACGGGGCATGGGGGCGCTCGGCCCCCTCATGGGCGTCGTCATGCAGGAACTCCGGGGGAGCGTCGATGGCAGGGTCGTCAGCGAGGCCCTCAGGCGTGAGCTTGAGCGGCTGCTCTCCTGACGACCCCGGGTTAATTTTATCATCAGACCTGTACATAATTATAAAGGAGTTTTATCCATGGGAAAGACAGGAAGCACACAGTGGGCCCAGGTTAAGGGTGCGAAGGGACAGATCCGGCTCGTTCCTGCAAGGAAAGGAGATGCAAAAAAACCCGGCCCAAACCAGCGATTCAAGCCGGCGGCTGATGTTAACCGGTTGATGAAGCGGGAAGGGCAGGATTACCGTGGCCGTGGCCGCGGCGGTCGAAGCCGGGGCAGAAGAGGTGCCCCCACGATGGATGTGCGGGTGCGCCGCAGGATGCCGCGTTCGAAGGCATCAGCCCTTGGAACCAAACAGAGATCGAGATAAGCCCTCCTGCTCTCCTCTTCAATACCTTTTATATCAGCAAGTTCCAGTATGTGATATGGATCTTAAGTCCGCCATCAAAACCTACCAGTTTGCCGAACGGGCCAAATCCGAACTGATCATCGGGTCCAAGCTGATAACAGCGCTGGTTGAGTTCCCGATCCAGGAGAAACCCGGTGGAAAGCGGATGCTTCTGTTGCTGCTCGGTTCGATCCGATCGGAGCTGGAGTTCGCGCATGGCGATACGGGGGGGAGGGACTTCCGAAACGCCATCAATCATCTCAATGAAGCGATCAGCCTGACCGAGAGTATGGAGCTGGGTGCTGCATCGGAGCGGGTCAGCAAGGCCGTCAGCGCCGCCACGACAGCAGCCCAGGCAGCATGGGATACTCTCAGAGAACATGGACTCCTCTGACTTCTATCGCTTCCTCAAAGCGCGGTCATCGGTTCGCAACTACTCAGGGGAGGCCCTCGACCCTGAGGATATCGATTACATCCTGGCCTGCGCAAGCACGGCGCCGAGCGCTGGCAACCGCGAGGCCTGGGACATCGTTGTCATCACCGATGAGGATATCAGGATAGATCTTGCGCTTGCAGCCCTTGAACAAGAGCATATACGGGAGGCACCGGCGATCTTTGCGGTCTGTGCAAATTACGTCAGGTCCATGTCGCAGTATGGAGAGCGGGGGATCCTCTACGCGCTCCAGGATGCCGCCATAGCCTGCACCTACATGATGCTCGCCGCACATGCCCGGGGCCTTCACTCGTGCTGGACAGGGGCATTCGACGAGAACGCTGTGCGTGAGATCCTCTACCTCCCGGAGCATATCCGCCCGGTTGCCCTCCTCGCGATCGGCAGGGGGATGCCGCCGCTCCGGCCCGTAGGAAGGATGCCGGTCGATGAGCACATACACCGCGAAATCTGGTAGTGGAGCGGCGCAGCTACGTTTTCCATGGCGCCCCTGGATCGATGACACCCTGCTATATCGTGCCCGGGATCCTGCTTGTGCGGAGCAGGGAGATTTCCGTTAGCACTAACCAGCTTCCCGGGGCCTCTGGCGAAAATTCTGGCAACCACTGCCTGCAGGGCGGTTCTCACCCTCAGGCGTATGCCCATCAGGGTCCACTGCATGGGAGAAGAGCTGAATCCCCGGGTTTATCCCGGGGCACGGTTTTCTGTGGGGTCCATCACGATTGCTGCCACCGCCCACCCGGGGTGGGATAGGGGTTGCCAGGGATGGACGGTGGATCTGTGGCGATACGAACAATCAGCTGAAAAATTGTGTAGCAGGATACGAGATCATGTCAGATTATCTGGTTACGCTTGAATCTGCGTGGGTTATTAAAGACGTCAGGTCTATGGATGATGCCGTGAGCATCGCGATCAGTGAGGCCGGGAAACGGCTCGACCCCTCGGCGAAGTTTGTGGAGATCGAGGCAGGGGTGAGCGTCTGCCCCTACTGCGGGGGGGAGCTGAGCAGTGCGATAGTTGTCGCCAATACCGCCCTTGTCGGGCTCATGCTCCAGATCAAGGTCTTCCGGGCTGAGTCAGAAGAACATGCGACCCGTATAGCAAAGTCAGTCATCGGGAAAGCGCTCCGCGATATCCCGTTGAAGGTCCTGGATGTGCAGGAGCTATGATATCCGTCGTTGGTCATATCGCCGTCGATCACCTCTTCCATGTCCCGGATCTCCCGGGGAGGCACAACTCGACCTACATCGTGGATCATAAGGTCTATTTCGGCGGCGGGGCGGCGAACATAGCAGCAGGTATAGCGACCCTCGGCGGACGGTGCCGGCTGATCTCGGCGGTCGGTGATGATTTCCCGGGGAGTGACTATGACCGCTGGCTCCAGAGCCTCGGGGTCGAGCAGGACCTCTTCGTGGTCGAGGGCGCCCGAACCGCGACCGCGTACGTCTTCACGGATGATTCCGGTGACCAGGAGACCTTCTTTGAATGGGGAGCCTCCACCGTCTTCGCTCAAAAGGAGGCCCCGACCCTCGACTTTGTCCACATGGCAACGGCCGACCCGGCCTTCAACATCCAGGTGGCCGAGAAGAGCAGGTTCGCCTCCTTTGACCCGGGCCAGGATCTCCTCCGCTACTCACCAGATGAGCTCGAGACCATCCTTGCCAACATCGATATCCTCCTCTCGAATCAGCACGAGATGGATCGGATGTGCGATATGCTCGGGCTGGAACGCCCGGCGCTCGTCGCATCGGTCCCGATGGTGGTCACGACCCTCGGTGCGGAGGGGAGCATGCTCTGCATGGATGGTGAGGAGTACCATGTGCCGGCGGTCAGGGTGGAGGCGGTCAACCCCACCGGGGCCGGTGATGGCTACCGGGCCGGGTTCCTGACAGCGTTCCGGAATGGTTACTCTCCGCTCGACTGCTGCCGCGTTGGGGCGGTTGTCTCGTCCTTCGTCGTTGAGCAGGTGGGCTCCCAGACAAACCTTCCCGACCGGGACCGGATGCTTGGGCGCTACCGGAAGGTCTTTGGCGAACCGGGAGAGCCAGCCGGCTAGAGTCGTGGGGTGCAGAGTGCTGATCGCCGGTGAGGATATGCCAGCACCCGGAGGCGCCTGATGATATCCAGCCCTGATGTGCGCATCGAGCGCCTCACCCGGTACATCTTCGTCGCCCCATCCTGGCCGCGGTCGCTCGGCATCATCATCGCGCTCGGCCTCCTCATTGATGGGGCCACATACCGGGCAGGGAACGGTTACTTCCCGGTCGGCACCCTCGGGTTCTCGGTCCCGGCACTGGCAGCCTTCCTGCTGACGAGACCGATGGTGAGGATGTCTGGCCGGGACATAACCCACAACCGGTCTGCCCTCCTGGCCCTGGCCTGTACGGTCCTCTCCGTGATCGTGAGCCTCGCCCTGACCCTGATCTTTGGCCGATTGCTCTTTCCTACTCTTTATGCGAGTTCACTCGGCCTGATCTTCGGTCTCCGGGTGCTGGTGCTGGTAGCCGTGGCTGACTACCGGATCGCCAGGATGATCGTCCCTGCATTTACCCAGAGCGGGACCGGGATCGCGATCGGAGCCTGGATATTTGATGCCGGGTTTATCTCTTACGCCCTCCTCCTCCAGGTGGTCTTCGGTGTGGTCTTTATCCTCCTGATCTGGCTCATCGAGCGGCCCCTGAAGAAGGCATTTCATATCAGCGGGCTCAACTTCCTCAACACTTTCATAGCGCATCTTACCGACGGTTCAAAGAGAATGGAGGACTTCTTCCATGAGATCGGCGAGGAGGTCTACGTCCAGCAGACTTCGATCTTCTTCTCCCGCGATGCGGGGAGGGATGTTATCTTCACAGTCCCAAACGTCCATCCGGGGCCAATAGGGGATGTCGGTGGTGGTAACCTCCCCCGGGTCCTCCATGACTCGTTCGAGGCGGAGACGCTGGTCGCTCACGGGGCCACCACCCATGACTTCAATCTGGTCTCTGAGAGCGAGATCACCAAGATCATCTGTGCCATCGAGGCGTCCCGGGAAGGGATCCGCTACTCGACGGTCGCGAGTAGACCGGTCAGGATCTCCTCTGGTTCTGTGAAGATCCTCTGCCAGCGGTTCGGGGATGCCCTCCTGATGGTGAGCACCCGGGCCCCGGAGCGGACCGAGGATATCGATTACGCGATCGGGATGGCGATCATGGCTGAGGGGCGCGGCGCCTCCTTGCACGTCGCCTTCGTGGATGCCCACAACTATATGAACGGTGTGAGCTCCGCGATCCTCCCGGCGACACAGATCGCAGGCGAGTACCTGGGGGCCGCGCACAAGGGATTTTCGATCGCGCGGGATCTGCCGCTTGAGCCGCTTGCGGTCGGGGTCTCGCATATCCCGGTCCCGTTCACCCGGGAGCAGGGGTTTGGGTCACTCGGGGTACAGGCGCTGGTGACTGAGGTCGGGGGCGAACGGGCGGCGTACGTCCTGATCGACGGGAATAACGTATATCCCGGCGTCAGGGAAACCCTGCTTGCCGTGGTATCTAAATACGTGGATGAGGGAGAGATCATGACCACCGATACGCATACGGTGAACACCGTCAGCGGGAAGAATCCCGTGGGATATGCCGTGCCGGTGGAGGCGATCATTCCGTTTGTGGAGCAGGCGGTCCGGGAGGCGATCGAGGATCTTGCCCCGGCGCGGGCCGGGGCGACAACGGTCTCGTGCGAGGGGATCGCCGTCTTCGGGTCGCAGCGGATATCGCAGCTTGCAAGCACTGCGAATGCGATGCTGGCATCCATCGCCCCGATCAGTTTCGTGATCCTGGCGCTCGCGTTTCTGCTCTCGCTCCTTGCGTACATCATGCTACAGTAGCGGACCGCCCCGCCGCATGCCCCGGGCGATGGAATACCCGGCATTCTTTTGTCAGGGCATCCAATACTGGTTATATGGCTTATCGATTTTCTGGTCGGATGGGAAGGGTTCCGGAGTCGTTCCTCGATGAGCTCTTCCGGGTCTCGGCGGTCCCGGGGGTGATCTCGTTTGCGGGCGGGCTGCCGGGCTCCGCCCACATCGATCTTGAGGGGATCCGTGATGCAGCCCGGGCGGTCTTTGCCGGGGATGGGCGGATGGCGCTTCAGTACTCGACGACCGACGGTTATCTGCCGCTCCGGGAGTTCATCGCTGATCGCTACCGGCGGAGGCTCGGCCTCCCGGCGGCGCCTGAGGAGATCCAGATCGTGAACGGGTCGCAGCAGTGCCTTGATCTGGTCGCAAAAATTTTCCTCGACCCCGGAGACGCTGTCGGGATGGAGCGGCCCGGATATCTCGGCGCGATCGAGGCTTTCTCCCTCTACGAACCGGTTTTTCATGCGGTCCCGCTCGTGGAGGACGGCCCCGACCTGGATGCGTTTGCGCGCGTGGTGCGGGAGCATGCCCCGAAGTTCTTCTACGGCATCCCAAACTCCCAGAATCCCTCTGGCCGGACCTACTCGGAGGAGAAGCGCCGGGGCGTCGCGGAGATCCTTGAAGGGACGGAGACGGTCTTCTACGAGGATGACGCCTTCGGGGATCTCTTCTTCGACGGGAGGCCCCGGCCACCGGTGAAGCGCCTCCTCCCCGATCAGGGGATCATGTCGGGCTCGTTCTCGAAGATCGTCGCCCCGGGTATGCGGATAGGCTGGATATACGCGCCTGAACCGATCCTCCGGGAGTTCAACGTCGCAAAGCAGGCCGCCGATCTCCACTCAAACTTCCTCTGCCAGGTGATCCTGCATCGCTACCTCTCGACCCATGATCTGGATGCCCACGTCGCCCGGGTCTCGGCGATCTACGGCCGGCAGTGCCACCAGATGTGTGACCTCCTCGACGATCTGATGCCGCCGGGGGCAGGCCACACCACCCCGGAGGGCGGTATGTTCCTCACGGTGACGCTGCCCGACGGGGTCTCGTCGATGGATGTCTTCCGCGAGGGGGTGAGGGAGGGTGTCGCGGTCCTTCCCGGGGTGCCGTTCTACGTGGACGGCGGCGGGGAGGACGTGATCCGCCTGAATTTCTCGGCGGTGGGTGAGGAAGAGATCGAGGAGGGGGTGCGCCGGCTGGCCCGGGTGGTGCGGAGTATGTGAGGAACACCTGGTTCCTGCATGGGCATCGTTTGCGTTCCGAAATGCGAGTGCGGCGGGGAGGGGATGAGTCCGCCTGAACTCTCCGGCGGTGGGCGGTGGACTTAATAGGTTTCGCTGCCAATAGCAGTAAGCGTTCTTGCGCGAGGGTAGCCAAGCCCGGCCAAAGGCGGTGGACTTAAGATCCACTCCCGCAGGGGTCCGTGGGTTCGAATCCCATCCCTCGCATTCTGGATTCGGGTTATAGGTAAGTGAAAAAAATTTGACATATCCCACCTGAGGTACGATCGTGGGGGTGGGAGGTGCCCCCTGAGGATCGGGGGTTCTGTTCTGAAG
>MTBK01089793.1_pt1 | contig 20191 bp, 17 predicted proteins | sample 1535981 | NCBI WGS metagenome assembly MTBK01 (sample SAMN06109225, study PRJNA356200) | anaerobic digester metagenome | isolation source: biogas reactors fed with pig manure or primary and secondary sludge | place: Spain | collected 2016-06-30
GGCCGAGGGCGACGACGTCCACCGCGAACAGCTGCGCGTCGCGATGGATGAGCCCTACCGGACACTGCTCGGTCACTTCCGGCACGAGATCGGGCACTACTACTACTTCCGGTTGCTCGAGCGCTCACCGGGCAAGGAGCGGTTCACCGAACTTTTCGGCGACCCCGACCTGGACTATCAGGAGGCGCTGGATCGGCATTACCGGGAGGGCGCGCCGGCGGACTGGGAGGACCGGTACGTCTCCTCCTACGCCACCATGCATCCGGCCGAGGATTGGGCCGAGACGTTCGCCCACTATCTGCACATCCGCGGCACGCTGGACACCGCAGCCGCCTACGGGCTGGCCCCAGCCAACGCGACCTATCAGCGAAGGGTGCTGGGCCCCAGCGGTTTCGACGCGATCATCGAGATGTGGCTGCCGTTGGCCTGGTCGTTGAACATGGTCAACCGGACGATGGGGAAGCCCGACCTGTACCCCTTCGTCCTGCCGGTCGCGGTGCTCGAGAAGATGCGCTTCATCCATACCGTCGTCGACGAGGCGTCCCCGGGCTGACATCGTGACTGCCGTCGCCTCGGAGGACTCCGCGCACCACGCCCTGCCGGTGCACGAGGTGGTGCTGCTGTTGGAGACCGATCCGCGCCGCGGACTGTCCGCAGCACAGGTGGACGAGCGTCTTGAGCGGTACGGACCCAACGCGCTCCCACCCCCGCGTGGTTCGGGCCTGCTGGTCCGGATTCTGCGGCAGTTCCACCATCCGCTGATCTACGTGCTGCTGGTGTCGGCCGTCATCACCGCCGTCCTGCGCGAATTCGTCGACTCGGCAGTCATTCTCGGCGTCGTGATCATCAATGCCATGGTCGGCTTCGTCCAGGAGTCCAGAGCCGAGGCGGCCCTGCAAAGCCTGCGCGCCCTGGTGCACACCAAGGCGACGGTGGTCCGGGACGGGCACCAGCGCAGCATCCCCTCCGACGATCTGGTCCCGGGGGATCTGGTTCTCCTCGAGGCGGGCGACAAGGTTCCCGCTGATCTCCGGGTCTTTCGCCACGCCGAGTTGCGCGTCGACGAATCCGCGCTGACCGGGGAGTCCCTTCCCGTCGTCAAGAACGAGGTCGCACTCCCCGGCGCAACCCAGGTCTCCGATCGGCTCAACATGGCCTATTCGGGAACCCTGGTCACCGCCGGAAGCGGTGCCGGCATCGTCGTCGCGACGGGAGCGGAAACCGAGATCGGCCAGATTCACCGTCTGGTCGGTGCAGCCGAGGTGCTGACGACGCCGCTCACCGCCAAATTGGCCCGCTTCAGCATGATCCTGACCGCCGCGATCCTGGCGTTGGCCGCGGCCACCTTCGCGGTCGGTCTGCTGCGCCGGCAGGACGCGGTGGACACCTTCACCGCCGCGGTGGCCCTGGCCGTCGGTGCCATCCCCGAAGGGTTGCCGGCCGCGGTGACCATCACGCTGGCGATCGGTGTCGCGCGGATGGCGCGGCGACGGGCAGTGGTCAGACGTCTACCCGCCGTGGAGACCCTGGGCAGCACCACGGTGATCTGCGCCGACAAGACCGGCACCCTGACCGAGAACCAGATGACGGTGCGCGAGATCTGGACACCGGATTCGTTGGTCATCGTCACCGGCAGTGGTTACGCCCCGGCGGGCGAACTATGTGGCACCGATGGCGGTGCGGTGTCTGTCGAGGACAATGCCGCGTTGTACTGGACGCTGCTCGCCGGAGTGGCATGCAGCGACGCGGCCCTGACTCACCATGAGGGGAAGTGGACGATCGCAGGCGACCCCACCGAGGCGGCCATGGTGGTGGTCGCCGCCAAGGCGGGCCTGACCGCGGATCAGATTCGTACCGGCCATCCACGGGTCGCGACGGTGCCGTTCAGTTCCGAGCGCCAGTACATGGCCACCTTGCACAGCCACCACGACGGCGGTCACATTCTCTTGGCCAAGGGGTCGGTGGAACGCCTGCTGCAGCTGTGCGACACCCAGCTGGGGGGCGACGGGACCCGGCAGCCACTGGACCGCGCTGCAGTGCTGGCCACGGTAGACAGATTGGTGCACAACGGGTTTCGGGTGCTGGCGACCGGAGTGCGCACCAACGCCGATCAGACCGGCTTCGATGTCGACTCCGTTGCCGGACAGCTCACTCTGACCGGCCTGCACGCCATGCTCGACCCGCCGCGCGAAGCGGCCAGAACCGCGGTGGCAGCCTGCCACTCGGCGGGTATCGACGTGAAGATGATCACCGGAGACCATGCGGGTACGGCCGCGGCCATCGCCACGAGCGTCGGGATTCTCGACGATGCGGACCCGCCGCCGGGAGCCGTCCTCACGGGCGCGGAGTTGGCGGCGCTGAGCCCCGGCGAACTGCCCGAGGCCGCCGAACGGGCGCGGGTGTTCGCCCGCGTCTCACCCGAGCAGAAGCTGCGACTGGTGGAGGCACTGCAGGACCGCGGCCATATCGTCGCGATGACCGGCGACGGCGTCAACGACGCTCCCGCGCTGCGCCAGGCGGGCATCGGCGTCGCAATGGGTCGTTCCGGAACCGAAGTCGCCAAGGACGCGGCCGATATGGTGCTCACCGATGACGACTTCGCCACCATTGAAGCGGCGGTCGAAGAGGGTCGCGGCGTCTTCGACAACCTGACCAAGTTCATCACCTGGACGTTGCCCACCAACGTCGGCGAGGGACTGGTGATTCTGGTAGCCATCGCGCTGGGCACCGCACTGCCGATCCTGCCCACCCAGATCCTGTGGATCAACATGACCACCGCGGTCGCACTCGGGTTGATGCTGGCTTTCGAACCGAAGGAATCCGGCATCATGGGCCGCCCGCCGCGGGATCCCGCCGAGCCGCTGCTGACCCGAGCGCTGATGTTTCGCATCCTGTTGGTCTCGGCTCTGATGGTCCTCGCCTGCTGGTACCTGTTCGAGTGGGAGCAGGCCAATGGAGCGACGCTGCCCCAGGCGCGTACCGCGGCACTCAATCTGTTCGTCACCGTCGAGGCCTTCTACCTGTTCAGTTGCCGGTCGCTGACCCACTCCGCCTGGCGCATCGGACTGTTCGGCAACCGCTGGCTCATCATCGGGGTGGCGGTGCAGGCGCTCGCCCAGCTCGCGATCACCTATCTACCGGCGATGAACTCCGTCTTCCAAACCGCCCCGATCAGTGCTGAAGCCTGGGTACGCATCCTCGGCATCGCCGCCGCCGTCAGCATCGTGGTGGGGCTGCACAAGTGGTGGCGGGTTCGCGCCGACGGGCCGCATACTGCGGAACTGGCACCCGGCGAGTTGCTCAGGGCCACTGGGCCTACTGTTCCTCCCCATCGCCCTGGAGCGGATTCGGCGACGCCCGACGGTCGCCGCATTCGGGGCGACAGGTGAGCCGCCGCCCCGGAACAACCAGGCCGGCGGAACCCGGGTGCTGGTCGGACTCGACGGGTCAGAGCATTCCGACCGAGCATTGGCGACGGTCCTCAGACTGTTCGGTACGCAGTGCGGCCTGCTGGTGCTGGCCGAGGTCGTCTCCTTCGATGCCACCGAAGGTGTCACCACCGAGGCGGTCGACGAGGCCGCCCGGCGTCTTACCGGCATCGCGGCCGGCCTCACCTTCGGGGGTGCCGTGCACACGGAGGTCCTGACCGGCCCGCCGGGTCCTGCGCTGGCCCGGTTCGCCGAGCAACAAGACATGGATCTGCTCGTTGCCGGACGCCGCGGCAAGGGAAAATCCGCTGGTCTGCTCGGCAGTGTGACGACGTATCTCGTCGAGCATTCCCCGGTGCCTGTCCTGGTCATCGAGCCGACCCCCTGACCTCGCCGGGCACCGCCAGCACGTCGCCCGTTATACACCGACACATCACCGTTCTGTAGGCGTCCGTACAGACGGGGTGGTCATCGTTGCGAACGTGAGCACCTCAGCCGTCCTCATCGCCCCCGACCACTCCGACACCGCCCGCGCCGACGAACCGCGCTACACCCTGCTGTTGACCACCGACCCGGACCAGATCGAGGCCGCGCAGCGGTTACGGCAGGAAGTGTTCTGCACCGAACCGGGATTCGCCGTCGACCCCACCGGATCCCTGGACATGGACCGCTTCGACGAACACTGCGACCATCTGCTGGTCCGCGAAGACCACACCGGCGAACTGGTCGGCTGCTACCGGATGCTTCCCCCACCGGGGGCAATCGCCGCCGGTGGCCTCTACACCGCAACCGAATTCGACATCAGCGCCCTGGATCCGCTGCGGCCGTCCCTGGTCGAGATGGGACGCGCCGTGGTGCGCGCCGACCACCGCAACGGAGCGGTGGTGCTGATGATGTGGACCGGCATCCTCGCCTACCTCGACCACTGTGGGTACGACTACGTCACCGGCTGCGTCTCGGTGCCGGTGCGCGGTGTGGGTGCACCCGGCAGCCAGGTTCGCGGGGTTCGTGACGTGGTGGCCGCCCGGCACGCCGCCGCACCGGAACTGACGGTCTACCCCTACCGGCCGGTGTGCGTGGATGGCATTGCCCTGGAGGCGATTCCAGCGCCCGAGCGGTTGAGCATGCCGCCACTGATGCGCGGCTATCTGCGGCTGGGGGCCCAAATCTGCGGCGAACCAGCTCACGACCCCGACTTCGGGGTGGCCGACTTCCCCGCCCTGCTGGATAAGCGTCGCGCCGACATCCGCTATCTGAACCGACTGCGCTCAGCTGCGGCACAGGCCGGCCGGGCTTCCGGTTCGTCCCACGCTGATGTCAACTGAAGCTGATGTCAACTGAGACAGTGACATCCGGGCACGCCTGGTTCCCCGTCACCTCCTGTGACGCCCGGTGCGTGGTGGCCCCGCTGCCGAACGCGCTGGGCTGGCTCCGCCCCCTGTGGCGGCTGCCGGCTGCCGTGCTGCTGCTGATCGTCCTCCCGGTCCTGACGATTCCAGTGCCGGGTAACCGCGCGGTGCGAAAGTCCTACTGCCGACTGCTCCTACGCAGCCTCGGGGTCCGGCTCACCGTTACCGGCGACCCGGTCCGCAAGCTGCCGGGGGTGCTGGTGGTCAGCAACCACATGTCCTGGTCCGATGTGCTGGTGATCGGCGCTGTCCTGCCGGGCACCTTCGTCGCCCGTGCCGATCTGGTGGACTGGCCGCTGATCGGCTGGGCCGCCCGACTGATGAACGTCATCAGCATCGACCGGGCCCGGCTGCGGTCGCTGCCCGAGGTGGTGGCCGCCGTTGCGCAGCGACTGCGGGATGGGCGGACCGTGATCGCGTTCCCGGAGGGGACCACCCATTGCGGTCCGGACCGCGGGCGGTTCCACCCGGCGGTGTTCCAGTCCGCGGTCGACACCGGCCGGCCGGTGCAGCCGCTGCACCTGCGTTATCGCTACCGCGACGGCACCCCCTCCACCGCCACCGCATTTCTCGGTGCCGACTCATTGTGGGCATCGCTGAAACGGGTCACCCGGACGCGGTCGACGATCGCGGAGATCGCCGTATTGCCGCTGCAACTGCCCGACGGCTGCCGGCGCGAACTGGCGACTCGGTGTGAAGAGGCGGTACGACCCCGTGCTCCGCTACCGGCTCGACTGTCGACGAGAAGAACGGTAGATGAACACTTGTCGAGAACACCGACTTGGTTTGGCGCACAGCCCATTCGGGCAGCAGAATCTGCGCAGTGAGTACCGAGCTGATCATCCTCGGGCTGCTGGTCGTCACCGCCCTGGCCTTCGATTTCACCAACGGCTTCCACGACACCGGCAATGCCATGGCGACATCGATCGCCACCGGAGCCCTGCCCCCGAAAGTCGCGGTAGCCCTGGCCGGTGTGCTGAACCTGGTCGGCGCGTTCCTGTCGGTGGAGGTCGCGGCGACCGTCACCAAGGACGTACTGCGAATCCAGGACACCAGGACCGGTGCCCTGCTCCCGAACATCGACGCCAACCTGGGACTGACGATCATCTTCGCCGGGCTGGTCGGCGGAATCCTGTGGAACCTGCTCACCTGGCTGTTCGGCATCCCGTCGAGTTCCTCGCATGCCCTGTTCGGCGGGCTGATCGGGGCCGGTTTGGCGGCGGTGGGAACCGCGGGCGTGAACTGGCTGGGGGTGACCGAGAAGGTGCTGATTCCCGCCATCGCCGCGCCGGTGATCGCCGGCGTGGTCGCCGGATGCGGCACCTGGCTGGTCTTCCGGATCACCCGCCGCGTTCTGCACCGCCAACGCGACGCCGGCTTCCGGTGGGGCCAGATCGCCACCGCCTCGCTGGTGGCGCTGTCCCACGGCACCAACGATGCGCAGAAGACGATGGGCGTGATCGCCCTGGCGCTGCTCACCACCGGACACCTCACCGGCGACGTCAAGGAGGACGGTCTGCCGTTCTGGATCGTCTTCAGTTGCGCGGTGGCCATCGGCCTGGGTACCTACATCGGTGGCTGGCGGGTGATCCGGACGCTCGGCAAGGGCCTGGTGGAGATCGAACCGCCGCAGGGCCTGGCCGCCGAGGCCTCCTCCGCTGCGATCATCCTCAGTTCCAGCGCGGCGGGGATGGCGCTGTCGACCACACATGTGGCGACCGGCTCCATCCTGGGCAGCGGTGTCGGCAAGCCCGGCGCGGAGGTGCGCTGGTCGGTCGCCGGCCGGATGGCCGTGGCATGGCTGTTGACCCTGCCGGCCGCGGCCCTGGTCGGCGCACTCACCTTCTGGCTCGGCCACGGTGTCGCTGCGGTGACCTCGGACCTGGTGGGCAGTGTGGTCATCTTCGCGGTGCTCATCGCCCTCGCGGGCCACCTGTGGTGGCGGGCCCAGCAGTCGAAGGTCGACCACTCCAATGTCAACGCCGATTGGGACAGCACAACGAACTCGGTGGTTCCCGCCGACGTCCGTGCGGCCCGCGCTGCCGGCAAGACCAACCAGGCCGCCTGAGACGCGGGAGGAGACACGTTATGCACTATCTGGAAAGCATCCTGCGGGTGCTGCTGGTCGGACTGCTCCTGGGCGCCGGCCTGCCGGCGGTGTTCGCCTTCGGCCTGCGCGCCTATTCCGCCGGGGCCGGCGGCATCGACGCCGACGGTGTGCAGCATCCGCCGCGCCCCGCGCTCAAGCCGGTTGGTCTGCTGCTGTTCACCTTCGTTCTGGTGGTGATCGTCATGGCGATCCTGTGGATCACCCGGGGCACGATCATTCATCACTTCGGCGTGGACCCGTACCCCTTCATCCCTCGGAAGTGAGTGGGCCCCAGAAATGAGCAAGCAATGACCGTCACCGAACCCAACCCCAGCTTCTTCCAGTCGGTCCTGGGCTGGCTCCGCAAGGGCTATCCCGAGGGCATCCCCCCGACGGACTACTACCCGCTGCTGGCATTGCTCAAGCGGACGCTGACCGAGGAAGAGCTGATCCAGGCGGCCTCAACCCTGCTGCGGGAGAGCACAACCCCCAACCCGGTGAGCGACAGCCAGATCCGGCGCGTCGTCCGCGAGGTCATCGAGAAAGAGCCCAATGTCGAAGAGATCAACCAGGTTGCGGGACGCCTGGCGATGGTCGGATGGCCGCTCGCTGACCACTGTTGAGAAGCCGACCACCGCTGAGATGGCTCAACCGGGCCCGCCGGTGAGCGGTACCGAGGCACCGAACATCTCCTCAACCGCGCTTGCGCACCCCTGGAGGAAGCTGTCGTAGTCATAGTGCGGCTCATCGGCCTGCCGATCGATCCGATCGTGCAAACCCTTGCACAACGGCAGCGCGCTGCCGCCGGCTGAATCGACCTGCGCTCGAACCGCTTCGAGCCCCTGCTCCATCACCGCGGCGTAGCCGGCGTCGTACCCGGAGTAGGGATAGGCCCGGACGAGATAGGACCCGCCCGCCAGGATCACCACAGCCACCAGCACGGTTCCGGCCAGCCGCGGCCAGCTGAACTCCGGAGTCTTTTCCAACGATGCCAGATCTCGGTCCATGGGGAGCCGGACGATACCGCCGGAGGGTTAACGGAACGTGACTACCGGACGAACGCCTGATGCGGTGGAACGCCCAGCGCTTGTCCAGGTAAGCGTCACTTCCTCCAGGTAGGGTGGCGCGGTGTTTGGACAGGGCGTGGCACGCGGACTCGGCGCCGTTCTGGGCGTCCCGGTACGGGCCGCGTCGGCGGGAATTCAGGCCGCCGGCGCCACGGCCGGCGCGGTGGCCGGGCTCGCCGGATCGGCGGCGCTGCTGGGAGGTTCGGCCGCGGCACTCGCCGGCGAGACGGTGATCGCCGCGGTGCCGGGCGCACGGACCGCCGCCCGCGCCGTCGCCGGTGTCGCTGGTGTCGCCGTGGAAGCGGTCGGCGGCGAACCGGCGCGTCGCGGGAGCCGACACGGACAACGGCACTGGATCGAGGTCCGCGGGCTGGCCGGGCCGGACGCCGACGCCATCGCCGACGAGGTGCTCGAGGCGGTGCGCGCCGTTCCGGGGGTCCTCGACGCCGTGGTCAACCGCTCGGTCGCCCGGGTCATCGTCACGGTCGATCCCACCGCTCCCCCGCACGATCTGCACGCGGTGGTCGCCGACGCCGAACGACGGGTCCGGTCGCAGACCGCTGCACGGCACCGTCCGCTCACCTTGCCTGCCGATGATGCCGTGGTCGCGACACGGGTCGCCGCCGCCCTGGCCGCTGCGACCGGATTGGGACTGTCGGTGGCCGGCACGGCGATGAAGATGCCAGGGCTGCCGGCATTCATTTCGGTGGCGCCCACCCTCGCCGACCAGATCCCCGCCGTGCGCCACACCCTCGTTCGCCGGCTCGGACATGAGGGAACCGATCTGCTGTTCGCACTGCTCAACGCGACCGGCAACATCCTGACGGTGTCACCGACGGCAGCAGCCGCCGACGCGGCCACCCGGGCACTGCTCGCCGAGGAGGCCTGGCGGGCACGTCAGGCCTGGCGCCGTCACGAACCCACGCTGGCCCAGCGGTGCCCGGAGGGACGCGCACCGGCACCGGGCCGAACCGTCTTCTCCGACGGTCCGGGCGAGGAATACGCCAACCGGGCGGGATGGATCGGCCTGACCGCCGCAGCGGTGATCGGCGCGGTCTCCCACAACCCCACCATCGCCGGTGCCGCGGCGCTGGTGTCGGCTCCCAAACCGACCCGTGCCGCGCGGGAAGCCTTCGGTTGCGCCATGACCCGCGGCCTGACGGCTCGGCACGACACCGTCGTCATCAGACCGCGCGCTCTTCGGGCACTGGACCGCATCGACGTCATCGTGATCGACCCGCGTGTGCTTTACACCGACGAACTGACGGTCACTCGGGTGCGCGGGGTCGGCCGGTCCGGGAGCGCACCCGCCTGGCAGGCCGCCCGCGAGGCACTCGACGCCGGTCTGCTCGGCCCGGGGTGGCATCGCCTGGCCGAGATCCCGGGTTCCGGCATCGAGACCGGCCAGGCACTGGTCAGCCCGGTCCGCGACCCTCTCGCCACCGCCGTCGTCAGCGAGGCCCGGCGCACCGGGGCGCGGGTGGTCGCGGTTCGCGACGACGGACTCCGTTCCCTGGGGCAGGGCTTCGACACCCTCTATCCGTGCCACGGGTCGACCGACGACGCACTGGCCGGTGTGGTCTCCCGGCTTCGCCTCGACGGCGCGACGGTCGCACTGCTGACCACTTCGGAGATGGCCGCCCAGCACGAGGCCGACATCACCGTCGGCGTCACCCGGGCAGACCACCCACCCTGGGGGGCAGACGTTTTCGTCCCGGATCTGACCGCAGTGTGGCGAATCCTGCGTGCGGTCCCAGCGGCGCGCGCCGCCACCGGCCGAGGGGTGGGGCTGTCGCTGTCCGGTTCGGCGATCGGCGCGTTGATGTTGGTGCCCGGGGTGCCCGGATACGGCCCGGATGCGGTGAACGCCGGCGTCTTCGCCGGGCTGTGGACCGGCGCCAGAGCCGCGGACAAGGTCTTTCTCGACCCACTGCCGGTCCCCGAGCCCGGCCACGAGTGGCACAGCCTCCAGTCCGCTGAGGTCGCCCGCCTGCTACCCCGTCCACCCGCGGCCGTGCCGCCCCCCGAACCGTCGGCCCTGTTGGCCCCGGTCCGATTCGCCTGGCGCACAGGCCATTCGGCATGGTCGCTGACCACGGACCTGGCCGCGGAGATGAAGGCGAACCTCGCCGATCCGATCACCCCTATCCTGGCGACCGGTGCGGTAGCCAGCGCCCTGCTCGGCTCACCGCTGGACGCCGCCCTGGTCGGCAGTGTGCTGTTGACCAACGCGGCCTTGTCGGCTCAGCAGCAACTGCACGCGCAGCGGGTCCTGACCCGGCTGCTGGCCGTGCAGGACCCGCCCGCGCGCCGACGGGTGGGACCGATCGAGGACGGGATCACCGAGGACGTGCCCGCCGACGCCCTGCGGCCCGGCGACATCATCGAGGTCCACTCCGGCGAGGTCGTCCCGGCTGATGCCCGGCTGATCGACGCCGACAACGTCGAGGTGGACGAGTCCCCGCTCACTGGCGAGTCGCTACCGGTGCCCAAGCAGACCGATCCCACTCCGGGAGTTCCACTGGCCGAACGGTCCTGCATGATCTACGCCGGCACCACGGTGGTCGCCGGCAGCGCGCTGGCGATCGTCACCGCGACCGGGCGCGGAACCGAGGTGCGCCGCGCACTTGCGTTGGCCCCCAGGACAACCCGGACTATCGGCCTGCATCACCAGCTCGCCAGGATCACCAACCGGGCACTCCCGTGGACGCTGGGCGGCGGAGCACTGGTCGGCCTGCTGAGCGTGCTCCGGGGTACGCCGTTGCGGGAGGCGATCGGCGGCGCGGTGGCAGTCAGTGTCGCTGCGGTGCCGGAGGGGCTGCCACTGGTGGCGACGCTGGCTCAGCTCGCGGCGGCCCGCAAGCTCAGTGGTGAGCACGTGCTGATCCGCAACGCGAGTTCGGTGGAGGCGCTGGCCCGGCTCGACGTGGTGTGCTTCGACAAGACCGGCACCCTCAGCGAGAACCGGCTGCGGGTCAAGCGGGTGCGGACGGTCGGTGACAACACCCGCGACGCGGTCCTGCAGGCTGCCTTGAGCACGGTGATCCAGCGCAACGGCCGGGCGGACCACGCCACCGACGAGGCGGTTCGACTGGCCGCGGCCGGCGCATCCGTCGATCGGCAGGCCTACCTGCCCTTCCAGTCCGGACGCCCGTTCGCCGCCGCGCTCAGCGGTACCCGGCTGACCATCAAGGGTGCACCCGAGGTGATCGCAGCCGCAATGGCCCGCGACTCGGTCGACCTGACACCTCTGATCGCCGAACTGGCGGCCGACGGTCTCCGGGTGCTGGCCGTCGCAGAGCGAACAGTGACCCCCCGACAGGCCGCCCGGGCGGCCGCCGAACCGGCCGCGATGGAGCGGCTGTGCTCCGCGGGACTGACGCCGATCGGCTTGCTCGGCCTGGCCGACACCCCCCGGGACGCGGCACCCGGACTCCTGGCTGAACTCACCGCACGCGGTATCGGAGTGCGGCTGATCACCGGCGACCACCCGGTGACGGCCGCGGTCATCGCGGGCGAGCTCGGGATGGAACTCACGGCGGAAGGGGTCATCACCGGAACCGAATGGGAATCGCTGTCGGCGGACGAACGCGCCGAGGTCGTGCGCACCCGGATGGTTTTCGCGCGGATGTCGCCGGAGCACAAGATCGAGGTGATCCAAACCCTGGAGGGCATCGGGATGGTCACCGCGATGGTTGGTGACGGCGCCAACGACGCGGCCGCGATACGCGCGGCGAGCGTGGGTATCGGAGTGGCCGCACCCGGCAGCGATCCGGCCCGGACCGCAGCCGACATGCTGCTCCTCGACGGCCACATCGAAGCGCTCATCGGCGCCCTCGACGAGGCCCAGCAGCTGTGGCGCCGGGTGCACTCCGCAGTGTCGGTGCTGCTCGGCGGCAATGCGGGTGAAGTGGCGTTCGCCCTGCTCACCACCCTGATCACCGGCCGGTCGGTGCTCAGCGCCCGCCAGATGCTCCTGGTGAACATGCTGACCGACGCGCTGCCCGCGGCCGCGCTGGCGGTCAGCAGCCAGGAGGGAAACGGGGCGGCCGACCGCGACGAGGCCGCGTTGTGGCGCGCGGTGGCGGTGCGCGGGGCGGCGACCACCACCGGCGCGACGCTGGCCTGGGCGATGGGACGGCTGACCGGCCCGCAGCGCCGGGCGGCGACGGTCGCCCTGGTCGGCCTGGTCTGCACCCAGCTGACCCAGACGGTGGCAGACTCACACGCCCCGCTGGTGGTGGCGACCGCGGCCGGCTCGTTGCTGACCTTGGCGGCGGTGATCAGCACACCGGGATTGAGTCAGCTGTTCGGCTGCACACCGCTCGACCCCCTCGGATGGGGTCAGGCGTTCCTGGCCACCGGTATCGCCTCCGTGCTCGGCGTGTATGCACCGGCCGTTCTGGACCGGCTTGCGCCACTGCTCGTCGGCCCGGACGAGTCAGTCCTCGACGATGACGATTCCGACGTTCACCAGGACGGCGTAGATTTCGCGGACAGCGGGTGTCAGCAGCCGCGCGCCCGCATCGAGGAGGACGTCCGGTCCGGCGAGACGGATGACTTCGGTCATGGGACAAGCCAAACGCCGGCCAGTGACCTCGACGGATCCACCAAGTGAACAGGACACGAACATGTTCTTGACAAACAAGCTGATGGCCGCTCAGCGGCAAGCCTCCGAGCGAGTGAAGCAGGGCAAGTCCTACTCGGTGGCACTGCCGATCGTCGGCAGGGTGCCGGTGCCCTCCCCCGAACAGCTCGCGATCTACGCGGCCCTCGGCGGCCTGACCGTACTCGAACTCATCGACTGGCCGGTCGCCCTCGCGATGGGGGTCGGCTCGACCGTGGTGTCGCGTCGCCTCGCGGACCTGAAGGCCCGGGAGGAGGAACTCGCCGAGGCGATCGAACCGGTAAGCACGCCCGCCCGGAAAACACCGGCCACCAGCCTTGCGGCGAAAGCCACCGCACCGAAAGCCACCGCACCGAAAGCCACGGGAGCGAAACCCACGGCGACGAAAGCCACCCCGGCTCGACCTGCCGCCAAGAAGAGCGCCGCGAAGAAAGCTCCAGCTAAACCGGCCCCCGCCAAGAAGGGCCCGGCGAAGGCCGCGCCGCCTTCGGAGTCAGCCTGACACTGGTTCCGCCACAACGGGATGCCCCGAAGACCGATACCCAGAAGACAGCAGTGTGGCCGCGCCTAAAAGCGCGGCCACACTGGTGAATGTTCTAGCTCAGCGGCGAGCGCCGGGTGCGCCCAGCCACGGGATCATCGGCATATTGGCGGGGGGCGCAACCGTCCCGGGCCGAGCCTTGATCGACACACTGCCATTGGTCTGGCAGATGCTCTTGAAGTCGGTCTGCTGACAAGTGGGCCGGGCCTGAGCGGCCGGGGCCGCCATCACCGCAACCACGCCGATGCCCGCCATCAGCATCGCTGACATGCCCTTAACGTTCATTTTTTCGCCTTTCGAGCCTTTTCCCAAGTGTACGAGGTAGTGCGATGCTGTCGGATGATCAGCAGCAGGTCAGGGGCAGGCCGAGATGACGATTGCGGCGCTCGCGTCCAGAGGAGTGCCATTGGCGGCCGCACGGGCGATGGCATCGGCCTTGGCGGCCTCGACCGTCGGCCCGGCACCGCCGGCGATGACGTCGGTCACGTCATCAGCGACCGACACGATGCACAGATTGTCGTTGGAGTACTCGTCGACGGTGCAGTCCTGGCCGCCGTCGGCCCGGCACTCCGCGAGCAGTGCCGCCGACGCTTCCTCAAGGGTGTCGCCGGTGGCGTGGAAACCGACCAGGCTGTTGTTGAAGGTGCCGGTGCCGACAGCATCGTAGATGTCCTCAGGATCGTCGACGACGCCCCCGGGGCCACCCGCCCATGCGACGCCGGTCGAGATCCCCGCGGCGACAATGCCAGCGGCAGCGATCGACGAGAGCAAACGGAAATTGGCCATGCCGGTCCTTTCATTCGTGAAATCCGCCTTAATCTAGCATCGAACCGACCGGCCGCAACGCGAGCGCATGGCGCCGAGACCCCGCGCGTCGATACGCGAGTCGCAAAACGCCGTTGGTCAGGTGAGCATGGCCCTTATCCTCGGCAGATGAGTTCGATTTTCGACCGCACCCGGACGCCCGAGCAGCGCCGTCAAGCGGTGTCCAACCTTTTCGACTTCGTCGTCAAGGGCGGGATGGCCGACACCACCCGGATGCCGTCGGAGGTGATCGACGAGGGGCACAAGTCCACCGTCCACCGTTACCTGCCGGTCAACGGTCCACTGAGCGGGGATCCGGTGCTGTTCGTGCCCCCGTTGGGGTCGCAGGCGGCCTGCTTCGATCTGCGGCGCGGGTGTTCGCTGGCTGAACATCTGCTGACCAACGGCCGCCGCACCTACCTGGTGGATTACGGCGAGATGCGGCTGTCCGACCGCGATCTCGGCATCGAGTTCTGGGTCAGCGAGGTCGTGCCCAACGCCATCCGGAAGGTGTCCCAGGACGCCGGCGGCGCACCGGTGAACCTGGTCGGATGGTGCCTGGGCGGGTTGCTCGCGCTGTTGACCACCGCCGCCTACCCGGATCTGCCGGTCAAATCGGTGATCATGGTCGCCAGCCCCTTCGATCTCAGCAAGCACCGCCTGGTGGCGCCGTTACGCAGTGCCGGCAGGTACACCGGCGGCCGGATCATCGGGAGTTTCCTGAAGGTGCTGGGTGGGCTGCCGTCCCAGATCGTCGGCCCCGCGTTCAAGGCGACGTCCCTGACGACCTACCTCAAGAAGCCGGTCACGTTGGTCAAGCATCGCGACGATCGGGACTTCCTGGCCCAGGTCGAGGCCGTCGACGGGTTGATGAACAGCATGCTGGCCTATCCGGGACGCGCGACACTGCAGGTGTACCAGCGACTGGTTCAGCGAAACGAACTGGCCGAAGGCAGGATTCAGGGCTCGACGAGGGTGATCGACTTGGCAACTGTCCGGGTCCCGGTGATGAACGTTGCCGGGACCAGGGATGTGCTGGTGCCGGTCGACGTCGCCCACCATGTCGGGGATCTGCTGCCGAACTCCCCGGAGGTCCGACTCGAGACCGCCCCCGGCGGACACCTCGGGGTGTTGACCGGACGCTCGGCACCCCGCACGACGTGGCCGATGATCGACGACTTCCTGGCCGAGCACTCGGGCTGAGCGCCTGTGGGGCGCCTCCCGGGGCCGACCTTAAAGCGCTCTGGCAGGAATTCTTAGCGATGCCCTAGCTCTGCGGGACCGTCCCCTTAATCTTGGGTCGTAGGTTGAGGGTCATGTTGCTCGATGTGCGATGGCTGAAGTACCTGCTGAACCGGTCCGGCCGCAAGTAGCGGGAATCGCTACCGCCTGCTCCCGTTCCCGGACAGGTAGTGCTGGCGCACCGTCACACGCTGGATCTTCCCGCTGGTGGTCCGTGGGATCGCCGCTCGGGGGACCATAACAATCTCGTCGACTGAGAACCCGAACACCTCCCGCACCCGCTGAGCCGCATCTTCTCGTAGCCGCCGTTGGGCCTCGGGGTCCGTGACCGCCGTGGCCACCACCGCCACGATGCTCTCCCTGCCGCGCTCCTCATCCGGAACCGAGAAGACGACAGCCTGACCGGGTCCCACCTCCGGTAGGTCGCCGATCACGCGCTCGACGTCGTAGGGCGGCATGTTCCGGCCCCGGATGATCAACATTTCTTTGCTGCGACCCACCACGAACAACTCACCGTCACGCAGGAATCCGCGATCGCCGGTGTCGTGCCAGCCGTTGGGCGGCGGGCGCAGCGAGCCGTCGGATTCCTGGTAGCCCGCCATCAGCGACGGTCCACTGATCCGGATCTCCCCCACCTCCCCGGCTGCGACGGGGTTCCCACCGGGGCCGACGATCGACACCTGCATCCCGTCGACCGGCCGGCCGCTCGAGACCAGCAGAGCGGTGCTGCTCTCGTCCGCGAGGACGCGGACCCGGCCGAAGTTCCCCGGCACCTGCGGAGCGGGCTGCAATGCCAGCGTGGTGGCGAGCACCGACTCGGCCATCCCGTAGCAGGGAACGAGCGCACCCGGCCGCAGGCCCATCGGCGCGCAGCAATCGGTGAACCGACGCAGCGTCTCCGCAACAACAGGCTCAGCCCCGACGAAGGCGTGGCGAAGCGCGGACAGGTCGATCCGCCCCGTTGCGCGGGAGTGCCGTCCGAGTGCATCAGCCACCGCCCGGTAGGCGAAGGTCGGCCCGGCGGTGACCGTGGAACCGTGCGTGGTCATGTGGCGTAGCCAGGAGAGCGGGTCGCGGAGGAAGCCCAGCGGGCTCATCAATGCGATCGGCGACCCGCACACCAGCCCGCCGAGGACCTGAACGAAGCCCATGTCGTGGTACATCGGCAACCAACTGAAAAGTCGGTCGTGCCGAACATCGGCGTGGACGGCGTGGGCGAGCACACCCAGGTTGTGGGCGACGTTGGCATGTGTCAACAGCACCGCCTTCGGCGCGGCGGTGGAACCCGAGGTCAGCTGGATATGGTGGATCTCCCCGGGCTGGGTCGGCGGCCGTTCCGGCATCGGGATCCGGTTCGGAATCGGGGAAGAGTGGCCCCGCCCGAGCTCGTGGCCGGCTTCAAGATCCTCGTAGCTGAGCATTCCGGCCGGGGGCAGCGCGACGGCCACCGCGGATGGACCGAGCACCAGTTTCGGGTCAACCACCCGTATCGCGGCCCGCAGATGTTGGACCCCGGCGGACTCGTCCCGCGACGGAGTCGGCGGCGGGGCGACCGCGCACGGCACCGCGCCGAGGAGCAGGACCGCGAGGAGCGTCGTCAGATATCGCTCGTCGTTCGCCGCAACCATCACGATCCGGTCGGCGGGTCCGACGCCGTGTGCGGCCAGGGTGCCCGCGCGAACCCGCACGTTGTCAGCCAGCACGGGTCCCGGCAGGGCGGCGAGGTGCTCGCGGCTGTCGAAGAAATCGACCTGCCCGCGATACTCCGTCAACAACCGGTGGTAGTCGACGACACCGGCGGCCAGTGCCGGCGCGTTGGCCCGCACATGCGCCAGTACCGCCGGGGAGAACAGTTCGGTCACTCGCCGCTCAGCCTCTGACTACGAGCGACGATCCGACTGCGGATGTAGTCCGGAACGTCCCCGACAACGGTGAAGGCGAATGCCGCCTCTTCCTCGATGAAGACGCTGAAGGTGTCCTCAAGCTCATTCATCAGGGCCATCAGCACAGCGGAGTCGATCGGCAGACCGAGCAGCGGTGTCTGGGCGTCGATCGCTTCGAGATCGACCTGGGCCAGATCCTCGGGTGGTAGCAGTTTGACCAATCCTGCGCGAATCGCCTCGATGACCTCACTGGGTTCGGGAAGCGCTGGGGTGGTGTGGGTTTCGCTCATATCGGTCCCTCCCAGGACTGGGGTTTCAGCGTCGGACAGGGGTTCAGCGTCGGACAGGGCTTCAGCGTCGGACAGGGCTTCAGCGTCGGAATGCGAGCGCAGGGTCGATACGGGTGACTCGGCGCAAGGGAAGAACGGATCCGAGGGTCGCCATGACCGCGGTGGCGATGGCCATACCGCCCAACATCGCCGGTGTGACGGCGATGGTGACATCGCCGAGGCGGTCCCGGATCAGGTACTGCGCGGTGTAGGCGAGGCCGGCCCCGACGAGGTAGCCCAGCGCAGCGATGATCGCCGCCTGGCCGAGAACGGTTCGGCACAGTTGAACCGGCCGCACCCCGACGGCACGCAGCACACCGAAATCGGCCATCTGCTCACTGGTCGCGGCCAGTACGGTCAGGCCGATCAGCGCCACGCCGACCAGGGTCGCGATGGCGATCATCGCCTTCATCGGCCGTCCCACCATGGAGATGATGATGTCCCGGCTGTTCTGGGCGAACTCGGCTGATGTCAGAGCGTCGGCACCCGGCATTCGCTCGTTGATGGTGGCCGCCGCCTGCTCGGGGGTGTAGCCCGGAGTGGGTTGGACGAGAATGTAGGACACCCGATCACCGGCGCGAAACAGCCTGGCTGCGTCCGACATTCCCACGAATGCGTAGAAGTTGCCCAGTGCGGCGGTCTGGTCGGACACGCCGACGACGGTGAAATCGCCGTCCACGATCCTGACGGTGTCACCGAGGCGTATCCCGTTCTTCGCGGCCAACACCCGATCGAGAACGACCTCGCCTGACGTCTCGACGCCCCGGCCCTGCGCCAGTGACCACGGTCCCCCGACCCCGGTCGCGGTGTCGTAGCCCACCACGAAGTACGCCGTCTGACCGCCATTGTGGATGAAGTCGGACGGTTGCCCGAGGATCGGGTCGGCCGTGGCCACCTCCGGCAGGCCGGCGAGTTGCCGTTCGGCACCGGCGGGAAGCCAGGACACCGCCCGGAACATCTGCGAGACACCGGGCTGAACAACCCACACAGCGTTGCGCGAGTGGTCGATATAGGTCGTGACCTGCTGGGTCGTACCCACGAAAATGCCCGACATCACCAGGATCAGCAGCACGGCAAAACCGACCCCGAGTACCGACAGGATCAGCCGGGTGCGTTCGACGACGAGGTTCTTGACGGCGACGATCACGAGAGTGTGCCCCCCGGAAGAGCTTCGCCACAACGCGTTTCGCGATCGGTAGGCTCGACAGGATGGACGATCCCCATCTCAGGGCCACCCCGTTGCTCGACTTCGGCCATCCACGATTGCGGGCGCTCAGCGCTGACCTCGGTTGGGCGGACCTGCCCGAGTCCGCCAGGATCGGGGCGATCTACGACTTCGTTCGCGACGAGATCCCCTTCGGGTACAACGCTTCCGACGACCTCCCGGCTTCGGCGGTACTGGCCGACGGCTACGGGCAGTGCAACACCAAAACCACCCTGCTGATGGCCCTGCTGCGCGGCAACGGGATCGGCTGCCGCTTCCACGGCGCCACGATCGACAAGCGTCTCCAGCACGGTGTGATGGTCGCCCCGCTGTACTGGTTCGCACCGGGCAGCATCATCCACAGTTGGGCCGAGGTGAACCTCGACGGCCGGTGGGCCGGTCTGGAGGGCGTCATTCTCGACGACGACTACCTTCTCGGCCTGCGCGCCCGAACAGGTCAGCAGGGCGGCCCCTTCCTGGGCTACGGCGTCGGGACCCGGGATCTGGCCGACCCGCCCGTCGCGTGGAAGGGAACGGACACCTTCATCCAGTCGACCGGGGTGAATCGGGACTTCGGGACATTCGACGACCCGGACGAGTTCTACCGGAGGCACGGGGTGAACGCCCGCGGCATCCGGGGTTGGCTGTACCGCAACGTGATGCGTCCGGCGATGAACAAGAGGGTCGGCACGATTCGGATGGGCTGCGCGGCTGACGGCGACGCTGGGAGCTGACATCAGCCCGCCGCCGCCTCGAGAATGCGGCCGTCCTCCAGGTGGACGATCCGGTCGGCGATGCCGTCGAGTCGCGAGTCGTGCGTCACGATCACCACCGCGGCGTCGTGGGCCCGCGCGGCGGAGGCGAGTTGCTCGCTGACCCGGCGTCCGGTGGCCGAGTCGAGGTTCGCGGTCGGCTCATCGGCCAGGATCAGGTCGGGCCCCATCGCCAACGCGCGGGCAGTCGCGACACGCTGCTGCTCGCCCCCCGACAGTTCGGTGGGCCGGTGCCCGGCGCGGTGCGCCAGTCCGAGGGAATCCAGCAGTTCGTTCGCCCGCGCCAGTGCGGCGGACTTGCGAACGCCGGCGAATCGCAGTGGTACGGCGACGTTCTCCGCGCTGGTCAGCGAGTTGAGCAGGTTGTAGTCCTGGAACAGAAAGCCCAGCCGCAGCAACCGCAGGGTGGCGCGGTCCCGTTCGGACAGCCCCCCGACCTCCTGACCGCCGATCCGCACCGATCCCGAATCCGGCGTCAACAGCAGTCCCATGATCAGCAGCGCTGTGGTCTTGCCGCCGCCGGAGGGCCCGACTACCAGGATGACCTCGCCACGGTCCACCGAGAAACTGATGCCGCCCAGTGCCTGAACCGCGGCGTCACCGGCACCGTAGTGGTGGGTGACCTCCGACAGTTCCAGTACCGGGTTCGCCGTGGTGTCCAGAATCGGTCGACGGCACTGGTTGCACCGGCGGGCAGGAGCGAAGCGACCCGGGGAATCGACCCCGCGGGCGGGAGCGAAGCGACCCGGGGAATCGACCCCGCGGGCGGGAGCGAAGCGACCCGGGGAATCGACC
>MTBK01095478.1_pt4 | contig 20170 bp, 18 predicted proteins | sample 1535981 | NCBI WGS metagenome assembly MTBK01 (sample SAMN06109225, study PRJNA356200) | anaerobic digester metagenome | isolation source: biogas reactors fed with pig manure or primary and secondary sludge | place: Spain | collected 2016-06-30
ACCGACGTCGGCACCGTCGAGGACCTGAAGTCCTCGGCGGTCAAGGCAGTGGGCCTCGACGACTTCGGCACCGACGACGACAAGTACATCGAAGCGCTGTCGGTTCTCTTGGACTCGTACCGCACGGACGCCGACTTCACCGAACTCGGCAGCAAGATGTCCCGCTTCTTCCTGCGCAACGCCCTGGTGGCGCGACTGCTCAGCGAAGCCTCCTGGAAGCAGTATCCGCAGCACGTCGACGTGCCGGTCACCGCGCCGATCTTCGTGACCGGCCTGCCGCGCACCGGTACCACCGCACTGCACCGGTTGCTGTGCGGGGATCCCCGCCACCAGGGTCTGGAACTGTGGCTCGCGGAGTTCCCGCAACCGCGCCCGCCCCGCGAAACCTGGCCGCAGAACCCGGTTTTCGCCGAACTCGACAAACGGTTCAAGAAGGCGCACGACGAGAATCCGGACTACACCGGACTGCACTACATGACCGCCGACGAGGTCGAGGAATGCTGGCAACTGCTGCGTCAGTCGGTGCACTCGGTGTCCTACGAGACGCTGGCCCACGTCCCGACGTACTCGCAGTGGCTGGCCCGGCAGGACTGGATCAAGCCCTACCGGCGGCACCGCAAGAACCTGCAACTGATCGGGCTCACCGAGCCGGAGAAGCGCTGGGTGCTCAAGAACCCGAGCCACCTGTTCGCCCTCGATGCGTTGTTCGACACCTATCCCGACGCCCTGGTGATCCAGTGCCACCGGCCGGCCGAGACGATCCTGGCGTCGATGTGCTCACTGGCGCAGCACACCACGCAGGGGTGGTCGAACAGTTTCACCGGCGCAACCATCGGTGCTGACGCGCTGGAGACCTGGTCACGTGGACTGGAGCGGTTCAATGCGGTGCGTGCCACCAAGAACCCGGCACAGTTCTACGACTGCGACTACTTCGACCTGATCCGCGATCCGCTCGGAACCGTGGCGAACATCTACTCCCACTTCGGGATTGCGCTCACCGACGAAGCGCGGGCCGCGATCGCGCGAACCGACGAGGAGAGCAAGCAGGGGCCGCGGGCGCCCAAACACACCTATGCGCTGTCCGACTACGGCCTGACCGAGGACCAGGTCAAGGAAGCGTTCAAAGGTCTATAACAACGCTAGCCGTCGCCCGGCGCGGGCGCGCTGGAGTACTCCTCCAGACACCCCTCGGCGACGGCATGCCGGATGCTGTCGGCCAGACGCGGGCAGGACCGGGCGCGCGCGCTGCTGCCGCCCTCGGCGCGGATCTCGTTGAAGAAGGCGCACTTCCGCGCTGCCTCGGTGTTCCACTGAACGCTGGTGTGCGGAGGCCCGAGTTTCTTCACCTGGACCGCCGCGTGACAGAACCGGCAGTCGATCTCGGCCAGTCCGGACGTCAGATAGCGCTCGCGATCACGCCGGGTGGCCTCATACACCGAGGCGGCACGCGCGGGATCGTTGGCGAAGTCCGGAGCCTTGGCCCAGGACACGGCGTCGTCGATATCGCCGGCGTCGGTGCCCGGATGACGCACCTCGTCGTGCAACCCGTGCAACAGCAGCATCGAACGGGCCAGGTCGTCGACGTCCGGAGGGGTCTCGCTCACCGAGAGGCCTTTTCCTGTTCTTGCCGCCGCAGGTTCTCCTCGACCTCAACATGCCACTTCTCGTTGGCCTTTGTGGTGTCGACCTCCATCTCGAAGCGGTCGGTCATCTCCGGGGTGACATCGGCGACGTCGACGTAGAACTGCTGATACCAGCGGCGCATCTGGTAGACCGCACCGTCCTCCTCGACCAGCAACGGATTCTCGATGCGGGTCTTGTGCTTCCAGATCTCCACGTCCTGCAGGAAGCCCTTGGTGACACCCTCGGTGAACGCCTTCGCGAGGTGGTTGGTGGTCTTCTCGTCGAGGCCCTTGGGCTTCTGAACGATCACGCCCCACTGCAGGATGAAGTTGTTCTGGTCGACCGGGTAGTGACAGTTGATCAGGATCGACTCGGCCTTGAAATCGCCGTAGGTGTTGTGCAGCCAGTTGATCATGAACGACGGGCCGAAGTAGCTCGCCTCCGAATCCAGGTGCGACTCACCGTAAGCCGTGCCCATGCCGCCCACATCGGGCCGGCCGACGTTGTGCAGATACTGCGAGGCGATGTGGCCCTCGAAAACGTTCTTGAAGTAGGTCGGCAGGCCGAAGTGGATGTAGTAGAAGTGCGCCATATCGGTGACGTTGTCGATGATCTCCCGGCAGTTGGAGCCCTCGATCAGCATGGTGTTCCACTGCCAGTCGGTCCACTCGCCACCGGACCACTCCGGGATCTCCGGAATGCGCACCTCCGGCTGCGGCGGATTGCCCTCGTGGTCGTGCCAGACGAACAGCAGACCGCCGCGCACGTCGGTGTGCCAGGACCGGGTCTTGGCCAGCTTCGGGGTGCGCTTGGCATACGGAACCAGCTTGCACCGGCCGTCGCCGCCCCAGCGCCAGTCGTGGAACGGGCAGGCCACCTCGTCGCCCTTGAGCGTGCCCTGGGACAGATCGCCGCCCATGTGCCGGCAGTACGCGTCCAGCACGTGCAGCTCGTCGTTGCTGTCGGCGAAGACCACCAGTTTGACGCCGAACGCGTGAATCGAGTGCGGTTGCCCGTCGGTGAACTTGGCGACCGGCCCCAGGCAGTGCCAGCCGCGGGCGTACCGATCCGGCAGCGCCCCTGTGTCGATCTCGCGAATCTCGGTCATTTCGCGCCTCCGAATCAGCTCTCTAACTAGAACACGTTACAGTTTTTCGGCTGGGTCGTGCAATAGCCCGGGTGGGACTGCGGTATATCTGAGCGATGCCGCTCTATGCCTTCGAAGGCCGCTCGCCCAAGGTCGATCCGACGGCGTTCATCGCCCCGACCGCGGTTCTGGTCGGCGATGTCACGGTGGAGGCCGGCGCGTCGGTGTGGTTCAACGCGGTGCTGCGGGCGGACTATGCGCCGGTGGTGGTCCGTGAGGGCGCCAACGTGCAGGACGGCGCGGTGCTGCATGCCCCGCCCGGGATTCCAGTCGACATCGGTCCCGGCGCGATGATCGGCCACAACTGCGTGATCCACGGGGCCAACATCGGCGCCGGAGCCCTGATCGCCAACAACTGCACGGTGCTCGACGGCGCGGTGATCGGGGCCCGCGCCCTGGTCGCGGCGCACTCGCTGGTGCTCAGCGCCGTTCAGATCCCGGCTGAGGTATTGGTCACCGGCGCGCCGGCGAGTGTGAAGCGTTCCATCGTCGGAACGGGCTCGGAATTGTGGGTCAATGGCAACTCAATCGCCTACCGGGAATTGGCGCAGCGCTACTTGGCAGGTTTGTCAGTGGCCGGCTTGTCTGAACCGACGACCCACATCGAGTAGTACTGCGAGCCGCCGCCGTAAGCATGGCCGAGGGCTTTGCGCGCGCCCGCGACCTGATGCTCGCCGGCCTTGCCCATCACCTGGATGGCCGACTCGGCGAAGCGGATCATGCCGGAGGCGCCGATCGGGTTCGACGACAGCACGCCGCCGGACGGGTTCACCGGCAGCCGCCCGCCGATCGCGGTCTCGCCGGCCTCGGTGAGTTTCCACCCCGACCCCTCGGCCGCGAAGCCGAGGTTCTCCAGCCACATCGGTTCGAACCAGGAGAACGGCACATAGATCTCGGCGACGTCGATCTCGTCGATCGGGCTGGTGATTCCTGCGGCCTTCCAGAGCGCCGCGGCGGCGTCGCGGCCGGCCTGCGGGTTGACCTGATCCCGGCCCGAGTAGGCCAGCGGTTCGGTCCGCAGTGCGGTGGCGTGCACCCAGGCGACCGGATGACCGGCCGCCACCCGCTGGTCAGCGATCGCCTCGTCGCCGATCACCATGGCCGCCGCACCGTCGGATGACGGGCAGGTCTCGTCGAATCGGATCGGATCCCAGAGCATCTGGGAGGCCAGCACCTTCTCCAGCGTGATGTCGGGCTGATGCAGATGCGCCAGTGGATTCTTCGCCCCGTTGAGCCTGTCCTTGACCGCCACCATCGCCCCGATATGCGACGGTGCGCCCGAGCGGCGCATATACGCCCGGATGTGCGGGGCGAAATAGCCGCCGGCCCCGGCGCCGACCGGCTTGGTGAACGGCACCGGAATCGACAACGCCCACATGGCATTCGACTCGGACTGCTTCTCCCACGCGACCGCCAGCACCCGCCGGTACTTGCCGGACTGCACCAGGCTGGCGGCGACGATCGCTGTCGACCCGCCGACCGAACCGGCGGTGTGCACCCGGATCAGCGGCTTGTCGGTGGCGCCCATGGCATCGGCCATGAACAACTCGGGCATCATCACGCCCTCGAAGAAGTCCGGCGCCTTGCCGACGACGACGGCGTCGATGTCGTCGAATGTGGATCCGCTGTCGGTCAGGGCCTTGTCGATGGCCTCCCGCACCAGGCCGTTCATCGAGACGTCGGTTCGCTTGGCCACGTACTTCGTCTGCCCGGTGCCCAGCACCGCGGCGAGATGCTTGCCGGCCATCAGCTCTTCCCTTCCAGCACGGCGACCAGATTCTGTTGCAGCACAGGACCACTGGTGGAGTGCGCCAGTACGCGACCCGCCGATCCGTCGAAGATGTGCCGCGCGGCGAAGCCGATCCGCTCAAGTCCGGCGGAGAACATCGGGTTGGCGGCCAGCACACCGCCGGACGGGTTGATCTTCGTCGAGGGTTTGAGGCCGATCGCCTCGGAGAGGAGCAATTGCTGATGAGTGAACGGGGCGTATATCTCGGCGACGTCGATGGACCCGGTATCACCACCGGTGGCCACTGCGGCCGAAGTCGCCGTCGACGGGGACGTTGTCAGATCGCGGGCGCCGATCACGGGCGTCTCGATGCGATGCTCGAATCCCGTTATCCACGCAGGTCTTTCGCGAAGTTCACGGGCGCGGTCGTCGGCGGCCAGCACGACGACCGACGCGCCGTCGGCGATCGGTGCGATGTCGTGACGGCGTAGCGGGTCGGCGAAGAACGGCCGGGCCAGCAGTTCGTCGACGCTCTTCGCAGGCTTCTCCGAATCCGTCCGGCCGGCCGCGGCGAAGCTGTCCAGGGCGACCTGCGCCATCTGCTCGTGCGTCCACTTGCCGGCGTCCAGGCCGAGACGGGCCTGCAGTCCGGCCAGCGACACCGAGTCCGGCACCAGAGGGGCGACGGTGTACGGATCGGTCTGCAGTGCCAGCACCCGGCGCAGAGTGCCGGCGCTGGACTTGCCGAACCCGTAGACCAGTGCGGTGTCCACCTCGCCGGTCAGCACCTTGATGTAGGCCTCATATAGTGCCCAGGCGGCGTCCATCTCGACGTGCGATTCGTTGATCGGCGGCACCGCTCCGATCGAGTCGATAGCCGAGATGAACGAGAATGCCCGGCCGGCAAGGTAATCCGAGGAACCGGAGCACCAGAAGCCGATGTCGCGCTGGTTGATGCCGAGGTCGGCATAGACCTCCGTGAAGCACGGCATCAGCATCTCGACGCCGTTGGTGGTGCCCTCGGTCCGGCGGACGTGCGGGGAGTGGGCAAAGCCGACGACGGCCACTTCTCTACTCATGCGCGTCCCTCCTACAGGTGATGCTTGTAGGTGTCGTATTCGGCGTCCGGTTCGCCGGTCGGCCGGAAGTGCTCGATGTTGTCGATGCCCAGACCCCATTCCTCCTGCGGCTTCCATACGGCCTTGACCCGCATGCCCATCCGGACGTCGGCGGCGTCGATATCGGTGACCAGGTGCAGGAACGGGATATCGGCGCCGTCGAGGAGGATGTAGGCCGCCACATAGGGCGGTTTGATCTTCTGCCCGGCGAACGGGATGTTGATGATCGCGAACGTTGTCACCGTGCCGGTGTCCGGGAGTTCGACGAACTGGTCCAGTTCGCGCCCGGTAGCCGGATCCGCCTCGCGCGGAGGGAAATACACCTTGCCGGTGTCGCCGGTGCGGGCGCCGAGCAACTTGCCCTGCTGCAGGCCGCGCAGGTAGATGCTCTCCGGCGCCGAGGCGCTGTGCCGGATCGAGATCGTCGTCGGCACCACGATCATCGTGATCGGGTCCAGTTCCCCGTCGGCATCGGGCACCTCCTCGGCGGTGTCGCCCGCCACGAAGTAGGCGATGTCGGTGATCGCACCGACCGGCTCGTCGACCCAGTGGGCGTGCACCCGGTCACCGGTGACCACCCTCCCGTCCACCGCGTGCAGAAGGGCGGTGTCCGCGCCGTCGAGCTTGATCAGCGCCCAGGCGAACGGCCGGTCCAGCGGCTGGCCCTCCAGCGGCTCGGCCTGCCAGGTCCAGGACAGCACCGTGCCGACGCTGGCGACCGGCACGATCTCGGTCAGCGGTTCGCCGGTGACGGGGTCGTACTCGACGACGGGGACATGCACCCGTCCGTCCGATCCGCGGATGCCGACGATGCGCCGGCTGCGCAGTGCGGTGAAGAACGCGCCCAGCGTCGGCCCGACTGAACGGGTGTAGTCGAACGACAGAGTCAGTGGCGCGGAAAGCGGGGGTTCGTGGGAATCTATCAAGGCCGCGATGCTTGGACTGACGCTCACAGCATCGAGTAGAACAGGTTCTAGTTACGCTCGCAAGGATGGAAGGGCCACGCCGGATGAAGCTCGGACTGCAACTCGGATATTGGAGCGCGCAACCGCCCACCAATCACGCCGAACTGGTCGCCGCCGCCGAAGAGGCCGCCTTCGACACGGTGTTCACCGCCGAGGCGTGGGGTTCGGACGCCTTCACTCCCTTGGCGTGGTGGGGCCGCCAGACGGTCAAGATGCGGTTGGGCACCTCCGTCGTCCAACTGTCCGCCCGCACGCCGACCGCCTGCGCGATGGCGTCGCTGACCCTGGACCACCTCTCCGGTGGCCGGCACATCCTCGGGCTGGGCGTGTCCGGGCCGCAGGTCGTGGAGGGCTGGTACGGCCAGCGCTTCCCCAAGCCGTTGGCCCGCACCCGGGAGTACGTCGACATCGTCCGTCAGGTGTGGGCGCGCGAGGCTCCGGTCACCAGTGCCGGGCCGCACTATCCGCTGCCGCTGACCGGCGAGGGCACCACCGGACTGGGCAAGTCGCTCAAGCCGATCGTGCACCCGTTGCGCGCCGACATCCCGATCATGCTGGGCGCGGAGGGTCCGAAGAACGTGGCGCTGGCCGCCGAGATCTGTGACGGCTGGCTGCCGATCTTCTACTCGCCGCGGATCGCGAACATGTACAACGAGTGGCTCGACGAGGGCTTCGCCAGGCCGGGCGCCCGGCGCAGCCGCGAGGACTTCGAGATCTGCGCCACCGCACAGGTCGTCGTCACCGACGATCGGGCCGCCACCATGGAGATGATGAAGCCGTTCGTCGCGCTCTACATGGGCGGCATGGGTTCGGAGGACACCAACTTCCACGCCGAGGTGTACCGGCGGATGGGGTACGCCGAGGTGGTCGACGACGTCACCAGGCTGTTCCGGTCGGGCCGCAAGGACGAGGCCGCCAAGGTCATCCCCGACGAACTGGTCGACGACGCCGCGATCGTCGGCGACGTCGGCTACGTCCGTGAGCAGATCAAGGTGTGGGAGGCTGCCGGCGTCACGATGATGGTGATCGGCGCGCGCAGTCCCGAACAGATCAGCCAACTCGCCGCACTGCTGTAGAACACGTTCTAGATTGGCGTGATGACCACCTGGTCAGCCAAGTCTCAGTCAGCCCAGTATGCGGCCGTCGCCGAACGTCATCTCGACGTTGCCGACCGAACCCGACACCATCGGGCGCTTCGGCAGGCCCAGCGCTGCCAATTCCTTGGCGTACGGATGGTCACCCAACCGAAGCCGGGCGCCGGCCGGCCGGAAGCGGACGTAGGAGTTGCGCATCTCCCAGGGCACTTCCCGGGTGACGCCGCCGAGGCAACTGTAGGTCGTGAGCACCTGGGTGCGGGGCCGCAGCGAGGGCACCGGCAGACCGCGACGGAACTGCATGGCCGCGATCAGCCTCCCGCCCTCGGACACCTCGAAGCCGAACGTGTTGGCGTCGCGAATCGTGAAGTCCGCCATGATCTTCGGGAAGCCCCAGATGGTCCGGCCGGCCTCCAGGGTGAACGACTGGTCGACCGGCAGGTGGTGGATGAAGGCGGCCGCGTCGCCCAGGGCTTTGAGTCCCTTGGCATCAGAGCCCGGCGGGTTCACCATCACACAGGTGCCGAACTCGTTGTAGCGCCCGAGGTCACCGTCGAGGTAGCGGGCCAGCATCAGCGTCACCACCGCGCGGCCGGGCCGGAACTCGCATACCCGCAGCCCGCTGTAGTCGATCAGCTGCTGGGCGGCCCCGGCGGGGACCGAGAACATGGCCGTGTGGACGTCTGCCTTGCGGATCCGCACCGGCATGGTCAGCACGGTCCCGGCGATCGTGTGCTGGACCATGGGGCAACTGTAGGCCGGTACCGAACCGATGTGGAGGGCAGTTGATGAAGCCGGATGTGGATCTGACCGACGGGACCTTCTACGCCGACGGGGGCGCCCGCGCGGCCTACCGGTGGATGCGGAGAGAGGAACCGGTGTTCCGGGACCGCAACGGTCTGGCGGCGGCGTCGACCTATCAGGCGGTGCTCGAGGCCGAACGCACCCCGGAGCTGTTCTCCAACACCGGCGGCATCCGGCCGGACCAGGCGGCGATGCCGTACATGATCGACATGGACGATCCGCAGCATCTGTTGCGGCGAAAGCTCGTCAACGCGGGCTTCACCCGAAAGCGGGTGATGGACAAGGCCGCGAGCATCGACACGTTGTGCGACAGCCTGATCGACGACGTCTGCGAGCGCGGCGAGTGCGACTTCGTCCGCGATATCGCCGCGCCGCTGCCGATGGCGGTAATCGGCGACATGCTCGGCGTGCTGCCGTCCGATCGGGCGACGCTGCTCAAGTGGTCCGACGATCTGGTGTGCGGACTGAACTCGAGCGCCGACGAAGCCGCCCTGGCGGCGGTGATGGAGGCGTTCGGCGGCTACTCCGCGTTCGCGATGGAGACCATCGCCAAGCGGCGGGCCGAGCCGACCGACGACCTGTTCTCGATCCTGGTCAACTCCGAGGTCGAGGGTGAGGTGATGGCCGACGAGGAGATCCTCTTCGAGACCCTGCTGATCCTGATCGGTGGCGACGAGACCACCCGGCACACTCTGTCCGGCGGGACCGAGCAGTTGTTACGCCACCCCGATCAGTGGGACAGCCTCGTCGCGGACGCTCAAACGGTGCCCGCGGCGATCGAGGAGATGCTGCGCTGGACCTCGCCGGTGAAGAACATGGCCCGCACGCTGATGGCCGACACCGAGTTCCACGGCACCGAACTCAAGGCGGGCGAGAAGATGGTGCTGCTGTTCGAGTCGGCGAACTTCGACGAGAAGGTGTTCGGCGATCCGGACAATTTCCGTATCGACCGGAATCCCAACAACCACATGGCATTCGGGTTCGGCACGCACTTCTGTCTGGGCAACCAGCTGGCGCGTCTTGAGCTCAACACGATGCTGCGCAAGCTGCTTGCGCGGTTGCCGGACCTGCGCCTGGCCGACGACTCCGCGCTGCCGTTGCGCCCGGCCAACTTCGTCAGCGGGCTGGAAGCGATGCCGGTGGTGTTCACCCCGACGGAGCGGGTGCTGGCCTGACGGCCACCGCCGCTGCCACCCTTTTCCCGCGCCGAGCGTGAAGTTAGTTTCACACTCGGCGCCGACGGTGAAAATAGCTTCACAAACGGCGCGGGCGGGGGTGGGAGCTAGCGCATCTTGAACTGCGGCGCGCGCTTCTCCTTGAAGGCCAGCGGGCCCTCCTTGGCGTCCTCGCTGAGGAACACCTCGATGCCGATCTTGGTGTCGATCTTGAACGCCTCGTTCTCGTGCATGCCCTCGGTCTCGCGGATCGAGCGCAGGATGGCCTGCACCGCCAGCGGACCGTTGCCGGCGATCACCTCGGCGATCTCCAGCGCGCGGTCCAGCGCCTGGCCGTCGGGCACCACATGCCCGATCAGCCCGTACTCCAACGCCTCGCGCGCGGTGATGTGCCGACCGGTGAGCAGCAGATCGCAGGCGATCGTGTACGGGATCTGGCGCACCAACCGGACCGCCGATCCGCCCATCGGGTACAGGCTCCACTTCGCCTCGGAGATGCCGAACTTGGCGCTCTCGCCGGCCACCCGGATGTCGGTGCCCTGCAGGATTTCGGTGCCGCCGGCGATGGCGGGACCTTCGACGGCGGCGATCAGCGGCTTGGTCAGCCGGCGCCCCTTGAGCAGTGCATCGATCCGGGTCGGGTCGTAGCCGCCGCTCTTGAACGAGTCCCCGGGCGGGGCCTTGGTGGCGGCTTTGAGGTCCATGCCGGCGCAGAAGTAGCCGCCCGCGCCGGTGAGAATGCAGACCCGGATGTCGGGATCGTTGTCGACGCGGTCCCACGCCTCGACCATGATCGCCATCATTTCGCCGGAGAGCGCGTTGCGGGATTCCGGGCGGTTCAGCGTCACGATCAGGACGTGACCGCGCTGCTCGATCAGGGCGTCTGCCATATTTCCCCGCCTTTCGTTGAGAAAAAATGTAACACGTTCTAGTTTGGATTCGTGGCCCTCAACATCGCCGATCTCGCCGAGCACACCATCGACGCGGTGCCCGACCGCATCGCCGTCATCTGCGGCGACGAGCAGATCACCTTCGCCGAACTCGAGGAGAAGGCCAACCGGTTGGCGCACTACCTCATCGACCATGGCGTCAAGAAGGACGACAAGGTCGGCCTTTACTGCCGCAACCGCATCGAGATCGTGATCGCGATGCTCGGGATCGTCAAAGCCGGCGCCATTCTGGTCAACGTCAACTACCGCTACGTCGAGGGCGAACTGCGCTACCTGTTCGACAACTCCGACATGGTGGCCCTGGTGCACGAACGGCAGTACGCCGACAAGGTCGCCAACGTGTTGCCGGAGGTGCCGAACGTCAAGACGGTCCTCGTCGTGGAGGACGGCAGCGACAAGGACTATCGACGCTACGGCGGCGTGGAGTTCTACGAGGCGATCGCCCAGGGGTCGCCGGTCCGCGATTTCGGAGAGCGCAGCGCCGACGACATCTACCTGCTCTACACCGGCGGCACCACCGGGTTCCCCAAGGGTGTGATGTGGCGGCACGAGGACATCTACCGGGTGCTGCTCGGCGGAACCGACTTCGCCACAGGCGAATTCGTCAAGGATGAGTACGAGCATGCCCGCCAGGCGACCGCCGCCCCGCCGATGACCCGGTTCGCGATTCCGCCGATGATCCACGGCGCCACCCAATCGGCCACCTGGATGGCGTTGTTCGCCGGGCACACCAGCGTGCTCGCCCCGGAGTTCGACGCCGAAGAGGTGTGGCGCACGGTCGCCAAACACAAGGTGAACCTGCTGTTCTTCACCGGCGACGCGATGGGCCGCCCACTGCTGGACGCGCTGGAGTCCGGCGCCGTCGACATCTCCGCCGATCTCTCCCAACTGTTCCTGTTGTCCTCCACCGCGGCGTTGTTCTCGCCCAGCCTCAAGGAACGCTTCCTGGAGTTGCTGCCCAACCGGGTGATCACCGACTCGATCGGCTCGTCGGAGACCGGCTTCGGCGGCACCAGCATCGTGGCCAAGGGGGCCACCCAGGCCGGCGGACCACGGGTGATGATCGACAAGAGAACCACCGTGCTCGACGACGACGGCAACGAGGTGCAACCCGGTTCCGGCGTGCGCGGCATCATCGCCAAGCGCGGCAACATCCCGGTCGGCTACTACAAGGATGAGAAGAAGACCGCCGAGACGTTCCGCACCATCAACGGCGTGCGTTACGCGATCCCCGGCGACTACGCCACCGTCGAGGCCGACGGCACCGTCACCATGCTCGGCCGCGGGTCGGTGTCGATCAACACCGGCGGGGAGAAGGTGTACCCCGAAGAGGTCGAGGCCGCACTCAAGGGCCATCCGGATGTGTTCGACGCACTCGTGGTCGGCGTTCCGGACCCACGCTTCGGCCAGCATGTCGCCGCCGTCGTGGCACCGAGGAAGGGTCGCCGCCCGACGCTTGCGGATCTGGATGCGTTCGTGCGCAAGGAGATCGCCGGTTACAAGGTGCCGCGCAGCCTGTGGCTGGTCGACGAGGTCAAACGTTCCCCGGCCGGCAAGCCCGATTACAAGTGGGCCAAGGAGCACACCGAGTCCGGACCCGCAGACGAAACCAGCAGATGATCATCGACGCCTGGGTCCAGCACCCGACCCGGCCGTTCCTGGAATCGGACATGTTCGCCTCGCTGCGCCGGTGGACCGGTGGGCAGATCCCCGAGGGTGACCTGCCGATCGAGATGACGATCGACTCGATGGACGCCGCGGGTGTCGACTTCGCCCTGTTGACAGCCTGGCGCGGGCCGCGCGGAGATCTGATCTCCAATGATCAAGTGGCCGAATGGGTTCGGCGCCACCCCGGGCGATTCGCCGGGATGGCCGCAGTGGACCTGGACCGCCCGATGGAGGCGGTACGCGAACTGCGAAGGCGGGTGCGCGACGACGGTTTCGCCGGACTGCGGATGCTGCCCTGGCTGTGGGGCGCCCCGCCGACCGACCGCCGCTACTACCCGCTCTATGCCGAATGCGTCGAACTCGGTGTCCCGTTCTGCACCCAGGTCGGACACACCGGTCCGCTGATGCCGTCGGAGACCGGCCGTCCCATCCCGTACATCGACCAGATCGCCATCGACTTCCCGGAACTGACGATCGTCTGCGGTCACATCGGCTACCCGTGGACCGAGGAGATGATCGCCGTCGCCCGCAAGCACGAGAACGTCTACATCGACACCTCGGCCTACACCACCAAGCGCCTGCCCCGCGAACTCGTCGAGTTCATGAAGACCCGAACCGGCGGTCGGAAGGTGCTCTTCGGGAGCAACTTCCCGATGATCGGGCATTCGCACGCCCTCGACGGACTGGACGACCTAGGGCTGTCCGACGAAACCCGCGCCGCCTATCTGGGCGGCAACGCCGAACGGGTCTTCACCACGTTGGCGACCCGGGGCTAGAGCCGCCGGGCGGCGAAATCCGCTGCCTGCGCGGCCATCCCGTTCACCCCGTACAAAAGGTGCGGCACGATGCTGTTGCCCTGGTCGACCGTGCAGATCGGGTCGCCGGTGACGCACAGGTCGATGGTCCTGCCCGCGTAGAGCGGTCCGACCGCGATCGGCGGCATGCCGAGCGAGTTCACCAGTTCGGCCGAGGGCTTGCCGAACAGCGCCACCGCCGCAACGTGATCGGCGATCGCCGGCGGCAGCGCACCGGGCAGTCCCGGGAGCGCGGCCGATCCGGCGGAACTGCCATCCGATGTCAGCAGGGCCATCACCCCGGCGCCCTGCGAGTAGCCGCCCAGCACCATCCGGGTGGCCGGGCAACTCGCCGCCATGTCGCGGACGTGGTTACCGGCATCGACCACGCCGGCGACACCGGTCGCATAGTCGCGGCTGGCCGGGTAGTTCACCGCGTAGACGGTCAGGGTCCTGGATGTGTCGGCGCGCAGTGCGTCGATGAAGGCCCCGCCGATCACTCCGACCCCCGGCGGCTCGTCGGTGCCGCGGGCGAACACCACGTCGACGTCGGGGCATCCGTCCGCTGCGGCGACCGGGGCGCTGAGCATCGGGGTGCTGAAGATCGAAGCGCCGATCGCGAGGACCGCCATGAGTTTCACAGCCGGGACTCTAACGCGGGACCTCGAAAACCGGATCGTCGCAACGCAGTCCCTGCGCGGAAAGCTGCCGCTTGATCACCTTGAAGGTCTCGGTCCGGGGCAACGTCGATGACACCCGGACGAACGACGGCCACTGCTTGGGCCCGAGGTCGTCCTGGCCGGCCAGGAAGCGCCGGAAATCGGCGGCGTCGAACGTGGCGGCGTCGAAAGCGGCGCCGTCGCCAAGCACCAGTGCGGCCATCACCCGGTCGCCCACCTCGTCCGGGATCCCGTACACCGCAACCTCGGTCACGCCCGGATAGCGCATCAGCACCCGTTCGATCGGCGCCGTGCCGAGGTTCTCGCCGTCCACCCGCATCCAGTCGCCGAGTCGGCCGGCGAAGAAGACGTAGCCGTTCTCGTCGCGGTAGGCGAGGTCGCCGCTGTGATAGTTGCCGCCGGACATTCGCTGCGATTCGGCGTCGGGATCCTTGTAGTAACCGCGGAACTGGCCGGCGCCGCTGATGTTGACCAGTTCGCCGATCACCCCGGGTGGGCACGGCCGGCCGGTGTCCACGTCGAGGATCTCGAGATCAGGGGGCAGTGGGCCCAACGAACCCTCCGGGGTCTCAGGTGTGCGACCGATCGCGATACCACCTTCGGTGGAACCGAACCCGTCGATCACCGTCACCCCGAACCGTTCGGCGAATCGCGTGATGTCACGGGGGGCGGCTTCGTTGCCGTACATGATGCGCAGTGGGTTGTCGGTGTCGTCCGGCAGTGGCGGGGTGGCCAGGATGTAGGACATCGGCTTGCCGACGTAATTGGCGTAGGTGGCGCCGAACCGGCGCACGTCCGGGATGAACTCCGATGCGGAGAACCTGCGGCGCAATGCGATTGACGCACGGGCGGCCACCGCGGGGGACCAGCCGGCCATGACGGCATTGGAGTGGAACAGCGGCATCGACAGATAGCAGATGTCGGTCGGGCCCAGCCCGAGGCGTTCGGACAGCATCACACCCGGCCCGGCGACCTTCTCGTGCGTGCACCGCACCGCCTTGGGTTCGCCGCTGGTGCCCGAGGTGAAGATCAGCATGAACAGGTCCTCGGGCGTGCTGTCGGCGAAGCGAACCGGCGAGCCGGTGAATCCGGCCCGCTCGTCGGACCACTCCGGCGATGTGACGTCGAGGACGTCCATCCCGGCCGGGGCGAAGGACTCCGGGGAGAGGTCCCGATCGTCGACGAGCACCAGTTGGCAGTCGGCATGTTCGACGTCGCGGCGCAGCGCCGCCCCGCGACGGGTGGGGTTGAGCCCGACCAGCACGATGCCGCCCAATCCGGCGGCCACCAGGAATTCGCAGAACTGCGGGGTGTTGCCGAGCAGCACGCCCACATGCGGCGGCCTGTCCGGGTCGAGGCGTGACCGCAGCAGCGCGGCGAGGTCGGCTCCGGCCTGAATGTGTTGGCGCCACGGCGAATACGACCCGTCATCGCCATGAACCCCGCGGTCGTCGACCGCGGCCAGCGGTTCCAGCAGGCGGGTGACGGTGGGCAGCACCGTCAGGCCGGCGTGTCGGCCAGATCCCGGCCGATAACCCGCAACGCCGCAGTCGCCCCGCCGAGGCCGAACTCGGTCTGCTTGGCGGTCACGAAGTAGCGGTGCACCTGATGGTCCATGTCGATGCCGACGCCGCCGTGCACATGCACGGCCGTGTGTGCCACCCGGTGGCCGGCCTCAGCCGCCCAGAACGCGGCGGTCGCCACCTCGACCTCGGCGGGCAGGTCTTCCGACAGCCGCCATGCTGCCTGCTGCAGGGTCAGCCGCAGACCCTGGATGTCGATGTACCCGTCGGCAAGCCGTTGCGCCACCGCCTGGAAGCTGCCGATCGGCCGGTCGAACTGTTCGCGGGTACGGGCGTACTCGGCGGTCAGTTCCAGCGCGCGCTCCAGCACACCGAGTTGGAAGGCGGTCAGTCCCAACGCGCGATGGATGCTCAGCCAGGCCAGCACGTCGGCGCCGCCCACCACGCGATCGCGCGGAAGTTCGACACCGGCCAGGTCCAGTTCGGCTGCGCTGTTGGCGCCGGTGGTGTCCAATGCCGTCACCGACACTCCGGGATCATCGCCGGCGACCAGGAAAACCTTGACACCCGAGTCGGTTTCGGCCGGAACCAGATATGCGTCGGCAACCGGACCGAACGACACCTGGGTGCGTGTCCCGGTCAGCCGGAAACCGTCTCCGGATGCGGCCGCCATCACCGGACCCTGGCCCAGTTCGCCGTCGAGGGCGACGGTCAGCACCCGAAGGCCGGCGACGGCCGGGGCCGCCCAGTCGCGGCGCAGATCCTCGGAACCGAACCGGGCGATCGCCCCGGCGCCAAGCACCACCGATTCCAGATAGGGGACGGCCGCCAGCTGCCGGCCCAGGCCGGTCAGGATCGCCGTCTGCTCCAGTACCCCGAACCCGCCGCCGCCGGTGTTCTCGGGCGCCGCGGTGTTGAGGATGTCGGCGTGGATCAGCTTCTCCCACAGCGCTTCGTCGAAACGCTGATCGAGTCCGTCGAGCATCCGCTGGTGTGCGGGCGTGCACACCGAATCGACGATGGTCCGGACCAGTCCGGAAAGATCCTGGGCCGCTTCGGTTTTGCTGAAATCCATCAGACGCCTCTCAACGGTTTCCCGGTCAACGGTTTCTGGGCAGGCCGAGAGCAACCATGCCGATGATGTCGCGCTGCACCTCGTTGGTGCCACCGCCGAAGGTGAGGATCAGCGCGGCGCGGTGCATTCGTTCCACCCGCCCGCGCAGCAGCGCGCCGGGGGATTCCTGACGCAACGTCGCCGACGGCCCGAGGATCTCCATCAGCAGCCGGTAGGCCTCGGTAGCCAGTTCGGTGCCGAACACCTTGGCTGCCGACGCGTCGGCCGGTGACGGCGCAACAGCCTGCGCGGAGGCCAGCTCCCAGTTGATCAGCTTGAGGTACTCGGCCTTGGCGTGCACGCGGGCGAGGTTGAGCTGCACCCATTCCGAGTCGATCAGCCGGCGGCCGTGGGAATCCTTGGTGTTCTGCGCCCACTCCCGAACCTGGTTGAGCGCGGTGAAGATCGGCTGGGCCGACACCAGTGCGACCCGCTCGTGATTGAGCTGGTTGGTCACCAGTTTCCAGCCGCCGTTCTCCTCGCCGACCAGATTGCCGGCCGGCACCCGCACATCGGAGTAGTAGGTCGCACTGGTTCCAGGGCCCGCCATGGTGTGGACCGGGGTCCAGGAGAAGCCGTCGGCGGTGGTCGGCACGATCAGCACCGAGATGCCACGGTGTTTCTTCGCTTCGGTGTTGGTGCGCACCGCCAGCCAGACGTAGTCGGCGTACTGGATCAGGCTGGTCCACATCTTCTGGCCGTTGATGACGAACTCGGAGCCGTCGCGGACCGCCGAGGTGCGCAGGTTGGCCAGGTCGGTGCCGGCCTCCGGCTCGGAATAGCCGATGGCGAAGTGGATCTCGCCCGCGGCGATCCTGGGCAGGTAGAACTTCTTCTGCTCCTCGGTGCCGTACGCCATGATCGTCGGCGCGACGCTGTTGATGGTGAGGAACGGCACCGGGGCGCCGGCGACGGCCGCCTCGTCGGTGAAGATCAACTGGTCCATCGCCGAGCGGGCCTGCCCGCCGTACTCGGTGGGCCAGCCCAGCGCCAGCCAGCCGTCGCGGCCCATCTGCGCGACGGTGTCGCGGTAGACGTTGCCGCTGCCGTACTCGCCGGTGGTCGCCATCAGCGCCTCGCGGCGCTCCGGGGTGATCAACTGGGAGAAGTACGACCGCAGTTCGCGGCGTAACTCCTCCTGTTCGGGGGTGTAGGCGATCCGCATCCTATTTTTGTAACACGTTCTAGTCTTGCAATCCACCCTGCGATAATGGTCGTATCGTGACGTTGTAGGGGTGCTTAGGAGGAGTCATGCGCGTCGTTGTTGACCGTGACCGCTGTGAGGGCAATGCCATCTGTGTGGGCATCGCTCCGGACCTTTTCGAACTCGACGATGACGATTACGTCATGGTGACGAAGGACCCGGTTCCGGCCGCCGAGGAGGCCCTCGCCGAGCGGGCGATCGCCGAGTGCCCGCGTGCCGCCCTGACCCGTCGCGACTAGAGGCATTCAGGTTGACTGACACCTCGCTGGACCTGAGCGGCCGGGTCGCGGTGGTGACCGGTGCCGCCGCGGGCCTGGGCCGCGCCGAGGCCATCGGCCTGGCCCGATCCGGTGCCACCGTCGTCGTCAACGACATGGCGCAGGCACTGGATGCCTCCGATGTGTTCGCCGAGATCAGCGCCGTCGGCTCCAAGGCCGTCGCGGTGTCCGGCGACATCAGCCGGCGCGAGACCGCCGACGAACTCATCGCCACCGCCGAACGCCTGGGCGGGCTCAACATCGTCGTGAACAACGCCGGCATCACCCGGGACCGGATGTTGTTCAACATGTCCGACGAGGACTGGGATCTCGTAATCGCCGTGCATCTGCGCGGCCACTTCCTGCTGACCCGCAATGCCGCGGTCTACTGGCGCCAACAGGCCAAGGACACCGGCGGCACGGTGTTCGGGCGCATCATCAACACCTCATCGGAGGCCGGGCTGTCCGGTCCGGTCGGCCAGGCCAACTACGGCGCCGCCAAGGCCGCCATCTCCGCGCTGACCGTGACCGCCGCCCGCGGACTCGAGCGCTACGGCGTGCGCGCCAACGCCATCTGCCCGCGGGCCCGCACCGCGATGACCGCCGATGTCTTCGGCCCGGTCCCGGAACTGGCCGACGGCGAGATCGACCCACTGTCGCCCGAACACGTCGTCACCCTGGTGCGGTTCCTGGCCGCACCGGCCTCCGATCACGTCAACGGGCAGGTGTTCGTGGTCTACGGGCCGACGGTCACACTGGTCGCCGCGCCCACCGCCGAGCACCGCTTCCACGCCGACGGCACCGCGTGGGATCCGGAGGGTCTGAGCGCCTCGATGCGGGACTACTTCGCAGACCGCGATCCGCAGCGCACCTTCGGCGCGATGATCTCGATGGACCCAGACTAGAAACCGGCTAGCCGGATTTGGTGTCGGCCAGTGCGTCGAGGAAGGCCCGCGCCCACCGGTCCACGTTGTGGGCCAGGACCTGACGGCGCATCGCCCGCATCCGCCGCCGGCCCTCTTCCGGGGTCTGGTTGAGGGCGGACTCGATGGCGTTCTTGACGTCGTCCAGATCGTGCGGGTTGGTCAGGTAGGCCTGCCGCAATTCGGCTGCGGCGCCGGTGAACTCGCTGAGCACCAATGCGCCGCCCAGGTCACTGCGGCAGGCGACGTACTCCTTGGCGACCAGGTTCATCCCGTCGCGCAATGCGGTGACGAGCATGACGTCGGCGGCCACGAAGAAGGCGATCAACTCGTCGCGGGGGACCGGGCGGTGCAGATACGACACCACCGGATGACCGACCTCGCCGTACTCACCGTTGATGCGGCCGACCTGCTGCTCGATCTCGCCGCGGAGCACGCGGTAACTCTCGACGCGTTCACGGCTCGGGGTGGCCAGCTGCACCAGCACGGTGTCGTCACCCTTGGCCCGGCCCTCTTCCAGTAGTTCGGAGAATGCCCGGAGCCGGACTTCGATGCCCTTGGTGTAGTCCAGCCGGTCCACCCCCAGCATGACCTTGCGAGGGTTGCCCAGCTCGGCGCGAATCTCCTTGGCGCGCTTGCGAATGCTGCGGTTGCGCGCCTTCTCGTCGAGTTCCGCGGAGTCGATGGAGATGGGGAACGCACCCACCTTGACCGTTCGGGACCCGAGTTGGACCTCGCCGAAGCGGGACCGCACGCCGATCGAGGCACGGGTGGTCTCGGCTCCGGCGAGCCGCCGGGCCAGGAACAGGAAGTTCTCCGCGCCCTGGGCCAGGTGGAAGCCGACCAGGTCGGCGCCGAGCAGACCGTCGATGATCTCGGCCCGCCACGGCAGTTGCATGAACAACTCGACGGGTGGGAACGGGATGTGCAGGAAGAACCCGATGGTGAGGTCCGGGCGCAGATTCCGCAACATCTTCGGAACCAGTTGCAACTGGTAGTCCTGAACCCAGACGGTGGCGCCCTCGGCTGCCGCGCGCGAGGTGGCCTCGGCGAAGCGGCGGTTGACGTCGACGTAGCGGTCCCACCACTCCCGGTGGTAGATCGGCTTGGCGATCACGTCGTGATAGAGCGGCCACAACGTGGCGTTGGAGAAGCCCTCGTAGTACTCCGCGACGTCCTCGGCCGACAGCCGGACCGGGAACAGTTGCAGGCCGTCCTGAACCATCGGTTCTTCGGGGCCGTCGACCACGCCGGGCCAGCCGATCCAGGCGCCGCGTTGCTTACGCAGCAGCGGCTCCAGGGCGGTGACCAGACCGCCCGGGCTGCGCTTCCAGGTGACCGTCCCGTCCGGGAGCCGTTCCATGTCGATGGGCAGCCGGTTGGCCACCACGACGAAGTCGGA
>MTBK01120440.1_pt1 | contig 20113 bp, 19 predicted proteins | sample 1535981 | NCBI WGS metagenome assembly MTBK01 (sample SAMN06109225, study PRJNA356200) | anaerobic digester metagenome | isolation source: biogas reactors fed with pig manure or primary and secondary sludge | place: Spain | collected 2016-06-30
GTTCGATATCATCCTGATCACCGGCGACGCCTACGTCGACCACCCCTCCTTCGGTACCGCGCTGCTCGGCCGGGTGCTCCAGGATGCCGGGTTCTCGGTCGGCGTCATCGCCCAGCCCGACTGGCGGAGCGACGCCGACCTCCAGCGGTTGGGCACGCCGCGCCTCTTCTTCTCGGTCTCGGCCGGGAACGTCGACTCGCTGGTGAACGCTTTTACGCCGAACCTCAAGCGCCGGAGCTCGGACGTCTACTCCCCCGGGGGTCGCCTCCTCCGGCCCGACCGGGCGACCCTCGTCTACACCGACCGGGTCCACGCCCTCTTCCCCGATACCCCGGTCATAATCGGCGGTATCGAGGCGAGCCTCCGGCGCTTTGCCCACTACGATTACTGGTCAGACTCGGTCCGACAGTCCATCCTCGCCGATGCCCCGGCCGACCTCCTCGTCTTCGGCATGGGCGAGCGCCAGGTGGTCGCGATCGCCTGCCGCCTCGCCGCAGGGGAAGCGATCGCTTCAATCACCGATATACCCGGCACCGCCCATAAACTCGACCTGAAGATCTGGCGGAGCATGGACCATGCTGATTATGTGGTGCTCCCCGGCTATCAGGAGGTGAAGCAGGATCGCCACATCTACGCACGCGCATTCGCGGAGCACTACCGCGAGCAAGATCCCATACGGGGGCGAAGTGTGGCGCAACCACACCCAAAGACCGTGATCGTCCAGAACCCGCCAGCGATGCCGCTCACCACAGAGGAGCTCGACCGGGTCTACGAACTCCCCTACGCGAGGGCGGCGCATCCCTCCTACACCGAACCCATACCCGCCCTCGAACCGGTCAGGTTCTCGGTCGTCAGCCACCGGGGGTGTTTTGGCTCCTGTTCGTTCTGCGCCCTCACCCACCACCAGGGCCGGATCATCCAGAGCCGGAGCGCTGACTCGATCGTCCGCGAGGTGGAGCGGATGGCGGCGATGCCCGGGTTTACCGGCGTCGTCCAGGATGTCGGCGGACCGACGGCGAATATGTACGGTATCCACTGCGACCAATGGGAGAGCGCAGGCACCTGCCCGGACCGGCGCTGTATCGACTGCCCCGCGCTTGACCGGAGCCACGATGAGCAAGTCCGCCTGCTCCGACGCCTCCGCGAGATCCCGGGGGTGAAGCACGTCTTCATCGCATCGGGGATCCGGTATGACCTCATTCCCCCGGAAGACCGGGATTACCTCGCCAGTATATGCGAACACCACGTCTCCGGGCACCTCAAGGTCGCCCCCGAGCACATATCAGAGCGGGTCTGCGCCTGCATGGGAAAGCCATCCCGTGAGGTCTTCGACACCTTCAGGGAGCGGTTCGAGGCCCTCCAGGAGGGGAAGACAAAGCGGCAGTACCTCGTCCCCTACTTTATATCCGGCCACCCCGGGTGCCGGATCACCGATATGATCGAGCTCGCCGAGTATATCCGGGACACCGGCCTCTACACCGAACAGGTCCAGGACTTCACGCCGACGCCGATGAGCATATCGACGACCATCTACCACACAGGCCTTGACCCCTTCACCCTCGAGGAGGTCTACGTCCCGAGAGATCGGGAGAAGCGGATCCAGCGGGCGCTCATACACTACCGGGACCCGAAGAATTACGGGCTTATCCGCGAGGGGCTCCGCGCGGCGGGGAGGGAAGACCTCATCGGGAGCGCATGGAAGTGCCTGATCCCGGCGCGGAGGAGGAGAAGATGAAACAGCGATCCAGCAGACAACACTGCTTAAATACCCACAATACGAAGGTAAAGCCATGGATCTCCCGGAGTACATTGTAGTCTTCTGCACGGCCCCGGCCGGGGAGGCGGAGGTGATCGCAGGAGCGCTCATCGACGCCCGGCTCGCCGCCTGCGTGAACGTCACCGGCGTGCAGTCCTGCTTCCGGTGGGAGGGAGCGGTCTCAAACGAACCCGAAGACCTCCTGATCATCAAGACACAGAAGCGCCTGCTCGACCGTCTCATATCCCGGATCAGGGAACTCCATCCCTATGATCTCCCTGAGATCATCGCCATACCCATCGTCGGCGGCTACGCTCCCTACCTGGACTGGATCGGGGAGGAGACCGCCTGATGGAGATCGTCCGCCGCACCGGGATCCAGGTCACGGGCGAGGGGGCGCGCGAGGTCCACGATAACATCATCGTCGAGGACCGCGTCAGGCTCTTCCTGAACGGCGAGTATATCACGACCCTGGTGACATGCCTCGACCGCCTCGAAGACCTGGGGGCCGGGTTCATCATCTGTGAAGGACTGGCCGACGGGGTCGAGTCGGTGGAGGTCTCGGGGAAAGATATCCACGTCACCGCTCCGGTCACAAAAGACGCCCTCCTCGAGGTCGAGTCATCGGGGGGCTACCGGGTGCTCGGCGAGCCGAAAGCCGTCTCCTCATCGATCACCGTCACACCGGACGACATCCGGACGGTGACCGCCTCGATCGAGTCTGATACCTGGAAGAAGACCGGCGGTGTCCACTGTGCGGTTCTCTTCTGCGATGGCGAGTTCGTCACCCGCGCCTGCGACGTCGGTCGGCACAACGCCGTCGATAAAGCCGTCGGCTACGCCGCCCTCAACGGGATCGACCGATCACGATGTGTCCTCGGGTGTACCGGCAGACAACCGGCCGGGATGGTGGCGAAGGTGGCGAACGCCGGGATCCCCATCGTCGCATCCCGCGCCGCCTCGACCGATGAGGGTATCCTCACGGCAGAGCGGTCGGGGCTCACCCTGATCTGCTTCTCGCGGGGGGAGCGGTTCACGATCTACTCACACCCGGAGCGGGTGCCTGACGCCTATCTGCAGGCGGGGAAGGTCTGACCATGAACGAGAAGATTGCGCTGATCCTGCTCGGGTGCCCGCAGGTCCCCGTCCAGACGAGCGTGGCACTCTACCTGGTGCATAGACTGAAAAAACAGGGCATACGGCCGGTTATCGCCGGGACGATGGCGGCACGGAGGCTTATGGAGGTGGCCGACCCCGACCGGCACTACCTGGGTGAGATGACTGACCTCGATGCCGCGATCGACGAGATCACGGGGAAGGTGAGGGATTTTGACCTCTGCTTCGTCTTCATCCATAACGACTCAGGGATCGCCTATGCAGGGACGATGGCCTACATATCCGGGGCGCAGGTGTATGCGCTCATATTCGGGGAACACGCAGAGGATCTTGCCGGTGAGATCGAGTTCCCCTGCGAGGTCATCAAGGCAAAAGCCACCCACAACCCCATGCCGCTCTCGCGGAGACTTGATGAGGTGATGCAATGGGCTGCATCGACGCGCTGAAACCAGAGATCATACTCTCCCGGACCACCTTTAAGGAGGCGCGGGAGTACATAAGGAAGAACATCCGGGAGTACCACGAGGTCGAGCCCGGCTACAAAGTATTTGATGTTCACATCATCGGAGTTCCGCCGCTCTATATCGGCATCGAGGGTGAGGACCTCATCTTCCCCTACACCAAACCCTGCCACGGGACGTTCGTTGTGAAGATCCCGGGCAGTGCAGAAGTAGCGCGGCTACGGGCGCGAAAGGGGAAGTGACTCTCCATTTTTTTCGTATCAAAAAGTGAGCGATCTCCCACCGGTGCCGGCGGCGAGCGCCGGAGTGGTCCGGCTACAAGCACCTCCCCTCCTCGTGATCCCTCCCTGGCACCGGATACCCCGGGTGCGACAGAGGTGTCCTATGAATGGGGTATAAATAATGAGCTATAAATTCCCCGAGAACGGTACTACAATAGTGAGAGCTCGGCCGTATGCGGTCGTACCCATGGCGGGCCGGGACACTGGAATTTATGCCGATTCGGGCAGGCACCGTGCCCTGTATGCAAGTGAGACAATGAGCGAACTGTTGAGCGTGCTTTTGATCGGGAAGAGTCCTGACAACTTCGAGGGATTGCTTCGAGAATGCGGGCGCGAGATCGAACTGTTGCACTGCAAGCGCGCCAATGACGGGATTGCCCTGGCATCGGGGGGCGGGATCGATATTGTGCTCCTCGATCTTGTAGCCGGGCGTGGGGTGGCGGTCTTCGATCGCCTGCGCCGGATGGCCCCCGGCGTTCCGGTCATCGTGCTCACCACGGCGGGGGACGATCCCGCCGCGCTCTACGCGATGCAGAACGGCGCGCAGGATTACCTGGTCCGGGGGAAGATCGACGCGGAACTGCTCTGCCGGGCGATCCGGTACGCTCTCGAGTGGACACGGGTGGAGGCGGCGCTCCGGCACTCGGAGGCGATGTACCGCAGATTGATCGAGAACCTCAACGAAGGGGTTATCGCCGTGGATGAGGCCGGCCTTATCACCTTCGCAAACCCGCGCATGGGAGAGATCCTCGGCTATCCCGTGGAAGATCTGATCGGATCATCGATCACCGGGTTCCTCGATGCTCCCGGCAGGGTGAGATCCGCCTCGGGAAATCCGTTCTATCGGGAGACCGACCAGAGGCAGGAGTTTGAACTGGACCTCCGCCACTGCGACGGGGGATGCGTCCGTGCGCTCGTGGTCACGTCACCTGCTACCGATGATTCCGGCGAATTTCGTGGCTCGATCGTCGGCATCCTGGATATCACCAGGCGAAAGCAGGCGGAAGAGGAGCTCCGAAACCGAAACGAACAGCTCATGATCCTCAACCAGATCATCAGCACCTCCGCTACATCCCTCTCCCTTGCCGAACACCTGGAAGAGTCGCTTGAGAAGATGCTTGAACTGATGGGTTTCCATGTCGGCATCATCTACATGCTTGATGCCGAGCGAAAACGGGCTCTGGCGCAGCACCAGAGGGGCGTGCCGCCGTCATACATGCCAAAAAACCGCATGATCAAGATCCATCACTGGCCGTTCAACTTCGTATTTGTCGCCGGCCAGCCTCGCTACATAGAACAGCGCCCTGGCCTCAACACCATTGAGGCAGGTATACTCAGGGAACTCGATGTCTCGGTGCTCGCCTGTATCCCGCTTATAGCAGAGGCGGTCGTTGTCGGGGCAGTCTATGTCGGGAGCCAGACAAAAGATTCCTTCTCCCGGGATGAGCGAGCACTGATCGAGATGATAAGTAAAGAGATCGGGTCAGGTATACTCAGGGGTGTGCTCTACAAGAGGCTGGAGGCCGCAAACCGGGAGGCGAACCTCTACCTGGATATCATGACGCATGACATCAGGAACATTGAGAACGTCTCGGGTCTCTACGCCGACCTCCTCATCGAGACTCTGGAGGGAGAGAGCGCCCGGTACGCACAGGAGATCACGAGCGGCGTCCGGAGAAGCAAGGAGATCCTCGGGAACGTCTCCACGATCCGCCGCATCCATCAGGAGACGCCTGATCTCGATCCGGTCGACCTGTATCCTGTCGTCAGGGAAGCGGTCGCGGCCTTCCCCGATGTTGCGATCGATCTTGAGGGCATGCCCCGGAAGATCTGGGCCGACGACCTCCTCCCGGAGATCTTTTCGAACCTGATCCAGAACGCTACCAGGCCTGGCCACCCCAGCGTCGAGATCTCTATCAGGTTCGAGGATTACGACAGTGAGAATATGCTGGTCTCCATCGAGGATACCGGACCGGGCATACCTGACTCCCTCAAGGGATCGATCACCCACCAGTTCGACCGGAGATGGACCCGGGGGTGTGGCGATGGACTTGGACTCTTTATCGTCAGGACACTCATCGAACGTTACGGCGGCACCCTCTGGGTGGAGGATCGGGTGGAAGGACGGCCAGATCTCGGCGCAGCGTTCCGTTTTACTCTTCGCAAAGCATTTCCCTCCGGGAGCGACGGGGACACCGGTGGGCATCCGGCCGGGGGGGAGAGTGGATGAGCGGGACACCTCGCTACCGCAAAGTTTAAATAATAAGATTCAATATATAGCGTCGTGTCATCTGCGGTCCTCCGGGTTACTCGACTCTTTGCGGCGATCACGGTCTGTCTTCTTGTCGGATGGGCCGGTTTGATCTTCACGACGCCAGCCGTACGCACCTGGTATACCGCGTTTGCCGGACCCGCCCTGTTCCTTCCGGCATGGTTCTTTAACCCCGCCTGGATGCTGCTCTTTATCCTCATGGGTGTAACACTCTACCTCATCTGGAATAAGGGATGGAGCCAGAAGAACGTGCAGGAGGCGACGGCAATATTCGCTGTCCAGCTGACCCTCATCGTCATCTGGTCATACCTCCTCTTCACACTTCAGGTTCCGTTCTTCGCCCTCATCGGGAGCATTCTCCTCTGGTTTGCGATCCTCATGACGATCGGTGCCTTCTACCGGGTATCGGTGCCTGCGGCGGTGCTGCTCATGCCCTGCCTCTTCTGGGCAACCTTTGCAATCCGCCTCACGTACAGTATCTACTTGCTCAACCCCTAGTTTGTGTGCACCCCATCAACCACGCATCTGTAGGGGGGGAATGCCCGATCGTGGATAAAAGAAGCGGAGGAGCGCGGCTCACACCGGTCATGTGTGCATCGTTGCTCTGCGTCTGTTACGCAAAAAATTCCCCCCTACCGGTCCTCGATGTTCTGCCAGACATGGGCGAACCGCTGGATGGCGGTATAGTGCCCGAGGATGCCGAATATGACGAGGATCCATCCGAGGTAGTTCAGGCCGTAGATCTCCCCCGGGATCGCGATCGTGAGTATGCTCGCCATAATGATCAGCACCAGGCGGTCCGCACGGCCGAGGATGCCGCCGTAGTACCTGCCGACACCGACGGCCTGTGCCTGGGTGCCGAGGTACGACGACATCAGGACACCGGTCAGGGCGAATACGCCGATCGGCCAGGGTGCAGCCCCGCCTGCGAAGATCCCGGTGATGATGAATATATCTGCGTACCGGTCGATGACATGGTCCAGGAAGTCCCCACGGGGTCCCGCTACCCCCATATCCCGGGCGAGGGCTCCATCAAGCGCATCGAATATGGCGTTGAGGGCTACCATGGTGACACCGACCACGATGTCACCTGCGTAGAACGCGATACCGGCAAGTACCGATACAAAAAAAGACGCAGCGGAGAGCTCGTTTGGGGTGATACCGAGCTTTCGGGTCAGGGTCACCACGGGCCTGGTGATGCCCTGCATATGCGGTCTGAACTGGTCCAGTGTCATACGTCAGAATCCAGATAGTCGGTCCAGTCGATGGATCCGTAGGATGATGGCAGTTCTCCCCGAATAAACTGCTCGATCCAGTCTGCACACTCACCGGCGGAGAGAGCGGTTGTATCCACTTCAAAGACGTGCTCGGCCGGATGCTCTTCAAGCGTCTCGATAAGGATGACGTCGAGAGCCTCCGCCTCGACGTTCTCCCTGACCTTTGCGGGGAGATAGTTTCGGGTGGAGAGGCGCTGCCTCAGAGCGTCGGGGCGGCACCTGAGAACCACCACCCGGTCGCAGGGGAGGTAGTGTGCGAGGTGCCCCTCGACGATCCCATCGATTGGTTCGAACTCCGCTGCCCACCGATCGACATCGACAACCGGCACCCGGCGGTCGCGGTCCTCCTCGATGATGTAGGGCCGCACCGTGTCGGTCAGGTGGACGACCCGGTAGCCCCGCCGTGCGAGTTCAGCCGCAACCGATGTCTTCCCGGTGCCGGGCGTGCCGGTGATACCGATCATCATAGGGATCTAATCGCCTCGATGAACCGTTTGTTCTCCCAGTCATCGCCGATGCAGACCCTGATGTAGTGGTCGCCGAGCCCGGGGAATGATGTGCAGGACCGGACGAGGACGCCTTTTGCCGCGAGGCGCTCCACCACATCATCGCCGGTCAGGGGGGAGACGTCGATCATGACGAAGTTTGCGTCCGATGGATACGTGCGGAACGGCACCTCCTCGATGAACCTCTCTCTCCACCGCCGGACATGATCGCAGGTCTCACGCACCCGGTCCCCCTCAGCAAGAGCCGCTACCGCCGCCGCTACGGAGACCGCGTTCAGGGCAAACGGTGTCGCCGCCCGGCGGTAGAAGGGCTCAAACCACTCCGGGGCGAATGCGTAGCCGACCCGTAACCCGGCGAGGGCGAAGACCTTTGACATCGTCCGCCCGATGATCAGGTTCTCGTGCCGTCGCATGAGGGGGCGGTAGTCGATGCCCGAGAACTCGACGTAGGCGTTATCGAGGAAGAGGAGTCCCTCCATCTCGTCGAGGATCTCCCCGACCATCTCCGGCAGGACCGGGTTTCCTGTGGGGTTATTCGGGGAGCAGAGGAAGGCGAGTTTTGCCCCCCGGCATGCCTCGATGAAGGCCTCCGTGTCGACCGAGAAGTCAGCGCGCCGGGGCACATTCACGACCTGTCCGCCGCACGCCGCCGCCGCAAGTCCGTAGAAGGAGAAGGTCGGGGTCGATATGACGACCGCCTCCCCGGGCTCAACGACCGTCCGGATCACCGTCTCGATGACGCCGTCCATCCCGGCGCCGGTGACGAACCGGTAGTCGCCGTGGTAGCGGCGGAGGGCATCGACGAGCGCCGTAGCCCGCACGTCGGGGTAACGGTTTGCCCCCCGGAGGGCCTCGTTCGCCGCTTCGATCACGGTCGGTGAGGGTGGGCGGGGGTTCTCGTTGCTCGCGAGACGGGCCACCCGGTCGATGCCGTGCTCCCGCGCGACATCTTCCGCAGACTTTGCGTAGGAGTAGCCCGCCGCACCCGCGTACTGCGCCCTAACCAAGCGCCGCATTGACGACATCGACGGCGGTGTCGATCTCCTCGTCCGTGATCACGAGCGGCGGGATCAGCCGAAGATTCCCATCGGCGGCGCAGTTGACGAGCACCCCGTCTCGAGCGCAGGCCTGCTGCACCTCCGGGCACCGGTCGCCGACCGACATACCGATCATCAGGCCGCATCCCCGTGGGTTGTGGCGGGCAAGACCCTTCAGGAACCGCTCGCCCTTCACCGGGATGGTGGGGAGGACCTCCTCGATGACATCGATGGTCGCGAGCGCCGCAGCGCAGGCGAGCGGTCCCCCGGCAAACGTGCTCCCGTGCTCGCTCCGCGTAAACTCAAGTCCCTCGCGGGCGATGAGTGCGCCGATCGGAAACCCGCTTGCAAGCCCCTTTGCGAGCGTCACGATATCGGGCGTGACGCCGGTATACTGGGTGGCAAGCCACTTCCCGGTCCGGCCCATGCCGGTCTGCACCTCGTCGACGATCATCAGTGCGCCAGTATCATCGCAGATATCCCTGATGCCCCGGAAGAAGCCTGCCGGCGGGATCATGACGCCCGCCTCGCCCTGGACGGGTTCGACGAAGATCCCCGCGGTATCCGTATCGACGACCTCTGCGAGGCCGTCGAGATCCCCGTACTCCACGAAGGTACAGGCGGGCGAGAGCGGCTCAAAGGGCTCCCGGATCGCAGGTTTGTGGGTGACGGCGAGCGACCCGCAGGTCCTGCCGTGGAACCCGTGAGTGAACGCGACGAACTTCTTTCTCCCCGTCCGGACGCGGGCGAGCTTTATGGCGCCCTCGTTTGCCTCGGCGCCGGAGTTTGAGAAGAACGCCTTTCCGAGTCCCGTGAGCCCCACGAGCCTCTCCGCAAGTTCCGCCTGGTTCGGGACGTAGTAGAGGTTCGAACAGTGGATCAGGCGGCCGGCCTGGTCGCATATCGCCGCGACAACCGCCGGGTGGCAGTGGCCGGTGCTGCAGACCGCAATACCGGCCACACAGTCGATGTATTCTCGTCCCTGGTCATCCCAGACGCGCGACCCCGCACCACGGACGATCTTCATCGTCCGGCCGAATGCGGGCATATGATAACGTGCATCAAGCACCCGTGAATCTTCTGTCATGTTCTCACTCATATTCAATCGTCGCCGGGGGTTTCGGGGTGAGGTCATAGACCACCCGGGCGACCCCCGGGATCTCGGAGGTGATCCGGGATACCATCCCGGTGAGGGTATCGTAGGGCAGGAGCAGGGGTTCGGCGGTCATGCCACCCTGAGACTCGATGGCCCGGATCGCGACGATCCAGCCGTGGAGCCGTGCGCCATCCTTCACACCGGTCCCGCGACCGAGCAGCGCCGCAAAGCACTGCCAGGGGCGGAATTTTTCCACCAGGCACTCCTCGACGATGGCGTTTGCCTCCCGGACGATCGCGACCTTCTCCCGGGTCACCTCCCCGAGCATCCTGACGGCGAGCCCCGGGCCCGGGAAGGGCATCCGGTGCTGGATCTCCGCCGGGAGCCCGAGCCCGCCGGCCACCTCGCGGACCTCGTCCTTGTAGAGGTCGGCGAGCGGCTCGATGACGCCCGAAAATTCCATATCGAGGGGCATGCCGCCGACGTTGTGGTGGCTCTTTATCCCCCCCTCGCTCTCGATGCGGTCGGAGCGGATCGTCCCCTGCAGGAGCATCGTCGCCCCCGTCCGTTTCGCCTCCCGCTCAAATATCCGGATGAACTTCTCACCGATGATCTTGCGCTTCTCTTCGGGATCGGTGGCACCCCTGAGGGCCTCGAAGAACTCGTCGCCCGCATCCACGACGTGGAGGTTCATGTCCGCGAAGAGGGCCTGTATCTGCCCGGTCTCGCCTTTTCGCATGAGACCGGTATCGACGTATATCGGTATGAGAGCGTCACCGATGGCCCGGGCGGCAAGCGCAGCGCAGACAGACGAGTCCACGCCGCCCGAGAGCGCCATCACGACCCGTTCGCCCCCGGCAACATCCCGTATCCGCTGGATCGCTTCACCGATGAACTCCTCGACGTTCACCATTCTGGTGTTTCACCTGTCCCTGAATATATCCTGCTCTTCTTACATGCATCTACAAAGCCGATGTAGGGAGGGGAGGGGTTTGTCGGGCTCGACCTGAACTCCGGGTGGAACTGCGTGGCGAGGTAGAAGGGGTGATCAGTGAGCTCGCAGACCTCGATACGGTCTTCGCAGAATCCCGTGAAGGCGAGACCGGCATCCTCGAGGTCGCGTGCAAACTCCGGGTTCACCTCATAGCGGTGGCGGTGGCGCTCAACGGTCGTTGTCGTACCGTAGAGGCCGGCAACCATGGTACCCTCCCTGAGGGTGACGTTACAGTTCCCGAGGTGCATCGCTCCGCTGGCATCCTCCTCTCCCGGGATGGCGATGACATGCGTCCCATCCTCCATCTCCTCACTGGTGGCGTCAGGGATGCCGAGGACGTGCCGCGCGTACTCGACCACCGCGAGCTGGAAGCCGAGGGAGATGCCGAGGTAAGGCCTTTTGTTCTCGCGTGCGTACCGGATCGCCCGGATCTTCCCCTCAACGCCCCGCTTGCCAAACCCGCTCGGGACCAGGATTCCGTCGACGTCGGCGAGATCCTGCGGGCCGAGCGTCTCTGCATCCAGCCACCGGATGTTCACCTCCGTAGAGAGCGCTCTCCCGGCATGCTTGAGCGACTCTTTGATGGACATGTAGACGTCCTCGATCCCGTACTTGCTGATGATGGCGACCGTCACCCGGTTCGTGTACTCCCGGGAGACGACCCGGTACCACGCGGGGTCCGCCTCCCGGTTCTCGATGGCCAGGTAGTTGCAGACGACCTCTGCGATCCCCTCCTTCTCCAGCTCTACCGGGATCTGGTATATATCGGGGACATCTTTTGCGGATATCACGGCTTTTACCGGGACATCGGTGAAGGCGGATATCTTCTTCTTCGTCTGCGGTCCTATCACCTCGCTTCCCCGGCAGACGATGATGTCGGGCTGGAGCCCGAGCTCCCGGAGCGCCTTGACCGAGTGTTGCGTGGGTTTTGTCTTGAGGTCGCCCATAGCATCCATCGGAACCAGTGTGACGTGGACCAGGACCATATCCTGCGGTGCAAGCTCAGCATGCATCTGGCGGACTGCCTCCAGAAAGGGCATACTCTCGATATCGCCGACCGTGCCGCCGACCTCCACAAGGCAGACCTCTGCCTTCCGGCCCCCGTTGATCTCCTCCTGCGCCGCGCGGATGATGCGGTGCCTGATCTCATCGGTGATGTGGGGGATGATCTGGACGGTCGCGCCGGAGAAGTCTCCGCGCCGCTCTCTCTCGATGACACGCTGGTAGACCTTCCCGGTCGTTATGTTGTGGATCGATTTGAGATTGATGTCCAGGAACCTCTCATAGTTGCCGAGATCGAGGTCGACCTCTCCGCCGTCGGAGAGGACAAAGACTTCACCATGCTGCGCCGGATTCATGGTACCGGCATCGATGTTCAGGTAGGGATCGATCTTGACCGCCGTTACCTCATAGCCGCGATTTTTCAGGAGTCGGCCGATGGACGCGGTTGTGATGCCTTTCCCGAGCCCGCTCATGACGCCACCGGTTACAACGATATACTTCAAACTCTCATTCCCCTCTGGTCTGCTCCAGAGTCTCTATCCCATGTATGTGATCTCCGATATTGAGAATGTATTGTTTCAGACGACCTTCGCGAAATCGCTCACGGTAGTAGAGCAATTCCGACAGGACTATTCGTCGCGGTATCACCGCGCTATGACCGCAAACGATGCCGACGTCCGGGAGAGGAGGGTCCCGTCTTCCGCGCTCCGGACCTCTCCCTCCGCAAACGCCACCCGGCGCCCTTTCCTGATGACCCTGCCGGTGGCGGCGATCATCCCGGCGTTGACGCCCTTCATGAAGCTGGTGTGCTCGTCGATCGTGGCGATATCCTCGTTTCCGGCGAGAAGCGTATAGAGTGCAAGCGCGATCGCTTCATCCGCAAGTGCCACGTAGACACCGCCCTGGAGCCATCCAGCACCGTTGAGCATATCCGGCCGGACCTCCATGGTGAGGTGCGCCTGCCCGTCCCCGTATTCGCCCACATCAATTCCCATCATCGTGAAGAAGGGGTTCGCATCCCTCCCGGTCCGCCGTATCTTGTCGATATATCCCACGCGCTTCACACCTGCGAGAGATCTTGAGAGCCGCCGGGATAAATGTTGCGAGTGGGATCGTCCTGAAAGGAATCGCCTCAGCACGCGGTTGACATGGAGGCGCTTCCTGCCTTCGCGCATGCAGCGGGATGAAGAACTCAGAACAGTGTTCCGGGATCTCACCTGGTTCAGCGCCCTTATAGCGGATCAACTGATCCAGATCGCTTGAGAGTATATCCGCGATCCCGCGGCAAACGGGGGAGCCGCCGAAGATCCGTATCACCGAACAGGCAGCCCTGCGCGCAACGGTTCTTGATATCGCCTATCGCTACGGGCCCGGTGCGACGTCTCCATAGCACGCCTGAGGTGCTGATCAGAGGTTGAACCATCTGGACAGGAGAGATGCGGTCGTAGTCACCTCTGGTTCGGTGTCTTCGGTGACCTCACCGGTCAGGTTCTCAGGCGGTGCGTCGTTGAACAGGTCGATGATACCGGCCGTATCCTCTTCTCCGGGCTCCACCGGGGTTTCGTTCACATCGCCGGCATCGGTTGCCTCCTCGCCGCCGGTGGCATCATCATCCACGACTTCGCCGTCGTTCTCATTCTCCTCAGTGCCAGCGGCATCATTGTCCGGTATTCCGGGGGTCTCGGTCCCGGTCGGATCAGGCTCCTGCGCGGTCGCTGGTGGGGTGGGGGAAGGGATCATCCCGGCATTCCTGATGATCACATCCCCCCCTTCTATTCTGAAAGGATCAGACATGCCGGTCAGCGGATCGGCATGGCTGCCCCCTCCGGTGCCTGTGAAGATGTAGTCCTCCAGTGCAGTGAACGAGAGAGAGTATTCTCCGGGTGGGAGGGGGCCGAAGAGGTACATGGATTCATAGATGTAATGGCTGCGCGTGCGGGTGGATGCCACCGGGGTGCCATCCGCATCCAGGAGAAGGATTTCGACGCCGGCCATGCCGTGGGTCTCGTCCATGATGCCGTCCTGGTTGTTGTCGCTCCAGATCGTGCCGCGCACCCATCCATAGGCCGCGGCCGGTGTCCCGGTCTGGTAATCTCCGGTGAAACCTGCATTCAGGGCTTGTCGGGAGGCTCCACCTCCCGCGGATGCTACAATTCCATCTGGTGAGTGGGCGTCATTGTCCGGGCCCGGGATGGTGCAGGAGTAGCCGTCCGGCACGAGGAACTCAAGGCGGTCAAAATCGCCGGGAGGGGAGGGGAACCGGTATGTTCCCCCGGTGTCGGTGACGGTGTAGTTGCGCAGGGACCGCTTGCCGACGAGAAGCACGCAGATGTCCGGGATGCCGGGCTCACCCGGATCGCGGTGGCCATCCGTGTTCAGGTCATACCAGACTGTTCCTGATAGCGAGCCATCGCCCTCGTTGTTCTCCTGATTGTTCGGTTCCTGCGTCTCTGTCATCGTCGGTTCCTCTGTCGGCTTTACGGTCTCGGTGGGCCGGGGTCTTGAGGTTCTTGTCGGCTTCACCGTCGGTTCTTCTGTCGGTTCCGGGGTCTCTGTCGGTTCCTCTGTCGGCTCCGAGGTCGCTATCGGTTCCTTTGTCGGCTTTACGGTCTCGGTGGGCCGGGGTCTTGAGGTTCTTGTCGGCTTCACTGTCGGTTCTTCTGTCGGCTTTACGGTCTCGGTGGGCCAGGGTCTTGAGGTTCTTGTCGGCTTCACCGTCGGTTCTTCTGTCGGTTCCGGGGTCTTCGTCGGTTCCTCTGTCGGCTTTACGGTCTCGGTGGGCCGGGGTCTTGAGGTTCTTGTCGGCTTCACCGTCGGTTCTTCTGTCGGTTCCGGGGTCGTTGTCAGTTCTTCTGTCGGCTTTACGGTCTCGGTGGGCCGGGGTCCCGGGGTCTCTGTCGGCTTCTGGGTTGCAGTTACGACCGGTGTCGGAATCACCGGTTTCTGGGGTGTCGGTGGTGCTTTCGGGGGTTTTATGGGCGTTGCTGTGGGTTCTGGTGTCGGTTCCAGGGCTGGCGCCAGCCTCACGACCCACGCATCTGTGTTTACTTCTCCTCCCTGTACGGTGGCATTGAACGTCCCTGCAAAGAGGATCTCGCCTCCTGCGAGTTGCAGGATCGATGCCGCCCGGTCACCGGGGTTTATGCCGCCAAAGGTCCTGCTCCATGCTACCGCTCCTTCAGCATCGGTCTCGACGAGCCAGGCGTCGGTCTCGTCCGTCCCGGAGAAACCGGTCTCTCCGGCGAATACGTAGCCGCCGTCAGCGGTCTCTACGACCGCATTGGCTGACTCGTTCACACCATACTCACCGTAGATCCAGTTCCAGATGATATCTCCGTCAGGTGTGAGCTTCATGAGGAGGGCATCGGTATCGACCGTCTCGTTGTCGGGTCTCTCGGTGAATGTGCCGGCGATGATGATGTTTCCATCTGTTGTGGTGATCACCGCCTGAGCGCAGTCATCATCGGGACTCCCGAATGTCCTGTTCCAGACCTCATCTCCGGACCCGGTCAGCCTGACCACCCAGGCATCCGTCTTTCCTGCGCCCGAAGAATCGGTGCTGCCGGCGAAGACAAGATCTCCATCAGGAAGGCGCGTAACAGCGTTTGCTGTGCTGAGTCCGGCCCCGCCGAATGTCCTGTTCCAGACCTCATCCCCTGACTCGGTCAACCTGACCGCCCAGGCCCATGACACCTCCTCTCCCCGGGGTGCGATGGAGCCTACGAATATGTAGCCTCCGTCATCAGCCTCGATCACCGCGTTTGCCGATGCGTTGACGTCCGGGCCACCGTAGGTCCGGTTCCAGATCTCGCTCCCCGAGGGATCGATCTCTGCGACCCAGGCGTCGGTATCCGTCCCCGTCTCATCGATGATGAAGGTGAAGATCCCCGCAACAAGGAGGTTCCCGTCACCGGTCCGGGTGATGGACCGTGCGGTGTCGGGCCCCCCCATGCCGTAGGTCTGGTTCCACACCTCGTCGCCCTCCGGTGTCAGCCTGACCACCCAGGCATCTGTCTCTCCCACGCCGAACGTCCCGGTCTCACCGGCGAGGAAGAATCCCGCTCCCTCCCGGTCGGCGATGATCGCGTATGCCGCCTCCCCGGCAGCATCCCCCCCGTAGGTCCGGTTCCAGGCAGTGGTATAGTCTTCTGGCTCCGCTGCTCCAGCGAGCGCAATGAACGTGAGTGCCAGAACGAGTATGATCCAGTAATACATGCCGCGTTGCATAAGTCTCCCTCCACCCCGGCACCTCTCCGGTATCGCCCACGCTCATTCTGGGAGCGGGGTGGCCGGGTCAGTGCCGGTTATCGGCCGATCACCGGCTCTTCCGCAGGGTCCGGGGTCTGCACTTTGATAGCGAGATTATTATAATAATCTTATTTCATATCGGCCTGGTGATGGTATATGCCTGGTCTGTACTCCCGGGATGCCATCCCCCACAACCATCAATATGCTTATGAACAAACCCTGGATAGGAGACCAGCATGAACCTTTTATTTGCAATTGCGCCTGAGCGGTTCCGGGATGAAGAACTGGATATCCCGAAGCGCATGTTTGAGGAAGCGGGCATCGGTATCGATATCGCTTCGACCGCCCCGGGCACGTGCACAGGGATGCTCGGCGCTGCTCTGGAGGCGAGCCTGGCGTTTGGCGATGTGAACCCCGACAATTACGCCGGGATCGTGATTGTGGGCGGCACCGGATCAGAGGATCACCTCTGGGGGAGCGAGGAACTCCAGAGGCTCACCAGGCTATTCTTTGAGCAGGGTAAGGTCATCGCCGCCATCTGTCTCGCCCCGGTCGTGCTTGCGCGGGCCGGCATCCTCTCTGGGAGGCAGGCGACCGTCTACCCATCCCCTGCGGCCGTGCAGGAACTGGAGCAGGGCGGGGCGAACTTCGTTGAGATACCGGTCGTCGCCGATATGCAGATCGTGACCGCGAACGGCCCGGAAGCTGCCACAGGATTTGCGGAAACTATCCTGACGAAACTCGAATGCTGAACAGTGTCAGATACGATGAGGTCGACCGTGCGGACTGCACCCTGGTGATCCCCGCATACGACGAGGAGGCGCGGATAGGTTCGCTCCTCGAGGAGGTCTCAGGGTTTCCCGGCGACCTGATATTTGTCTGTGACGGGACCGATGCCACACCCGCCATCATCGGGGCGTTTGCAGATGGCAACCCCTCTCTCTCTATCCGGTGCCTGACGTTCCCCTCCCGCCTCGGCAAGGGTGGAGGGGTTGTGGCCGGCATCAGGGAGGCGTCGACCCTTTACGTCGGATACATGGATGCGGACGGCTCGACGTCGGTATCGGAGATGGAGCGCCTCTTTGATCACCTTACAGATGCAGATGGAGCCATCGGCTCGCGCTGGATGCCGGAATCAGTGCTCCCGATCCGGCAGGGTCTCTGGCGCCAATTTGAGAGTCGCCTCTTCAATATCCTTGTCAGGGTGCTCTTCGGGCTTGACTATCGGGATACCCAGTGCGGCGCCAAGGTCTTCCGGAGAGAGGCGCTCGAATCGGTTCTCCCCTCCATCGGATCGACGGGGTTTGAGTTCGACGTCGAACTCCTCTGGCGGTTGCGAAAGATCGGTTGCCGGGTAGAGGAGGTTCCTATCACCTGGGAGAACCGGGGTGAGTCAAAGGTAGGAACATCGGATGCGAGGGCGATGCTCTCGGGGATGATCCGGCTCCGGTTCGGGTAGGGCGGCCTCCGGGAGGTGAATCGATGGGTTTTATGGGGGCGCGAGTAGATGACTCCTCTGCGGTGGTCGGGTGTCTGGAAAGACGGTCTTCGTGGAGGGGATCTGCGGGGGGATGCAGATCGATGCACCTTTTGTGGTGGATGCTACGGAACTGCGGGAGAAGCGGGACGGGAAGTACATCCAGCTCGCCATCTCCGACCGGACCGGTCGGGGTGCCTGCAAGGTCTGGGGAATATCCACCCAGAGCGCGGAGGAGATCGAGGAGATCTATCGCGGGATCCAGGTAGGGGAGGCCTACCGGATCTCCGGTTACGCGAAGGTCTACAACGGCACCTGCGAGGTCAACGTCAACGAAGGAATTTTTGATCTGTCAGCCCCGCTGTCCCGGGGTGGCCTCGATCCCGAACTCTTTGTCCACACCCCCGTCGATGGCGAGGAGATCCGCCGGGGACTCTACCGCATGTTGGATGAGATAGAGGATCCGGAGATATCGTCCCTCGTGGTGGATGTGCTCTCAAGCACCCCGGAGTTCTTCGAAGTTCCCGCCGCAAAACGCCGGCACCACGCCTATACCGGAGGTCTTGCGGAGCATACCCTTGAGACCGCGGAGATGGCGCTCGCCCTCGCAGGGAGCGTCACCCGGGCGGATATGGATACCGATGTTCTCCTCGCGGGAGCCCTCCTCCACGACATCGGCAAAGCATCATGTTTCCGCCGCCAGGGCTTCTCATTTGTCGCGCTCCCGGAGTACACCCTCGTCGGTCATACAGCGCTCGGCGCGGCCGCCCTCCTCCGGCACTCCGCCGGGGTCGACCCGGCGCGATTCAACCACCTCCTCCATATCCTGATGGCTCATCACGGCCCTTACGGCGAGGTCAAGCCCCGGACTCCGGAAGCCTGGGCGGTCCACTTCGCCGACAACGCGAGCGCGACCCTCCGGGGTGTCTGCGACGACGCCGGTGGCCTTGCGCCGGGAGAGGAGCGGCAGGGGTCGCGGACGCGGCAGATGGTCTATCGGTTTTGAAGGGATCTCTGTAGAGCGAGGGGGGTGATTACTTTGATGGGGTTCTGGTGAAGGCTATTTTGGGATTACAGGATATGATTATATGCTCTTCAAGCGAATTTGTAGAGTGCTATGAGCATTCTACCCCTCACCGGGGAGATACTAAGGAAGGTTTATCTGGATAAAGCCCTCCAGTAGGAGTTAGTGGAGAAATGTCACGGAGTCTTCAGGAAGGGATTATCACTTTCGATGCTGGTCTGAAGCTTGAGATACTGTCTTGCTTTAATAAGACGGTCGACGATAGTGGGTATATTGTCGAATGTGATGATCCGGGTCAGCGTGTCCTCACACCTAACGGCGAAGACGTCGCGTTAGACGAATTTGCCGGGATAAAAAAAGGCTCTGAAATTTTTATCAAAGCAGACCTGCCCTCATTGATTGAGTTTCTGGATACGCTCGGATAACATGGCTTTTCTTGATGGGCTCAAAGAGTTTGTTAGGGTCCACCTCAACATAAATATCCAGGTGGGAGTGAAGACCGTAAATATCGTCGCTGATCCCGGAGCCGATGCAGTATGTTTCAATGAGACCACCGGGGCGCTTAAGATTAACTGGGAAAAGCTGCCTGAGGACAAAATAGAAGAACTGAAACCGCTGATCCAGGATGCGGTCAGAAAACATGCTGCTTTGTTAATTGAGAATAAGTCCAAAGAGTTGCTTGAAGAGATAAAGATCACAGAAAGTTCAAAAGAAGATCAGGATTTTTTGTCCTTCTTCAAAGGTAAAATTCCTGATGATGACTATACGGCCCTGCGTGCATCTTTGCATGTGAAGAGACGATTTGAAGAGGGAGCACAAAAAGAAGAGATTAACAGGCTGAAACTGGACATTATAAAGAGATATTCGAGGCGCGGAAGAAATATCTGTGATCTCTGTAGCGCAGGATACTTCGAAGGATTGATAAAGATCTATGAAGAGATGCAAAAATATCCCGATTTCTCAAATGAAGCATTTTTAGAAGTATACAATCCTATCGTTGATGAAGGTAACCTCACTGTATTTGTTTCGGGCGGGAGGACAGAGGATCAGGTAAGACAGGAAATTGAGAGTAAAATGCGCAGGAATCGGCAATATGGAATACATGCACTCTATATTCACGGGATCGGGAGGTCTAACATCGAGAAGATCAACATGGTAATCTACGATCTCAAATCAGAATACTCCACACTGAAAATCCAGACTTCTGAGTATCAAAACATCATCTCGATGAAACTGACCTTCTGAAATTTACGACCCAGGGGATCCAAAAAATATCCCGGAATATCCCCCGCTCACGCAACCCCTCTCTTCGCCGGCGGCGTATATGTCTTGAGCATAAGCGATAGCGAGACGACCGTCACCGACGAGAGCGCCATCGCGAGCCCTGCAAGCTCCGGCTGGAAGGTTATCCCGAAGGGGATATAGAGCACGCCGGCGGCGAGGGGGATGAGGGCTGAGTTGTAGGCGAACGCCCAGAAGAGGTTCTGCTTGATCCGGCTCATCACCTTCCGGGAGAGCTCGATCCCCGCGACGGCATCGACGAGGTCATCGCGGATGAGGACGATA
>MTBK01257183.1_pt1 | contig 20041 bp, 13 predicted proteins | sample 1535981 | NCBI WGS metagenome assembly MTBK01 (sample SAMN06109225, study PRJNA356200) | anaerobic digester metagenome | isolation source: biogas reactors fed with pig manure or primary and secondary sludge | place: Spain | collected 2016-06-30
CGTAGTTGTATTTGGCCACTGCCCCTTCGCCGGCGTTATACGGAGCCAGCGCAAGCGTCAAATTCCCCTTGTAAAGATTGAGCAGATAGCGAAGGTAGCGCGCGCCCCCTTCAATGTTGTTTTCGGGGTGGAAAACGTCATTCACGTTCAGCGCGGAAGCGGTTTGCGGCATGAGCTGCATGAGACCTTTGGCTCCGGCCGGCGATACGGCTTTGTGGTTGAAATTGGATTCCGCCTTGATGACGGCCTTGATCAGGGAGGCGTCCAGCTTGAATTTGCCGGCGGCCTTGGTGATGATCCTGTCATATTCCTGAACATTGATGTTGGGGGAGAAGGTGATTCTTTTTTCCCGGACCAGCATGACGTATTTGACCTTGGGGTTGGAAGGCATATTGGTCAAATGAATGACACCGGCCGTATCCTCGTATTTGTAAATATCGGCATGCGAGGGGGCGGCCTGCAGAAAAACCAGGACGAAAAACAGGGCGATCAGTTTTCCCGTCAACCGGCAGATTTTTATATTTGTCTTACGGATCATGGCTTTATCATACTGGAACGGCGCTTGAAGTTCAAGCGGAAAATAGCCCGCCCCGGAACAGGGGCTGCTTTCTCCGGCCTTGCGACAGTTGCCGCCCAAAGAATATCCTGGGCGACAGGCCGTCAGGGGCTGTCCTTTCGAATTTGTGTTTGTCCTTGACAGGTTAGGCCGAAGGTGGTAATTCCCTCGGCACTTTTAGCACATCATGTCGGGGCGTGGCGCAGTCTGGTAGCGTATCTGAATGGGGTTCAGAGGGCCGGTGGTTCAAATCCACTCGCCCCGACCATTTTCCCAGCTCATCTTTCTCTTGCAATATAGGGAATTATACTCTACAGAATGCCGCCGGTAAAAAATGCAACTGACTGGTTTTGCAAAGCAGTGTGCCTAAAATAATCCGCGTTGACATTTTGACCAATGAATATATAATCCCGAAGCCATCACGGGCGAGAGTGGCGGAATTGGCAGACGCACTGGACTTAGGATCCAGCGGGTAAAACCTTAGGAGTTCAAGTCTCCTCTCTCGCACCAGAATGAAAACGCAGGGATAATTCAAGACAAGGAGAATCAGGGCGTGAGCGAGCTTTCCGTTAAAGTAGAGGATGTGAGCCAGGTAAAGAAAAAAATGTCTTTTGAGATCCCCTGGACATTTGTAAAAGATGAATTGGACGCCGTTTACCGGACCATCGGCAAAAAAGCGAAAATCAAGGGTTTCCGCCCAGGCAAAGTTCCAAGGAAAGTACTGGAAACCTATTTCAAAAGCGACGCGGAAGGGGAAACCATTACCAACATCATCAACCGGTACTACTGGCAGGAACTGGACGAGCGGAAAATCGTGTCGCTTTCCCGTCCGGAAATCGAACAGAACGGACTGAAGGAAGACACGGACTTTTCTTTCATCGCCTCCTTTGAAACAGAGCCGGAATTTGATCCGCAGGGGTATCAGGATCTCGAGCTGGAAAGGATTGAAATCAAGGTTTCCGAGGCCGATATGGAAAAGCGCCTTCACGAAATCCGCCGGATGTTCGCCAGCCTCCAGGATGTCGAGGAAGACCGGCCGGCGGCAATGGGGGATTTCGTAACGATTGATTTCGCGGGAACCCTGGATGGAGATGCGCTCCCCCAGCTGAAAGCGGATGATTATCTCCTGGAACTCGGTTCAAAACGATTTGTTCCTGGCTTCGAAGAGCAGGTGGCGGGAATGAAAAAAGGCGGGACGAAGGACATTCAGGTCACGTTTCCGGCCGATTATTCCGAACCGAAGATGGCGGGGAAGGAAGTTGTCTTCACGGTAACGCTCAAAGAACTGAAAGAACAGAAACTGCCGGAATTAAACGAAGATTTCATCAAGAATTTCGATAAGTACAACACGCTGGACGATTTGAAAAGCGATGTCCGCACGTCCATGGAAGAACAATGTAAACGCCAGAGCGATGCGAAGCTGAAGGATTCGATCACGGAAAAATTGTTGAGCGCCAATTCATTGGAAGCGCCGGAATCCCTGGTGCAGAGACAGATTTTTTACATGATTGCCGATACGCAAAAAAGAATGCGATCCGCCGGCATGGATGAGAAAAACGCGATGGAGCTGAGTTTCCGGATGCACGATCAGTTCAAAACCGAAGCGGAGAAAACGGTCAAGGCCTTTCTCCTTTTCAAGAAAATAGCCGAAAAGGAAGCCGTCACGGCATCCGATGAAGATATAGATAATCATATCAAAGAGTTGTCGGAAATCCATCATGTAGGTGTTGATTCCGTCAAGAGCATCTATGAGGATGAGGAGAAAAAAGAATCCCTGAAGGCGGAGATTCTTCAGAAAAAGGTATTTGACTTTATCGAACAGCGGGCCAATATTAAGGTCGTGGAAAAGATCGGAATGGGCGAGGAGGCTGTTGCATGAATTTAATCCCCATGGTGGTGGAACAGGACGGACGGGGCGAAAGGGCATTTGATATCTATTCCCGGCTTTTGAAGGACCGGATCATCTTTCTGGGGACGGCGATCGATGACAACGTAGCCAATGTTGTGGTCGCACAAATGCTTTATCTCGAGGCGGAGGATCCGGACAAGGACATCTTTTTCTACTTGAATTCCCCCGGCGGGCATGTAAGTTCCGGAATGGCGATTTACGACACGATGCAGTATATCAAACCCCATATTTCCACGGTGTGCATGGGGCAGGCGGCCAGCATGGCGGCGCTTCTTCTGGCGACCGGCGAGAAGGGGAAACGCTTTGCTCTTCCCCATTCCAGGATTCTGATCCATCAGCCGCTGGGCGGTTTTCAGGGCCAGGCGACGGATATTGACATTCAGGCCAGGGAAATTCTCAGGTTGAAGGAAGACCTCAACAAAATTCTGGCGGAATTGACCGGTCAGCCGCTGGAAAAGGTGATGAACGACACGGAACGGGATTACTTTATGACCAGCTATCAGGCGAAAGAATATGGGATCATCGACGAAATCGTTGTTCGGAAGCCCCTGGCATCCGGTGTTAAATAAAGGAGAGATTCAGTGATCAAACGCAACAAAAACAATCGGGGGCAGGGTATGCTTTTTTGCTCATTTTGCGGAAAGACGCAAAGCGAAGTACGCAAGTTGGTGGCCGGCCCAACGGCTTATATTTGCGACGAGTGCATTGAATTGTGCCGGTGCATCGTTGAAGAAGACGAAAAAACATTGGAAAAAGGACATAAAAATGTCCTGCCGGAACCGAAGGAAATCAAGCGGTTTCTCGATTCTTATGTGATTGGCCAGGAAAAAACAAAGAAAATCCTATCTGTTGCGGTATATAACCATTACAAAAGGCTTTTTTCCAGCGCCGGCTCCAGTGACGGCGTTGAAATTCAGAAAAGCAACGTCCTTTTGATCGGTCCCACAGGCTCCGGCAAAACCCTGCTGGCGAAAACCCTGGCAAAATTTCTCAATGTTCCCTTTACGATAGCGGATGCCACCACGCTGACGGAAGCGGGTTATGTGGGGGAGGATGTCGAAAATATTATTTTAAGCCTCCTGCAAAACGCAGATTACGATGTGGCCCGCGCCTCAAAAGGCATTGTCTATATTGACGAAATTGACAAAATAGCGAAAAAATCAGGCAATCCTTCCATAACAAGGGACGTCTCCGGCGAAGGCGTTCAGCAGGCCCTGTTGAAGATCATGGAAGGAACTCTGGCCAGCATCCCCCCGAAGGGCGGCCGGAAGCATCCGCAGCAGGAATTCATTCAGATCGACACGACCAATATCCTGTTTATCTGCGGTGGCGCCTTCAATGACCTGGAAACGATCATTTCCAGACGAATCGGCGTCAACACCATGGGTTTTGGTGCGAAAATCAAAAGCAGGAAGGAAAAGAGAATCGGGGACGTCCTGGCGGAAGTCCGGTCCGAAGATCTGCTCAAATTCGGCCTGATTCCCGAGTTTATTGGACGTCTTCCGGTGATCGCCACGCTGGACGATCTGGAAGAGGAGGCGCTCGTTCGCATTCTGGTGGAGCCCAAAGATGCCATCATCAAACAGTACAAGAAATTGTTTGAACTGGAAAATGTGAACCTCAGGTTTACGGACGGCGCTTTGCGCTGCGTGGCCAAGCTGTCGATGGAGAGGAAATCCGGGGCGCGCGGGCTGCGCTCCATTCTGGAAAACACTATGCTGGAAGTGATGTATGATATTCCATCGCAACAGGATATCAAAGAATGTGTGATCAGTGAAGATGTGGTGCTCAACAAGGAAAAACCGTTGCTGATCTATGCTCAAAAATCTGAATCCGCCTGATGTGAGAGCGGCGCAGGAAGAAAAACATGACCGAAGAAAAAGAAGAACTCCTCAAAAATAAAACGAACATCGTTCCGCTTTTGCCGCTGCGTGATGTGGTGGTGTTCCCGCATATGATTATTCCTCTGTTTGTCGGACGGGAAAAGTCCATTGCCGCCCTGGAATCCGCCATGAAGCATGAAAAGGGAATTTTCATGGTGGCCCAAAAAAATGCGAAGAAAGACGATCCTTCCGAAGAGGATATTTATTCCGTTGGAACCATCGGTATCATTATCCAGCTTCTGCGCCTGCCGGATGGAACGGTGAAAGTGCTGGTGGAAGGCAAGGCGCGCGGGGCCATCCTGGAGTACGTGAAAAACGACGACTTCTTCCTCGTTCAGGTCGCCGATATTGACGATGTCGATGACGATCCGACTGACGTGCGAAAGCTGGCCTTGATGCGCAGCATCAAGGAGTCCTTCGAACTGTATCTGAAGCTCAGCAAGAAAGTCCACGTGGAAATGATGGGAACGATCGCCGGCATCGACGACCCCTCCAAACTGGCGGATGTGGTGGTGACCCATCTGAATGTCAAGCTCGAAGACAAGCAAAGAATCATGGAAATCTTCAGTATCGGCGAACGGCTGGAAGCCATTTATTCGCTGATGCTCTCCGAAATCGAAATTCTGCAGGTGGAAGAAAAGATCAAACGGCGCGTCAAAAAGCAGATGGAAAAGACGCAGAAGGATTACTACCTCAACGAGCAGATGCGCGCCATCCAGAAAGAGATGGGCGAAAAGGACGATTTTAAAAATGAAATCGCGGAGCTGGAAAAGCGCCTCAAGCAGAAGAAGCTCTCTGAGGAAGCCTCCAAAAAGGTGCGTCAGGAAATCAAGAAACTGCAGATGATGGCGCCCATGTCGGCGGAGGCGACGGTGATCCGGAATTACATCGACTGGCTGCTGGATATGCCCTGGTCGGATGTCACGGAAAATAGCCACACCCTGAAGGAATCAGAGGCGATTCTCGACGAAGATCACTACGGCCTGAAAAAAGTCAAGGAACGGATCATCGAATATCTGGCGGTTCAGACCCTGGTCAAGAAAAACAAGGGACCGATTCTCTGTCTCGTCGGCCCTCCCGGCGTGGGGAAAACGTCGATTGCCAAATCCGTGGCCCGCGCGACCAACCGGAAATTTGTCCGTATCTCGCTGGGCGGAGTCCGTGATGAAGCGGAAATCCGCGGCCACCGCCGGACCTATATCGGCGCCATGCCGGGCAAGATCATCCAATCGCTCAAAAAAGCCGGCTCCAATAATCCCGTCTTCTGTCTGGACGAAGTGGACAAGCTCAGTTCCGATTTTCGCGGCGATCCCTCCTCGGCACTCCTGGAAGTCCTGGACCCCGAACAGAATGTGGCGTTTAATGACAATTATCTGGACGTGGACTACGATTTGTCCGATATTCTTTTCATTACAACCGCCAATGTTTTGCAGACAATTCCGGCGCCCCTGCAGGACCGAATGGAAGTCATCCGCATTGCCGGATACACGGAGCAGGAAAAAATGCAGATTGCGATCAAGTTCCTCTTGGCCAAGGAAATGGAAGCCAACGGACTGTCGTCCGAGTTGATCGAATTCACCAATCAGGCCCTGCTGCGCATCATCCGCCAGTATACACGCGAGGCGGGCGTGCGCAACCTGGAGCGGGAAATTGCGTCCATCTGCCGCAAGGTTGCCAAGGAGATCGTCAGCAACGGAAACCGCAAGAAAATTTTGATCAGCTCCAAAAATATACCGAAATATCTGGGCGTTCCGAAATTCCGTCACGGCGAGACGGAGGAAAACAACCAGGTCGGCCTGACAACGGGGCTGGCCTGGACGGAGGTTGGCGGCGAATTGCTGGCGGTTGAAGCCTGTATCATGGAAGGAACAGGCCGCATGGTTATGACCGGCAAACTTGGCGATGTGATGCAGGAGTCGGTGCAGGCGGCCCTTTCGTATATCCGGACGCGCGCGGAACGTTTTGACTTGCCGAAAAACTTTTATAAAAAAATCGACATTCATGTCCATGTGCCCGAAGGCGCCATTCCCAAGGATGGACCGTCGGCCGGAATCGCCATGGCCACTTCCATCGCTTCGGCGCTTGCCAAAAAGAAAGTCTGGGCCGATCTGGCCATGACCGGTGAAATTACGTTGAGAGGGCGGGTGCTGCCGATCGGCGGCCTGAAGGAAAAGATTCTGGCGGCTCACCGCGGCAATATCAAAACGGTCATTATCCCGAAGGACAACGAAAAAGATCTTTCGGAAGTGCCGCGCAAAGTTCAAAACGCGATGAAAATCGTTTTTGTCGAACACATTGATGAGGTGCTGGAGATTGCCCTTGTCAAGGAGGACGAAATCTTCGGCAACGCGGTGTCCACCGGCACGCAGGCGAGTTGTCCTGCCGTGAATTAACGGGGGATTTTGTCGTTTTATCGCTTGACAAGCCATCTCAATGTTGCTAGAAGCCAGAGTGCTTTTTTCGGGCAAGTGGGCGGGTAGCTCAGCTGGAAGAGCGCCACGCTTACACCGTGGATGTCACAGGTTCGAGCCCTGTCCCGCCTACCAAAGAAGCAGATGGATATCGTTTTTATGATTTTTTGGGGTCGTAGTTAAGTTGGTTATAACGCCGGCCTGTCACGCCGGAGGGCGTGGGTTCAAGTCCCATCGGCCCCGCCAGAAAATCTGAAAGGGAATCAGCTGTTACAAGTGATTCCCTTTTTGTTTCGCTCTTTCACGCCGGCCGCTCTGCCGTGGCTTCGAACGTCTTCAGATGAGACGCCGCCGGGCGGAAGTCTTCCGTCAGGATGATTGACAGAATGGGCGTTGCGTGGTTAATTGCGCCCGGAAGATCCGCGCGGATGGCGTGTGAAAGAAGATCGAGCCGATATGATGAAAAAGATTTCTGATCTTTTGTCCTTCAACACCCCCGAAAAGGTTCGCCGGGAACTGTTTTCGGTTCTTGCCAGGGCGCGACAAAGCGGCGTTCTGGACGACGCTTCCCGGAAAATGATTGAAAATATCCTGAATTTCACCTCCACGCTGGTTCGCGAAATCATGGTTCCCCGGACGGATATTGTGTCAATCAGCGCGGAGGACGCGCCGGCAGAGATGATACGGGAAATCATCGAGGCGCACTACACAAGAATTCCCGTCCATCGCGGCTCCGTGGACAATATCATCGGCATCCTGAACATCAAGGACTTGCTGGCAACCTGGTCGCCAAAGATGGACGCCGCCGACATCCTGTCCCACATGACGCGGCCTTACTATATTCCGGAAACGAAAAATGCGCATCTGCTGTTTTACGAGCTGAAAAGTAATAAAAAACACATCGCCATTGTCATCGATGAATACGGCGGCACATCCGGACTGGTTACGCTGGAGGACCTGCTGGAGGAGATTGTCGGCGATATCCGGGATGAACATGAAGAGCATGCCGACTCCGAGGACATGGTCCGGATGGCCGACGGCTCTTTTGTCACGGACGGGCGAACGGAAATCGAGAAAATTGAAGAGCATCTGGAAATTCGCCTGGAACGGGGCCGGTACGAAACACTCGGCGGTCTGGTTTTATACGCCATTCGCAGAATTCCCCATGAGAGGGAAAACTTTCAAATCGAGGGAATGGACATCACCATCGAAACCGCCGACGAACGCAGCATCAAAAAAGTGAAAATCAGGAAAATCATAAAAACACCATGAAGACCAACGGCAAAAATATCGGCCCGGGTCACACCGGCGGCACGCCCTGGAGCCGCGATATTTTTTTCGCCCTCCTGTGCGGCCTGCTGTATTTTTTGTCGTTTCCCAGATTCGGCTTCGGCGTCGTCGCCTGGATCGTGCTGGTTCCTTTACTGGTTTCCCTGAACAACACGTCCTCACTGAAGAGAGCTCTTGTTCTGGGGTGGACGGCGGGAATTGCAGGTCATATCGGCATGCTGTACTGGATTGCGTATGTCGTGGTGAACTACGGTTATCTTCCTCTGGCTCTGGGCGTGATCATCATGGTCCTGCTGGCCGGTTACCTGAGCGTCTATTTCGCCCTGTTTGCCGCGGGAATCGTTTACTTTCGGGGCAAGGCCCCCCTGTATCTGGTTGCGCCGGTTTTATGGGTTTGCCTGGAGTATTTGAAATCCTGTCTGTTTTCAGGATTCCCCTGGGAAAATCTGGGCTACTCCCAGTTTTCCAATTTGTTGTTCATTCAGATAACCGATCTGACGGGAGTATCCGGTCTGTCCTTTCTAATTGTTCTTTTAAATACCGCCTTTTTTACGCTCTTGACGGAAAGATCGAAAAAAGCGCTGGCGCTGGCGCTGGCCGTGTTTCTCCTGTGGTCGGGAGTTTACGCTTACGGCGGGCTGCGGATCCGGCAAATCCGGCAGATCATGGACAGAGCGCCGGGGATGCACGTTTCCCTGATTCAGGGCAACATCGAGCAGGCCGTCAAATGGAATGAGAGTTTCCAGGCCGAGACCATTCGCATTTACGAAGAACTGTCCGTGCAGGGCGCGAATCCTCCCGGCGCGCTGGTGGTCTGGCCGGAAACCGCTGTTCCTTTTAGCTTTCAGGAGCCGGGGTATTTGCAGGCCCGGGTCAGCCAATTGCCCTCCCGGATAAAAAGCTGGCTGCTTTTCGGCTCCATGAGTTATGCCGCCGGAACAGAGGGTACGGATTATTTTAACAGCGCCTATCTGCTTTCCCCCGGAGGCGATCTTCGGGGAAAATATGACAAAGTGCATCTGGTGCCCTACGGGGAATATGTCCCCCTGAGAAAGATGTTTCCCTTTGTCAGCAGCCTGGCGTCCGGTATCGGCGACTTTGCCGAAGGGAAGGGGTTTATCCCCCTGCGGATGGACGAAAGAAAGATAGGTGTGCTGATCTGTTACGAGGGCATCCTGCCCCAGGCGGGGCGACAGTACAAAAACGCCGCGGCCGATGTATTGGTGAATATTACGAACGACGCCTGGTTTGGAAGGACGTCCGCGCCTTATCAGCATCTATCCATGTCCGTTTTTCGGGCCGTGGAGACAAGGCTTAGCCTGGCGCGGGCGGCCAATACGGGTATCTCCGCGCTGGTGGACCCGACCGGCAGGATTCTTACGCAAACGGAGTTGTTTGAGAAAGGAAAAATCACCGGCAGGATTCCATTGATGCAAATGCCGACGCTTTACGCCCGGTGCGGCGATTGGTTCGTCGGGATGGGTTTTGTCGCTCTGGCCGGTTTATTCTTATGGAGTTTGACAAGGAGGAAGAGAAATGTCCATTGATAGCCTTCAGGAAAGCATTCTGGATTTGAAAAAAAGAATCGCCTTGATCGGAGAATATCTTTGACGTAGGCGAACTGGAATTACAGATCAGAGAACTGGACATTTTGTCCGCAAAAAAGGACTTCTGGGACGATCCCGAAAAGGCCCGGTCCCTCCTGCAGAAAAAAACCAGGCTGTCCGCGTCGCTGGAGCAATGGAAGAGATTCAACGGGCGGGTCGGGGAGACAGAGAACCTCTGGAGAATGGCTTTTGAAGAAAATGACGAGGGGATGCTGCCGGACCTGAAAGCCGATCTGGAGGGCCTGTCGGCCGACGTCCGGGAAGAAGAGCTCAAAATGATGCTCTCAAGCGACCAGGACCCGATGAACGCGATCATGTCCATTCATGCCGGCGCGGGGGGAACGGAGGCCCAGGACTGGACGGAAATACTGCTGCGTATGTATCTGCGCTGGGCTGAAAGCAGAAATTTTAAAACCGCCATTATTGATTTTCTGCCGGGCGACGAAGCAGGAGTGAAAAGCGTTTCGTTTACCCTGGAAGGCGAATACGCTTACGGATTCGCCAAGGCGGAGATCGGCATTCACCGTCTGGTGCGCATTTCACCATTCGACGCCGGCGCCAGGCGCCATACGTCTTTCGCGTCGGTTTATGTCTATCCGGAAATCGACGATGAAATCAGAATCGACATCCGTGAGGAGGATTTGCGGATCGACACGTTCCGCGCCGGCGGCAAGGGCGGACAGCACGTCAACAAGACCGATTCCGCCGTCCGCATTACCCATCTGCCGACCGGCATTGTCGTCCAGTGCCAGAATGAACGGTCACAGCACAAGAACAAATCGATGGCGATGAAATATCTGAAATCCCGGCTTTACGAAAGAGAGCTTCAGCAGAAAAATGAAAAGCTCGATGAAGAAAACCGGCAGAAAAAAGACATCGCCTGGGGCAGCCAGATCCGCTCCTATGTTTTGCATCCCTACAAGATGGTCAAGGATCATCGCACCAACCTGGAAATCGGCAACGCCCAGAAAGTTCTGGACGGGGAGATTGATGATTTTATTCAGGCCTATCTGATGACTACATCGGATAGCAGGTCTCAAGTCTGACGTTTTCCGTCGGTAAATCATTAATAATATTTGCGATTGCCGATATCGTTTGGACATGCGAAAAAAGTGTGTTATAAAAGCGCCCAAAAATTGCGGCGCCGGCGTCAGAAGTGCTCCGTGCCTTTCGAGAAGGAAGCGGTAAAGAAAAGCGCACTTTCAAAACGACAGGAGAGCCTTCCACATGCGAAAATATAAAAAATACAATTTGTCCTGCGGTGTGTTGGTTTTTCTCGCCATGATCGTGTGTTTTGGCTTCGCGTCCGCGGACGGGGCCGAAACGCAAAGCCGGGAAGCCAGGACGCTGTTTCAGAATCCTCTGTCCCTTTTGACGTCCGAGACGCAGGAGTGTCTTCCCGCCGATGCGCCCGCCCGGAAAGATCCAAACGCGGCGGAAGGTAATGACGAGACGAATGTTGAAGAAGAGCGGGAGCTGATGGAAAACGCGCTGGACATTCTGGAGGTGGCGGATAATTACTGGCAAAAAGGAGATATCGAAAACACCCTCAATGAACTGGACAAAGCCTATGCGCTGCTTCTGGACGCGGACGGCGATGTGGAAATTGCAAGGCAGAAAGATGATCTGCGCCTTCTGATTTCCCAGCGGATTATAGCGGTTTACTCGTCGAAAAAGGGACCCATCAACGGCAAGGCCAGTGAGATTCAACTCATCATGAACGCGGACGTGGAGAAAGAAATCCGCTCCTTCCAGGGTCCTGAAAAAGAATTTTTCACTTCCTCTTATCTGCGTTCCGGTCTGTACAGAGAACTCATCCTTGACGAGCTGAAAAAAGCGGGCATCCCCGAGGAGCTTTTCTGGCTGCCGCTCGTGGAAAGCGGATTCAAGGTCAGTGCGTATTCCTCCGCGAGGGCCCTGGGGCTGTGGCAGTTTATTCCGTCCACGGGCTATAAATTCGGGCTGTCGCGGGACGAATGGGTGGATGAACGCATGGACGTTCTGAAATCCACGCGCGCGGCCATTGCTTATTTAAAGGAGCTGCATGCGATGTTCGGCGACTGGCTTACCGTGCTGGCCGCTTACAACTGCGGTGAAGGCAGAGTCCTGCGCGTCATCTCCAGCCAGCACATCAATTATTTCGACCGCTTCTGGGACCTGTATTCCCGGCTGCCTCATGAGACTGCCCGCTACGTTCCCCGTTTTCTCGCCACGCTGCATATCGTCAGAAATCCGGCCAAATACGGCTTTGAGCTGCAGACCACGACGGACACGATGATGAACTGTGAAACAGTTAAGGTCGATAAAATGATGAGACTGTCCGATGTCGCTTCCCGAATGGAAGCGTCCGAGGACTATATCAATGTGCTCAACGCCGAGCTGCGGCACAAAATCACGCCGGACAGGGAATATGATTTTAAGGTTCCCGAAGGCAGTCTTCAAAAATTTCAACTGGTGTACAACGATATTCCGATCGCCGAAAAACCCCACCTCAGTTACGAGTACAGAAGTAAAAGCACAGGCTCCAGCCGCTATATCCAGCATCGCGTTCGCCCCGGTGAAACCGTGGCCTCCATTGCCAAACGCTACAGGGTATCCAGACAGTCGATCTACAGCTGCAACCGGATCAATCGAAACAAGCGGTTGAGCCAGCAGATGAAATACGTCAGAATCCCGATTTATTCCGCGGAAACGGCGGCGAAACAAAAAACAACCGGTTCGACGAAGACGTACAAAGTCAGGAAAGGCGACACGCTGTTTGGCATTGCACGCAGTTTTAACGTCTCCGTCGTCAAACTCAAGCAGGCGAATCGTTTAACGACGAATGAGATCAAATACGGAACAATGCTGAAAATTCCCATGCGATGATGATTTCAGTCGAACCGGGCGTCATCGGTCGTCAGAGCCAGGAAAAGCTCTTTTTCTCTTTTCTTCATTTTCAGGGCGTTGGCCCTGGATGTTCCGACGTGCTCGTAGCCGGTCAGATGCAGCAGGCCGTGAATGATCAGAAAGAGAAGCTCCTCCTCCAGGGTAAAACCGCCCAGCCTTGCGTCGCGCAGAGCCGTATCCACGGAAATCACGATATCTCCCAGCAGGCCGGGATTTACCTTGCCGCACTCTCCTTCCTCGAGTGAAAAAGAAAGCACATTGGTCGGCTTGTCCAGGCGCAGATACTGCCGGTTGAGAAGGCGAATGGCCTCGTCATCCACAAACGTGATGCTGATTTCTTTTTCCGCGCAGTCGATCAGCCGCAAAAGCCGAATGACTTTGCCGCGGATCCGACGGCTATCGATTTTCGTCTGCTTCTGCCGGTTTGCGATTCGAATTTTCATAAGCTTCTCTTTTGCCGTTCGTTTCCTTCGGCTTCGGGGGCGCTTCCGGATATTCGATGCGATGATGGAAAATGCCGGTTAAAATCCGCGAAAAAGTTTCCGCTATGGTATTCAGGTTTCTGAGCGTCAGCTCACACTCATCCAGCTGGCCGTCCGTGTAAATGCGGGCGATTCTTTCCCGGACCAGCGACCGGATTCGGGCCGGCGTCGGGTTGATCAGCGCGCGCGAGGAAGCTTCAATCACATCGCCCAGCATGACGAGCCCCGCTTCTTTGGTCTGCGGCTTGGGGCCGGGATAGCGAAAGTCGCTTTCCGTCAGTGAGCGGATGGATTCATCCTTGTCTTTCTTGGCTTTGTCGAAGAAATAGCTGATCAGGCTGGTGCCGTGATGCTCCCGGATAATGTCGATAATCGGCTTTCCCAGCTTGGCCTGCATGGCCAGTTCGCAGCCTTCCTTGATGTGGGAAATGATGATCAGGCTGCTCATTTTCGGAGAAAGCTTGTCGTGACGATTGTCATAGCCGGTCTGATTTTCGATATAATACTGCGGTTTGGCGAGCTTGCCGACGTCGTGGTAGTAGGCGCTGACCTTGGCCAGAAGCGCGTTGGCGCCGATGGCTTCGGCCGCCGATTCCACCAGGGAGGCGACGATAATGCTGTGATGATAGGTGCCGGGCGCTTCAATAATCATTTTCTGAAAAAGCGGCTGATTGAGATTGGCCAGCTCCAGGAGCTTGATGTACGTGATGAAGCCGAAGAGGCTTTCAAAAACCGGGGTGAGGCCGGCCACCAGGATTCCGGTGATGATGCCGCCGAAAAGCCCCATGGTCAGACGGAGAATCAGATCGTCGAGCAGATGGCCGGTCAATAGACTCAGGCTGAGGATGGCGGCAATGTTGACGACGCCCAGAAAAACGCCGACCTTTAAGACGGTCGAGCGTTGGCGGCTGTTGACGACGTGGTAGGAGGCGGCCACAGACCCCAGAAACGAAAAAAGCGGGAAAAGAATTTTTTCCTCAAAAAGCAGGCTGATCAGAAACGAGGTTAAAACACTCATGATCATGGCCACGTTCCGGTTTACCAGCACGGCGGTAATCATGGCGCCCATGGCGAAGGGAATCGCGAAATAGCAGGCGTCGACCGGAAGGGAAGGGAAAGCGCGGTTGACGGCCACCGAAATAAAAATGCCCGCTTTCACAAAAAAGATCTGCAGCAGCGCGACAATCGCGAAAACCAGGAAGTCCACATTGGAACGGGGCGATGCTTTCAGCCAGTTCCGTGTGCGCCAGTAATACAACAACAGCGTCAGAAAGAGCACGATGCTGAAAATGCCCGCAATGACCGCCAGGTTGGAAATGTTGTTGTCCGCAGCAGTTTTGTGAAAGGCTTCCAGCTTGGCCAGCTCCAGATAACCGATTTTGTCCCCTTCACGGGCGATCATCTCGTTTTTCTGCACCTGGAAATAAACCGGTTTGACACTTTCTTTTACCGAGGCTGTCTTTTGGGCCGTCGCCTCCGGATTGTGCGTGAGATTGGGGACGATCATTTTCTTCAGGAATAAAAATGAAACGCGTCTGGCCTCCGGCTGGTCGTTGCGCATGGAAGCGTTGATTTTTTTCGAAAGAGCCGGGCCGATATCCTTCATCAGCAGAATGGACGACAACTCTTTGGTGTTTTCTTCCTCTCTGGTCAGCGTGTTGACGATGGTAATGCCTTTTTCACGTTCCTTATTCTGGAAAGGGCCCGCCGTGACGAAGGTGTTGTCGTAAAAGGCAAAAATGATTCGGGAGAATCTCTGCAGCAGCTCATCGGAAAAAGCATGGGCGTTCAGATAGGCGTACTCCCCCTGCGACAGCGTGACGCCCAGGGACCGATCCAGAAGAGCCTTGCCCGGCGGTTTTTCCTTCTGTCCGGCCGCGAGCGCAAAGGACTGCTTGATTTTCGCCCGGAGCGTAATGGGGGTTTCCGGATCATAATCATAGACCGGACGAACGGCGGCCACGGCTTCGATTTGCTTTTGCCTTGAGGATTGGACGTCCTCCACCAGGAAGTCGCGGTCGGCCTTGATATTCTCCTGAACAATCATGCCGTGGCGGTAAACCGGTTTGGAAATGTAGAATTGCGGCGCGAGCAGCGCCGTCAGGCCCGCACTCAAAAGGATGGCGATCGCCCAGCGCTGAAAGATGGAATCGTTTAAGAAGGCCAGGGAGAGGGGATGTTTTTCCTTCCATTTCCTGAAAACGGACAATATTTTTTCCGATGTCGAATCCAAAAAATTGCTCATGGCCACGCTTAATTTTTTCTGGTTTTCTTTTCGTTTTCCCAGGTCGCATAAGCGGAGATCACGTCGGCCACCAGGGGGTGGCGGACGACGTCCACCTGTGAAAAATGAACAATGCGGACGGCCTGTATCTTGCTCAGCACCGCCGCGGCTTCCACCAGACCGGAGGATCTTTCCAGCGGCAGATCGATCTGGGTGACGTCGCCGGTGACGACCGCTTTGGAATGGAACCCCAGACGCGTCAGGAACATTTTCATCTGTTCCGGCGTGGTGTTCTGGGCTTCATCCAGAATAATGAAAGAGTCGTTCAGCGTCCGGCCGCGCATAAACGCAAGCGGCGCGACCTCGATGAGACCCTTGGCAATCAGAGCGCCGGCTTTCTCCATGTCCACCATGTCGTAAAGCGCGTCATACAAGGGGCGCAGATAAGGGTTGACTTTTTCCGCCATATCGCCCGGCAAAAAACCCAGCCGTTCGCCCGCTTCTACGGCCGGCCGGGTCAGTATGATCCGTTGAACCTTTTTTCCCAGAAGACAGGAGACGGCCATCGCCATGGCCAGATACGTTTTTCCCGTGCCGGCCGGACCGATGCCCAGCACCATGTCGGCGTTTCTCATGGCGTCGATATAATTACGCTGGGCGATGCTTTTCGGAGCGATAACCCTCTTTTTGGAAGAGATGAAAACCGTATCCAGAAAAATGTCCGACAAATCGACGGAGATGTCTTCCGAGAGAATCCGGTGCGCATAATCAAAATCCGAGAGGTGGACGTGCCACCCTTTTTGCATCATTTCATAGAGTTGCCGGAGGATGCCCGCTGCGATCACAACGGCCTCGTCCCCGCCGGCGACGGACAATGAATTTCCCCAGGGCTTAATTTTAACGGGTTCAAGCTTTTCGAGGAGTTTCAGGTGTTTGTCGTGTTCGCCGCAAAGATTTTTGAGCAGGTTCGAATCCGTAAAGGAGATCTTTTCCACTCTCATGCTTTTCGTTGATTTAATCAAAAACATCCGCCTCTGAAAGGTTGATCTCCGCCGTTGCCGAATCGTCGTGTCGGGGATTTTGCCTGTGGCAGCGGCCTGTCTGAATGAGGCAGGGTTCTACCATTAAGAACCCCCTATTGCAATACAATTTAAGACTGTAAAAACAGGTGGGCGAAGACCTTTGCGTTGCCGGTCATGTTGCCGACCGGGCAGTTTTCGTCGGGTTGATGGGCCTTCATGCCGGTTTTTGACCAGACCGCCGTCGGCAGATCCCGTTTTCTCAGATACGCGGCGACGGTTCCCGCCCCGACGCCTCCGGCAAAGGCCCGGATTCGATAGACCCGGTCGATGGCGTAGGTCAGGGCGCGGACAACCGGGGCGTCGGCGGGTGTGGAAGGCGCGGGATCCACGCGCTGGCGCAGGGAGATTTCGATGGTCACATGATATTGTTTTTCAATGTTTTGCGTTATTTTTTCAATTTCGGAAAGCACGCCGTCAATCCCGTAGCGCGGCAGTATCCGGCAATCCATATAGAAGACGTCTTCACCCGGAATCGTGTTGATGTTGCCCACGTTGGCTTCTTTTTTGGTCGGTTCGAAGGTGCTGACGGGAGGATCAAAAAGCGGATCCCTCGCATCGAAAATGTCGCGCAGCCTCGTCAGTTCGGTCACCAGGCGGGAAGCGGCGGCAAAAGCATTGATTCCCAGCTGCGGTTTACTGGCATGGCACTGCTTCCCGGTGGTTTTAAAGCCCAGCCAGAGAATACCCTTTTCGGCGACTTCAATCAGAGACCCTTCGGAATTCCCCGAATCCGGCACCACGATCCAGTCTCCGGAATTGAAAATCTTTTCCGGCAGATCGAGAAGATGCTGCACGCCTTTTTCGCTGGACGTTTCCTCGTCGGACACAAACAGCAGGTTGACTGTGCGGCAGGGCGCGATGCCTTCTTCCAGAAGCGCCCTGGCGGCAAATATAGAGGCCACCATGTCCTGCTGATTGTCTTCCGTCCCCCGGCCGTACACGCAATCATCCCTGACATACGCCCGGTAGGGATCGGCGCTCCAGAGACCCGGCTCGCCCGGAGGGACAATGTCCAGATGCGTAATGATCCAGATGCGGCGGGATTCATCCTTTCCCGGAAGCGACGTCAGAAAATTCGGGCGCAGTCCGCCCGAAACCGCGGGGTCCGGCGCGTCAAAATGCCGGAAAATTGTAAACCCCATATCCTTCAGATATTTTTTCAGAGTCAGAGCTTTTGGCATTTCACCATCGCCGCCGCTGGCCGGACCGACAGCCGGAACGGCCGTCAGCGCTTTTTGCAGTTCGATCATGTCCTGGCGGCTCTCGTCGATTCTGCGGGAAACTTTTTCAAAAAGAACTTCGTCGATCATGATCAAACCTCGAATCAGTACCGGGGAACAATTTGCACAGGCGGATCCCAGTGTTTCGGCCACGCGCCGAACCGGTCCTTATCGCCGACGATCAGCGTCAGCCTTATTTTTTCATTGAGGCAAGCCGCGGCGATTCTGCGGACATCTTCGAGTGTCACCGCTTCGATTTTTTTTCGGTAAGACGTGAGGAAATCGGCGGGCAGTTTTTCATATTCGACCATCATTTGTCGGGAGGCAACCTGTCCCGGCTGCTCGAAAGAAAAGAGGAAGCTGTTGATGATCGATTGCTTTGCCCGGTCCAGCTCTGCCTGATTGATGGATCCGGCGGCGGCGTCTTTTAAAATGGCGTCGATCAGGGAAATCGCCCGGAAGGTCGAAGCCGTCTTCGTGAAAGCAAAGGTCCCGAAAACCCCGTAGTTGGACCGCGCGCGGTAGAAGCTGCCGGCGCTATAGGCCAGACCTTCATCATTGCGGACGGCACTGAAAATCCGGGAGGAAAAACCGCCGCTGCCGATGAGGAAATCCAGAACCTCGAAAGCGTAAAAATCCGGATGGTTCTTGCTGATCGTCAGTTCCCCGCTGACCATCGTGGATTGCGGTATTGCCTTGGGAATCAGAAAAATGCCGTGCGCGCCCTGCTTCGGCGCGTCCGGAAGGTCATGGACGCGGCGGGGGATTGTTGTATTGCTGAAGGCTTGCTCGATTTTCTCTATTGCCTCTTCCCGGGAGATGTCGCCGGACACCGCCAGCAGCATATTGGCTGGTGAAAAGTAGCGGCGGTGAAAAGCCGCGAGATCGCCGCGCGAAATGTTCTGTAGGGAGCCGGAGGTTGCCAGACGACCCCGCTGGTCGCCGGGATAGAGAAGGCGGTTGAATTCGCGAAAAGCCAGTTTTTGCGGGTTGTCCGCTATTCGCCGCAGTTCCTCTTTTTTTAGCGCAAGAGCCTCCTGAATTTTCTTTTCTTCAAAGGCCGGCGCCAGAAGCATCTGGGAAAGAAGATCGAGGCATTCATCCAGATCGGTTTTCAAAAATGAGAAATGCACCGAGGCGGAATCGAGCGACATGGAAAAGGAGGGGGAGGCGGCCAGGAAATCCAGACGTCGATCCATTTCGCCGCTGCCGAGTTTTGCCGTTCCTCCCGTCCGCAGGAGGGCGGCGGTGAGTTCCGCCAGGCCTTCCTTGCCTTCGGGATCGAACAACGTTCCGGTTCGCACGACAGCAGTTAAGGAAACCAGCGGCAATTCGCCGTCCTCCAGATGGAACAAAACCATGCCGTTTGTGAGCGCGATTCGCCGGGCTTGAGGCGGACGGAATTCCAAAGCGGGGTAGGTGAGCTGATCCGGAGAAATCCAGGGGGACTCTGCGGAAGCCGCAGGCGGACTCATGACGAAAATCACCAAAAGCAGCAACCCGGCGGCCGGGAAGAAGGCTTTTCTATTTTTCATGGACGCCTCCGCCTTCCTCCGGAGCGGTTTTCCGGTTTAGAACCGCGACGGTGCGGTTCTCCGCCGTAAGATACCGGATGGCCGCCGCTTGGATATCTTCCGCCGTCACCTTTTGAATTCGGGGCAGATAGTCGGAAAAGTACCGGTAATCCCCCAACAGCAGTTCGTAATAGGAAAGAATGGACGCCAGTTCGGAATTGGAATCCAGGCTTTTGATGTAGTCCATCTTCAGCTGGTTTTTGGCCCGGGCCAGTTCCTCTTCCGTCACGGGGACGGTCTTGAGCGCCTCGATCTCCCCGAGAACGGCCGTCCGGAGTTCTTCGTTGGTATGGGGATGGCGCGGCCGCGCAAAAATCGTGAAGAGGTTGGGGTATCTTGCGGCGGGCACGCCGTTTACAGCGCTGACGCTCTGGGCGATCTGGCGCGAAATCACCAGCCGGTCATACAGGCGGCTGGTTCTGCCCTTGCTTAAAATCGTCTCCAGAACATCAAATACATAGTCCTCCTGGGCGGGCGGTGCGGGTTTGTGGTAGCCGATGATCATTGACGGGCCGGCGTCGAATAGAACTTCCCCTTTGCGCTCACCGGCTTGTTCCGGTTCGACCGGAATACGGGCGGAAGGAGCGTCGGCGTCGGGAATTTTTCCGAAATACCGGCGAATCAGCTCCATCGTCTTTGACGGGTCGATATCGCCGACCGCGGCAATGACGATCCGCCGCGGTGACAGATATTTCTGATGGACGGCGCGAATCGCCTCCTGACTCAGGAAAGTCAGATCCCGGGGGACTCCGATGATCGGAATGCCGTAGGGGTGTTTCGTATAGGCCAGATCCATAAAGGCTTCATAGAGCTTGCCGTCGGGGCTGGCCTCCACGCGCTGCCTTCTTTCCTCCAGGATAACATCCCGCTCCGTGTAGAACTGCCGGAAGACGGGATGTAACAGACGGTCGGAC
>MTBK01101427.1_pt1 | contig 20029 bp, 15 predicted proteins | sample 1535981 | NCBI WGS metagenome assembly MTBK01 (sample SAMN06109225, study PRJNA356200) | anaerobic digester metagenome | isolation source: biogas reactors fed with pig manure or primary and secondary sludge | place: Spain | collected 2016-06-30
GGAGAAGTAGTGAGCGATCAAACAGTAACAATCCTTGTCAAAGACGCTCCCAAGAATCGTGAATTCATTGTTCGCATGGGTGAATACGATACCAAAGCTATCAATGGCATTGAATCTGGTCGTTTTCAAACAGGAAATGGTGGCAACTTGCAAGCCACGATCGATATCCCTGCCGCGCTCAAGGGACGCGCTCAAATTGCGATTCGTATGGACAGTGTAACTGGTGGTTGGTATTACTACAACTGGTTCTGGAACAAAAAAGAGGGCGGCACCTGGCCACCTCCTTCGACAACTCCCCAACCCACCACGCCACCTGCCGCAACGCCACAGCCTACCAAAACTGCCACAAAAATCGTGCCAACCATCACTATTAAATCTGCGGTCGAAAGCCAAAACGTCACCATCGTGATTACGAACTTCCCAAAGAACGCGGAAATGAAAGCCTTTATGGGAGAAATGTACACCAGAGGCAAGGATGGCATTGAAGTTGGCACCTTCACCACTACTGACGCCGCAGGAACCGAAGTTACTTTGAACATTCCAGCCGAATTGGCAAACGACGAACGTGTAGCCATTCGAGTTGAGAGCGTGCGCGGTGGCTGGTATTCCTATAACTGGTTCTGGAACAAACAAGGTGGACGCGTAGTCACCCCACCCAGTACAAGCCCTGTAACAACACCTGCTCCCACGCAAGTAAATCCTCAAGTCAAGTATCCATCAATAACCATTGTAAGCATCGACTCAGGAAAGACGGTTTCTATCAAAGCCGAGAACTTGCCAACTGAAACTGAATTCACTGTTCTGATGGGCAAAATGTGGACCCGTGGCGTTAATGGTGTTCCATCCGCGACCTTCAACACCGGTGCATCAAGTACTGCCGAACTGACTGTGGACATTCCTGCAAGTCTGGCAAATGAGTCCCTGATTGCTATCCGTATTCAAGGAACTAATGGCAGTTATGCCTATAACTGGTTCAAGAACAAGTAATATCCTCTTTTAAAATAGCTAAAGAGCCGGCACTTCCGGCTCTTTTTCTTGTGCTACATGAAATGTTCTTTTATACGCTGACTGGTATAATGTTTTTTTGAATGAGAGTAAAGGCAATCGTTTATATGAATTCAACAACAAAGACTAAAGACCTTATTGGTATTTTTCTTAGCATGATTTTCCTCTTAGGCTTTTTGGCAGCTTGCGTGGCACCAGTTAATCCTCAAGCAACTCAGACGACCACGAAAATCTTAGAAGCGACATCTACGAACACCAAAATGCCACCCAGCCCAACACCCAGTAAAACGCCTGAACCGACGCCTGAGCCAAGCCCTGAACCCAGTCCAACACCACGTTCTGTGGTCTATGAAGGCAGCAAGCGCGTCACTACAGCGAACCTTGATCAAATCAGTCTCATTGCCGGAATGGGTGACGGGCATGTCAGCGAGCTTGAATGGTCGCCAACAAATGACTATCTTGCGGTTTGCACCATGCTTGGAGTGGACATCTTTCGCCTCAAACCATTTGAAATCATTAAAGAACTCAACCCAAACCTGTCGTGTGAAACCTTAAGCTGGTCTCCGGACGGTACTGTTTTAGCGGTGGCTGTTCCGGGTGGACAAATCCAATTCTGGAATACCGACACCTGGCAAGACCCAGGCACATTTCAAAGCTCATTTTCTGGCATTTTCGACCTGGCTTGGTCATCCGATGGCGGACGTATTGCCGTAGGTGCTACTAACGGTACTGCCAGTTTGTTTGATGTTGCCGACATGATTCCAGAAGATGAGATCATCATTACCCCACACGTCTTTGGTGGTGTTCTTGTAGCATGGTCGCCTGATGGCAGTCAGATTAGCACCGCGAACCTTGATGGTCGAATGATGCTCTGGGATACGAAAGATGGCTCATTTGAATTGCTTTTGGATGGCCACGATGCCCCAATTACCGGGCTTGCCTGGTCTAATAACGGTAAGACTCTCGTCTCAAGCAGTGAAGATGGTATCATAAAATTCTGGGATGTCACAGAAGGCATCGCTACCGATACCTGGAATGGCAACGCGCCGATTGCCTTGAGTGCGGATGGTAAAAGTCTGTTCTTCAACCATGAGAATCAGATCTCTGTCCAGGCAATCAAACCCGACAGTCAAAGTAAGCCTCTCGGAAGTTCCAGCCTGAACGTGCTTGCATTGGAACTTTCAAAGGATGGCAAAAGCCTTGCCGCAATCGATCAGCATGGCGCCTTGTTGATATTGGACAGCAAAACAGGACGGGGAAAAGAAAGCTACACGCACTATAGTTTGGCAATTACTGATCTTATCGCCTCGCCTGATGGTAAACAATATGGTAGTTTAAGCGCGGATGGCACGGTTGTTCTCTACCAGGCTGACAACGGTGAAGAACTTTTGCGCCTTGAAGGCACAGCTGTTTTTGCTAATCAGCTATCCTGGTCCCCTGATGGCGAGTTGATTGCCTTCGAAGGTCAAGCCGGAACTGTGCGAATTTATGACATTAATACCAAAGACTTCATCGCCAATTTGAAAACACCGTTGCCCTCCATGGTTTCGGGATTAGACTGGTCACCCGATAGTCAAACGCTGGCTGTTGGCCACACAAACGCCGAAATTACTATCTGGCATCGGGAAAATTGGCGTATGATAGAAACACTGGATGCCCATGCCGACGCGGTTGGCGCGGTAGACTGGTCGCCTGATGGAAAATTCCTGGCAGCCGGGGATGACCTGGGAATATTGCGGGTGTGGGATCCATGGAATAACCAAAGCCTGGGCCGTATTGAAGGTCATGCTGCTGCCATTTTTGACCTTAGCTACTCACCAGACGGCTCTGTCATTGCCACAGCTAGTGCGGATGGCTATATATTCCTTTGGGATGCGAATCAATATACTCTCATCAGGAAGTTAGACGCGCAAGGCTGTCAGCTCAATCGTGTTAGCTGGAATAGGGATGGCTCTCTGCTGTCAAGCGTTGATTCCTGCGGTCAATTGAGCCTTTGGAACCCTCAACAAGAGATAGCCTTATTATCGCTAAAAGAAAACGACAACCCCCTCTATGGACTCTTATGGGCCGCGAATGACAAGAGCTTGTTAACGGCTGGTTTGGATGGCATTCTTAGAGTTTGGGGCATCCAATAAGCTTCAACAGCGTGTTTATTTCAACACAGCAATATGGTATTATTTTGACAGAATGCAAATAAACAACAAGATTACCATTATCGAAGGACCAACTCCTGAATTTGAACCTGTGAATCAAGAGGAGGGTTTTCAGATTCCCCATCCCTGGGTACTTGGTGTCCTTGAAGGACCCAATTACTACCATACCGCCTTCACCTCCTTGCGCACGTTTAACAGCCAGCTCTTACTTGAACGATGCGAAAACGCCTGGGCAGCTGATGTGCCCATGTATCTTGTTTATCGCGATACAATCGGCATTCAACAATCCACCCAAATTATGGCCGCGCGCGCGATAAAAACCGATGAAGGTGAAATCATCCAGCTTTGGGTACGCAACGGATATGACGCGAAAAAATCTGATATTCCTGCAATCCCACCTTATCGTGATGATAACGAATAGTTTCCTTTCTCTGATTCATGACTATTAAAAGCAAAAACACCCACACGGGTGTTTTTTTATACCCCAGGAGGGAATCGAACCCCCAATCCAGGCGTTAGGAGTGCCTTGCTCTATCCATTGAGCCACTGGGGCAAATGTTTGTTGAGTATAACACTACTAAGGCAAATAATCCCAGGGATTAACCGACGCGCCCCCATAGCGTATTTCAAAATGCAGGTGAGGGCCGGTAGAATTACCCGTTGAGCCAGCCAAACCGATCACATCGCCCTGGAACACATTATCGCCACAGCGTACATGAATTTTATCGAGATGCTCGTAAAGGGTTTGAAAGCCGTTACCGTGGTCAATCACCACAAAATTACCATAACCGCCATCCAACCATCCAGCATAAACCACCACACCGCTGTCAGAGGCAAAGATCTGAGAGCCCACTCCGGCACCAATGTCAATCGCGCGGTGACCAGGTCCATAATTGTTTCCGGAAATGAAATGAACGGCTGAGGGCCAAATGAAATAGCCAGACCCAACCAAACCATGTCCAATGATTCGACACGCACCTGGCCCAGAAAAGCCACTGCGCATATTACCCTGATCATCCACAACAACCGCGGCATAGGTTATCTCAGTCAGCATTCGATTACCACCCGGCACCATCACTACCGTTCCGGGCTTAATTTCGGGATTGCTCAAATCAAGATTGTTACCCACAAAGAGCAAAATATCTTCAACCTTTGCACCGTATTTCGAAGCCACTGATTCAATCGTGTCACGGCTTGTCCATTTATGTAAAATACCATCCGTTGGTGGGATTGTGAGGACCTGACCAGGTTTGAGGTTATCAGATTTGTCCTGTAAAATGTTAAAGTTAGCGTAAAGAATGGACTCAACATCCAAATTGTAACGTTCTGCAATCCCCCACACAGAGTCACCGCTTACAACCGTATATTGAATCGCTTCACTGCGATAATTGGTATTTAAATCAGTAGCTGTTTCAGGTTTTCTAAAAAAGCTTGCCTCGACATCTTCTGGTTCAAAAGGAGGCAAAGCGACATCAAGCCCCTCTTGGATTTCCATAGTAGCCAGTTGGGGAGCTTCTTGATACTTCGTCATAGATTTTGCCACGCCTTGTTGCCAGAATGCAAAAAGGACAATGGCAGCGCAAATGATAATCGTCACTAACCAGCCAATAAAACCAAGTAAATGAGGATTTACCGGTTGTTTTACCGGTTTTTGGGTTTCATTCTTTATTTCAGTCACAAACTAATTATACCTGATTATAAATCGGTCAATGTATTCAGGAATTCTTCGTTCGTCTTGGTCTTATCCATCTTCTGCAGAATAGCTTCTGTCGCCACCGCGGTATCCATGCCTGCTCCCTGGGGCGGGTTTGAAACCATTTGCAGATACATACGCCGCATTAACCAAACACGCTGCAGTGTTTCTGGATCCAAAAGCAATTCTTCCCGTCTGGTTGATGATTTTTCGATATCAATGGCAGGGAAGATACGTCGTTCCTGCAATCGGCGCGAGAGGTGCATTTCCATATTACCGGTGCCCTTGAACTCCTCATAGACAACATCATCCAAACGAGAGCCAGTATCAACCATGGCGGTAGCAATAATCGTCAAACTGCCACCATCTTCCAAATTACGCGCGGCACCATAGAAACGTTTGGGCGGATAAAGCGCGGAAGGATCCATACCACCCGAAAGGGTACGCCCAGACGGGTTAACGACCATATTGTATGCGCGTGCCAGTCGGGTGAGCGAGTCCATCAAAATGACAACATCATGCCCAATTTCTACTAAGCGTTTGGCGCGATCAAGCGAAACTTCAGCCATACGCACATGTGAACTGGTCGGTTCATCAAAAGTGCTGGCAATAACTTCCGCTTCAACTGAGCGATCCATGTCGGTTACTTCTTCAGGACGCTCACCAATTAGCGACATAATCTGACGGACTTCAGGATGATTAATCGCGATAGCGTTTGCGATTTCTTTTAGAATGCTCGTCTTGCCTGCTTTAGGGGGAGAAACGATCATCGCGCGTTGCCCACCACCAATGGGCGCGACCAGGTTAATCATCCGTGTGGCAAGGTTACCAGAGGCGTGTTCCAAATTGAGCAGTTTGTTAGGAAAAATGGGTGTGAGGTTTTCAAATCGGGGTCGCCGCCGCGCTTCATCTGGGGTTAGTCCATTAACCGACTCTACCTTTAAGAGCCCATGGTGTCGCTCTGATTCACGCGGTGGTCGCACCTTACCTATGACCAAATCACCAGGTCTTAAATCATATCTGCGCAATTGAGCTTGTGAGACATAAACATCATCAGCCCCAATGCGGTAATTTGCGCGCAGGAAACCGATGCCTTCGTTCATAATCTCCAAGACGCCCCCGCGCACTTCAAGGCCTTCTTCTTCACCAAGCCGCCTGGCAATTTGGAAGATAAGCCCCTCGCGTTTTAGACGATTGCTATTGGGGATGTTTAAATCCGCTGCGGCTTTTCGCAGTTGTTTGACTGTCATTTTTTCTAATTCAAAAACGTCCATAGTTTTTCCTTTCACTGAAAGCAAGCTAAAAGACTATTTACCCATGCGTTAATATATGTATTTATTGCTAAATAAAAAGAGTAGATTCATTTATTAAATGGGAATCAGCCATTGGGCTGGATTTTGTAGAGCTTTTTATGATTTCGAGTCTATTATATCATTGCCTAAATTCTGTGCAAGCTTTTTCGCAAGAAAATAGCAGCTTTTGAGCGTTTTTTAACCAGAATTAACCATTAAAGTGTGGAAATTCGCATCAATTCATAGCCCAGACTACTGAGAACAGCTTTACGATTATAATATCAGTATGCGCACGAAACGCTCTCTGCTTCGCTGGATTGCAGCCGGGCTAATTATCCTGGCCAGTTTTTTGGCTATTTCACAGTTAACACGCTATTCGCGCATCCGTGCAAACTTCCCAACAGGTTTAAAAATTGCTGGTATTCCTGTCGGTGGATTGAACTATGAGCTTGCCTCTGACCGTCTGGTTAAGATTTACATGGCGCCTATAGAATTACACTACGGCGAGAATCGCATCCAGGTTCGTCCAGCAACTTTAGGGTATGAGCTTCGCCTGCAAAACATGCTGGCTGCAGCTGACCAGCAACGCACAAGCGAATCGTTTTGGCTCGGATTCTGGAAATATCTATGGAATCAGCCCATTAGTTCTGAAGATATTCCTCTTCAATCCGACTACGATAAAAACCGCCTCAAAGCCTTCCTTGAGACCGAAATCGCCTCTCGTTATAATGAATTCGCTGAACCCCCCATGCCCGCGCCTGGCGAAAGCTACTTTTATCCTGGCAAGGAAGGCACAGCTATTAACTACGACACATCCATTGAACGCATTATCCAATCGCTCAACTCACCCAACAACCGTGTGGCAAAACTCGACATTGTCAAAAGCTCATCCGTTAAACCGGGCATTGAGCTTTTGGATTACATGTTGCATGATATTATTAACAAATCGCGCTTTGATGGCTGGACAGAATTTTATCTGAAAGATCTCAAAAACGGCGCAGTTTTGCACTTTAACCATAGCAAGGTGGGTGAAGAAGAACTTCCGGTCAACATCGCCTATTCCGCATGGAGCACAATCAAAATCCCCGTCTTGCTTTCAGCATTCAAATACCTTGAAGAACCCTATGACCCAATTGTATTGGCTCAGATTGAAGAAATGGTCGAGCAAAGCGATAACGAATCGACAGATTTTGTAGGCAAAAATGTGATTGAGCGGAATTTAGGACCGTTACGTGTCTCAGAAGATATGCAAACACTTGGGCTCAGTAACACCTTCTGGGCTGGGTATTTTGCTTTAGGGTCACCCCTTTTGCAAAACTTCTCAACACCTGCAAATCAGGACCTCAGTTATGACACTGACCCTGACCGCTATGCCCAAACCACCCCACTTGATTTGGGTTTGTTACTGGAAGAAATATACTACTGTGCCAAAGACTATGGTGGTGCTATTCCCCTGGCCTTTGAAGGGGAAATCACACAATACGAATGCCAGCTTATGGTTGAGTACATGGCGAAGAACAGAATTGCTGTCTTTTTACAAGGTGGCGTTCCGCCGGAAACACAGGTAGCCCATAAACATGGCTGGGCGGTTGAATACAAAGATGGATATATGCACACCATGGGTGATGCTGGCATCTTTTATACACCAGGTGGAGATTACATTATCTCTGTATTCATCTTCCACCCTGTACAAGCCATTTTCGATGTGGTTAATCCGATGGTCAGCAATCTGTCAGCTGCTGTTTATAATTATTTTAATCTTGAATAAGCGCGAATTTCATGTATAATAGCCCAACTTGCCCGCGTAGCTCAATGGATAGAGTACCTGACTTCGAATCAGATGGTTGGGGGTTCGAGTCCCTCCGCGGGTATTTTTTATCGGTTTTTCTCGTTAGAGAGCGTAAAAAATAAATAAAACCGCTGTTTATGCCTCATACCGAGCATCTGACGCACATTTTTTCATTGTGTTCTCTGATTTTACAATAGAGAGACAAAGTTCGGAATCGTCAAAAAGTAAACGCTTTCATTTTTACTAATCTTTGGCACAAAAAGTGCATGATAATCAAGGGAAAGCTGTTAATACAGCGTAAAAGTCTATCTAAAACAGAAAACTATTTTAACATTATGACCAGGAGTTCTCATGGCAAAACGGCCAGTCACAACAAAAGCTAAATCAAAATCAAGCAGCCGAACGAAATCAAGTTCCAAAAAACGCGCGCCTACTAAAAAGCAATCTCTGGACTTTAAATTTGACTTTTCAAAAGAAAAAGTCATCGAAGTCAGTGGGATTGTTCTCTTAGTATTTGGCTTTATTAGTTTAATCATGACTTTTTTTGCCAAACAAGGTAGCTTCTTTGCTAAATGGCCAGATTTTTTACTTAAACAAACCGGCATCTTTTCTTATGTCATCCCAATTATCATGATATTAGCCGGTGCCTGGTTTCTCTTATCGCGTTATGAGCAATTTCCAGTCGTCACCATACCCAGACTCATCGGCGCAACCGCGCTCATTTTTAATCTCATCACCTGGTTTCAGTTTTTTCACGCCCCTGATCCTACACGCGCGGTCCCCTTTAAAGGTGGTGGTGAAGTTGGTAAAGCCATATACGAGTGGTTTCATCACGGATTAGGCACACCTGGCGCGGTGATTATGCTCATTGCCTGGCTGCTCATCGCGCTGATACTTCTGGTCAATCTTTCAATGCCTGCCCTTTTAGCCTGGCTGGTCATTCGCTTTAAAAACTGTCACACAAAATTTGCAGCTTTCTTGCGACAACAAGCCGAAATCCAAGAGCAAAGAAGAGCTCACAAAGAACAGTTACAAAGAGCGCTTGATGAACAAACCATCCAAACGCCCTTGCCACTTATTGATAGTAAAGAAGAAATCAACCAACCAGTACCCCCAGTCAAACCAGTTTCAAGCCGACAAGCCTCCACACAAATTGCTGAAGGACAAAAGGCTTGGATATTACCAGAACCCGAAGATATTCTCAGCCCTCCGACTCGCGCCATAAGAAGCGATGAAAGCGATGAAGACCGCGCCCGCGTCATCGAAGAAACCTTGCGCTCTTTCAACGCGCCTGGTACAGTAGTCGAAATCCGCCGTGGGCCGGCCATCACCATGTTTGGCGTTGAGCCTGATTACATCGAATCGCGCGGTGGAAAAACACGTGTGCGGGTGAGCAATATCACGCGTCTGGCAGATGACCTCGCCATGGCGCTCAAAGCCTCACGTATCCGCATGCAGGCACCCGTCCCAGGGAAAGGTTATATCGGCATTGAAGTGCCCAACACGCATACTTCTCTTGTTTCAATGTTAGAAATCTTTCAGAGCACTGCTTTTCAATCAGAAACTTCCGCTTTGCGTTTCGTGCTTGGCAAGGATGTTACGGGTTTGCCTTTCGCATCTGACCTATCAAAAATGCCCCATTTGCTCATTGCTGGCACGACTGGTTCGGGTAAATCCGTTTGTGTGAATGCGATTTTGGCTGGCTATTTGCTCACCCTGACACCTGATCAACTGCGTCTGATGTTAGTTGACCCCAAACGTGTTGAACTGACCGGATACAACGGCATTCCCCACCTCCTGGCGCCAGTCATCACCGAGGCAGATAAGGTGGTTAACGCGCTCCAGCGCATGATGCGCGAAATGGATTTGCGTTATCAGGTCTTTGCCGCCCAGGGTGTGCGGAATATCGAAGAGTACAACCAAAAAGCCCAGTCTGAAGGCAAAAAAGAGCTGCACTATATTTTGGTTGTTATCGATGAGTTGGCCGATCTGATGATGCTCGCGCCAGACGAAACCGAGCGCTCACTCATCCGCCTTGCACAACTCGCCCGTGCCACAGGTATTCATCTTATTATCGCCACCCAACGCCCATCCGCAGATATCCTCACGGGTTTGATCAAAGCGAACTTCCCCGCGCGCATCGCTTTCGCGGTCGCTTCGGGTGTGGATAGCCGTGTCATCCTTGATCAACCCGGTGCGGAACGTTTGCTTGGGCGGGGAGATATGCTCTTTCAGGCACCCGACGCACCAGAACCTGTCCGTTTACAAGGCACCTACATATCTGATGAGGAAATCAACAAACTGACCGACTTCTGGCGCAATCAAAGTGCGCAAGCAGACGCGCCTGAACGTCCCAACCTTATGACAGCAGCTTCCAGTCCACATGCGCCATTGATTGATGACCATCATTGGAAGATTGAAGCGCCCGACCCAGATGCGGATCCGATAGAAGGAGAAGTGATTGCGATGATTCGCAAGGAAGGACGCGCCTCCATTTCAATGCTTCAACGCAAATTCCGCATTGGCTACACCCGTTCAGCGCGTATTATTGAAAAATTAGAAGAAGATGGCATCATCGGCCCACCCAGTCCAAGTGGCACACGCGAAGTTCTTGATTACGGACAGTATCCACCAGTGAATGAAGATTAGCCCTAACAATTCTTCTGGCTTCATGTATAATAACCGCGATGAAAAACACAGAAGAGCATTTTGCGACTGAACAGTCTGAACATAAAAAAATCTACTCCCAAAATGCTTTAATAGCCTTTATACAAAAGTTATGGGACACGCGCTTTATTCGCTTTCTTTTCGTTGGTGCGCTTAACACGCTCTTTGGCTATGCTCTTTATGCTTTTCTTGTATTTATTGGCATAAATTACCTTTGGGCACGTGTTATTGCCATCATCATCGGAATCATCTTTAACTTCTTTACTACTGGTCGAATTGTTTTTAATAATAAAGACAACTGGCTTATCGTGCGTTTTGTGTTAGTCTATGCCGTCACGATGAGTTTAGATGTCTTCGTTCTAAAACGTATGGTTGAAAAAATTAACCTTAATGAGTATCTTGCGGGCGCATTAAACACCATTCCCATCGCCCTGCTTTCATACTTGCTCAATTCAGTTTTCACCTTTAAAACAATCCGACTTTTCAAAAAATCATCCAAGGACAGCTCATGAACAAGATCATCGAATCACGCCCAAAGATAAGCAGCATTAGCGCGGTTTTTCCAGCCTATAACGATGCCGGCACTATCCCCAGCATGGTGCTCACCTCACTCATCGCGCTTCGCCAGGTTACAGATGATTATGAAGTGATAGTCACCAATGACGGCAGCAAGGATGCTACTGGAGCGGTGTTAGAAGAACTGGCATCGCGCTTTCCAGAGCTAAAAGTCATCACCCACGAGACAAACAAGGGCTATGGACAAGCTTTGCGCAGTGGTTTTGCAGCTGCCACGAAAGACTGGATTTTTTACACAGATGGCGACGCACAATACAACCCTCTCGAAATGCCCCGGCTAACAGAAGTGCTAAACGATGATATTGACGTTGTCAATGGCTACAAAATAAGCCGCAATGACGCCTGGTACCGCATATTGATTGGCAGAATTTACCACCACATCGTCAAAATCGCGTTTGGTTTCAAACTGAGAGATGTTGACTGCGACTTTAGGCTTATCCGCCGCGATATTTTTGATAACGTACCGCTTGAAAGCAACACCGGCACGATCTGCCTCGAGATGGTCAAAAAATTCCAGGATGCTGGCTATAAATTCGCGGAAGTACCCGTAAATCATTATCATCGCTCGTATGGTAAGTCACAGTTTTTCAGGCCAAAGCATCTGTGGACTACTTTCAAGCATCTTTCACAACTTTGGTGGAAATTGGTCGTCAAAAAAGAACACCTTCAGAATAAAACACAAAGCTAAAGTACAATTAGCCCATGGATACCAAAAAGTTCAAAGACAAAAGAGTGCTCATCACCGGTGGATTGGGTTTCATCGGATCAAACCTCGCCATTCGGCTTATCGATGCCGGCGCGAAAGTTACTTTGGTAGATAGCCTCATTCCAACGTACGGCGGTAATCTCTTTAATATAGAACCGGTAAAACACCTGGCGCGTGTCAACATTTCAGACGTTCGTGACCCACACTCCATGAAATATCTCGTAGCAAAACAGGACTATCTCTTCAATCTTGCTGGTCAGACTAGCCATATGGATTCGATGGAAGCGCCTGAAACTGACCTTAATATCAACGTGCTCGCGCAACTTCAAATATTGGAAGCCTGTCGCCACTACAACCCTGATATCCGGCTCATCTTTGCCAGCACGCGCCAAATCTATGGACGCCCCATGCAGATACCGGTTGATGAAACACACCCACTCAACCCCGTGGATGTCAATGGCATCAATAAACTTGCCGGAGAGCAGTACCACCGCCTCTATTATGATGTTTATGGTATTCGTTCAACCATCTTGCGTCTGACCAATACTTATGGGCCTCGTATGCGTATCAAAGACGCAAGGCAAACCTTCTTGGGTATTTGGATTAGACGCCTGCTGGAAGGGCAACCCATGCAGATTTTCGGAGATGGCACTCAAGTACGCGATTACAACTATGTTGAAGATGTTGTCGACGCGATGCTGATTACAGCCCTTTCAGATAACTCGTACGGTCAGGTCTACAATTTGGGCTCTGAACAAAGCCTGTCGCTGACCGAAACCGCGCAAATCATGAGCGATTTGCACCATGGCGCGCCCTTTGAATATATCCCATTCCCGAAATCCCGAAAATCTATCGACATCGGTGACTATCAGGGTAGTTTTGAGAAAATCAAAAACCAACTTGGTTGGATGCCCCGCACGGATTTCCATGAGGGGATGCGCCAAACCATAGACTATTACAAACAACACTTTAAAAAGTATATTTGATATGAATGCCAAACTGATTCCCGTTGCCGACCCCCACGCTAATTATCTTGCCCACAAAGCCGAAATTGATGCCGCCATTAAAAAAGTACTTGACAGCGGATGGTACATCCTTGGCGAAGCGACCAGAAAATTTGAGGAAAACTTTGCAAACTATATCGGTGTAAAACACGCTGTGGGCGTCAATTCAGGGACAGATGCCATTGTCCTGGCCCTGCGTGCCTTGAACATCGGACCTAACGATGAAGTCATCACCGTTTCTTTAACCGCGGTTGCAACTGTTGCCGCAATTGAGCTCGTTGGCGCGACAGCCGTCCTGTGCGACATTGACCCTGAAACACGATGTATGGACGCGAGTAAAGTTGAAGGCTTGATAACTGAGAAAACCAAAGCCATTCTACCCGTACACCTTTACGGACATCCAGCTGATTTACCCACTCTGCAAGCGATCGCAAAACGACATCATCTTTTCCTCATTGAGGATTGCGCTCAAGCCCATGGTGCGCAGATCGAGAGCAAAATGATTGGCAGTTTCGGCGATTTGGCATGTTTCAGCTTTTATCCCACCAAAAATTTGGGCGCGATTGGTGATGGCGGCGCGGTGCTAACGGATAACGACGATTTAGCAGACCGTCTGAGATGGTTGCGTGAATACGGCTGGAAGCAACGTTATATAAGTGACTTTCCAGGGATGAACACTCGCCTTGATGAAATTCAAGCGGCAATCCTGGACGCTAAACTGACTTTTCTTGAAGCTGAAACCCAAAAACGCATCCAGATCGCCTCTCGCTACAACAAGCATCTATCCGGCTTAGATCTCGTTTTGCCAACAGTAAAGCCCCAATACCGGCATGTTTATCATCTCTATGTCATTGAAAGCAATCAAAGAGAAGAATTGCAAGCCCACCTCAAATCCCAGGGCATCGCCAGTGCAATTCATTACCCCCAGTCCGTTCATCAACAACCTGCCTACCTTGACAGGCTTACTGGAGCTAAAAACTTAAGCACAACTGATGATATCGTACCCAAAATATTAAGTTTGCCAATGTATCCCGAACTCAAATCAGTTGACCAGGACTTTATCACCGAAAAAATTCAAAACTTCTTCGTTTAAATTAAAATAAGCTCCAATCAGAACTTAAAAAGGTCTCGTAAACTCCTTTTTTTATCACTTTTTTCTTTTTCACTTGCGAGATTTCTTTGATGCATCTATAATAAAACCAAATTAATCTATTGGAGCTATTTTTAATGTCACAAAACGACGCAATTAGTGTGCAAGGGTCCGAAGAAACCGAAGACCCTGAAGTTAGTCCAGCCGACCAGGCAATCGAACCCCAATCCGAAGCAAGCCAAGAACCTGCCGAAGAGAAAAAAGTCCTGTCCATGGAAGATCTCATGGATCAGCTTGATGAAGATGCTTTTATCATCGATTTACCCAAAGCGGGTGAAATCCGCGACGGTATTATCGCCAGCATCTCTGAGGGTCAGATTTTAGTCAGTGTCGGAGCCAAATCAGAAGGTATTATCACCGGTAAAGAATACGAAGCCATTCCCCAAGACTTCCTGAGCACGTTGGAAGTTGGTAAAGCTATTCCCGTTTATGTTATTACCCCTGAAGATTCAAGTGGTAACCTGATTCTTTCATTCATCCGCGCGGTTGAAGAACAAAGCTGGGTGGATGCGGAAGAGCTCTTGAAATCAGGCGAAGCGTTTGATTCAAAAATTGTGGGTTACAACAAAGGCGGTCTTTTGGTCATGCTTTCAACCATTCGCGGTTTTATTCCTGCCTCGCAGTTAAGTTTTAGCCGCCGCCTTGGTATGTCAGGTGATACACCAGAAGCAAAATACAAAGAGATGATTGGCCAGGATATCTCCGTTTGCGTTATTGAAGTTGATCGCGGTCGCCATCGCTTAATCCTTAGCGAACGTGCTGCCAGCTCCGAAACCCGTGAACAAATCCGCGATATGATCCTTGAAGACCTTAAAGAAGGTGATGTTCGCAAGGGACGTGTTACCAGCATTGCTGATTTCGGCGCTTTTGTCAACATCGGTGGCGCGGATGGTCTCGTGCATCTTTCAGAAATTACTTATGACCATATTACCCACCCCAGCGAAAAGCTTGAAGTAGGCAAAGATGTCAAGGTCAAAGTTATCAGCGTTGACCGCGATCGCCGACGTATAGGTTTATCAATCCGCGCGCTTAAACAGGATCCATGGTTTGAACATGCCAAGAGCCTGACCGTTGGACAACTGGTCGAAGCTGAAATCACCCGCCTTACCAGCTTTGGCGCGTTTGCCAAATTGAATGTCCCGGGTGATCTTGAAGGGCTAATTCATATCTCTGAGATATCTGACCGCCGTGTGGACCACCCCAAAGCTGTTCTTAAATCTGGCGAACAGGTTACTTTGCGCATCCTCAAAATCGATGAGGAAGACAAGCGCATCGGCTTAAGCCTGCGCCGTGTTGATTCCGCCGCCTATGCTGACTTTGACTGGAAAACCATCGCGGAAGACTTTGACCTCATTGGCGATGACGAAGGCGAAACCCTCGCCACCATCGTTGGTGAAGAACCCACTGCCCAGGCTGAAGAATTAGCCGAAGCGGTCGAGGAAAAAGCGGAAGAACTTGCTGAAGATACCGCTGAATCTGTAGAAGAAGTCGCTGAAGTTGTGGAAGAAGTCGTTGAAACAGTCGAAGAAGGTAAAGACGAAGAAACACCTGAAGCTTAAGTCTATCTTTTAACACTCAAGCGCCGGGGTCAAATCCGGCGCTTTTTATTAAGGAGCAATTGCCAATGAATATCATTCTGGATGCCCACCAAGACCTCGCCTATAATATGCTCGCTCTCGGTCGCGACTATCGACGTTCAGCTCTTGAAACGCGCCAATTGGAAATTGGCAAGCCCTTCATGGCATGGACTGATGATGCCCTAATCGGCTGGCCAGAATACATGCAAGCCCGGGTTGCCATCGTTTTCTCAACCCTGTTCGCGGCACCCGCGCGCAGTGTGCCCCCAGAGAAACGCGATTCACAAATCTACGACACTCCTGAACAAGCCCATCAGCTTTACAAGCAGCAACTACTCGCCTATCACCAGCTCAGTGAGCAAAGCCCTGACCAATACAGTCTTATCCGCACACAAAAAGAACTCAAAAGTCATCTTGAAAAATGGCAAAATGCACCCAAAGACGAAACGCCTCAGCTTCCTGTTGGTTTAATACCACTAATGGAAGGTGCTGAAGGCATTATCAGCCTTGATGAGCTACCCATGTGGTGGGACCTTGGCGTGCGCATCATTGGGCTTGCCTGGCGCAGCAATCGCTATACAGGTGGGACTGGCGAACCAGGTCCGCTTAGCCCTGCCGGCAAAGAGTTATTAGATGCGATGGCTGAACATGGCTTTGTGCTCGATATTTCCCACATGGACGAAGAAGCCGCGCTCCAGGCTGTTGAGCGCTATCCCGGCACGATTATCGCCAGTCATGCCAACCTCGCGCGCCTGGTAGAGGGGTATCAGGGAAACCGTCTTTTAACAAACGCTTTATTGGATGCCCTGCTTGAGCGCGATGCCATCATCGGCGTGGTACCCTGCAACAACTTTTTACGTCGTGGTTGGAAAGAAACCGGAGGCAAAGCATCAGTCAGCTTAAGGTTAGCTGCTGAGCAAATCGATGCCATATGTCAGCAAGCTGGCGACAGCAAACATGCTGGTTTGGGTACAGACTTCGATGGTGGCATTGGTTTGCAATCAGTGCCTGCTGAAATTGATACTATCGCTGATCTTCCAAAACTCAATGTCTTTCTCGCTGAAATGGGCTACAGCCAATCAGCAATTGAGGACATCAACTACCGCAACTTTTTAAATATGATACAATCGATTCTGCCAGCTTAGGAAAACACAATGACTAACGAAGTTCGCGACGTCCTATTCGATCCAGACAATAAGCCAAGTCCAACGCGTGGTGGCTTTCCTATATATAAGGTTCGTCTTGGACTTACTTTCGTGTTTTTGGGTTTTATCATTTTCCTGATTGGACTGCGCCCTGATCTTTTTGGTCTCGACCGCGGTCGCTCGATTGGTCTCATTCAAATTATCACCATATTGCTTGGGCTTGGAATCATGACCTGGTCAGGTGTTATCATTTTGAGACGCCTTTGGAATGGCATCAAAAAAACAATCATCGGTGATTTTGGCTCACGGGTTGTTGCAACCGGTTTCGTCATTTGCTCTTTTGCCGCACTGGCAGACGCTTTTGGACTGGGCACCAACCCGGTTTCAAATGTGCTCCTTGGCACCCTGCAAAGTTATGGGCTCATGGCTGGCATAGCCATCGTTTGTGTCGGTTTTTTAATGCTCATCAAGCCGAAACACAAAAAGGAAGATAAAGATTAAGACACCATTTTTCGCACTTAAAGCCCTGCAGCTAAGGGCTTTTTTGTTTCTAACTGTTATAATTGCGAAATTCTAATCAGAGGACTTAAACGTATGCAAATCGACATGGCCCAAACCCAACTCCCAAACGGGCTGCGGATTTACCTCAAAGAAATCCACACTGCGCCCATCGTCAGCCTATGGCTCTGGTACGACATCGGCGCGCGCAACGAAGTTCCTGGCAAAACCGGTCTCAGCCATTGGGTTGAGCATATGCAGTTTAAAGGCACAAAGTCTATGACTGGTCAGGATATGGACCATGCCATCGCCCGTGTTGGCGGCTATTGGAACGCCTTTACCAGCCAGGATTGGACGACTTACCTTGAAACCCTTCCGGCTGATCACCTCGATCTCGCGCTTAAAATTGAAGCCGACCGCATGCAAAACAGCTTGTTCGACCCCGAAGACGTGGAGATGGAACGCACCGTCATCTTATCCGAACGCGAAGGTGCCGAAAATGACCCGCTTTTCCTGCTGGGCGAAGCCACTGATGCCCTTGCCTTCCAATCCCATCCCTACCGCAACGAAGTGCTCGGTTTTCAAGCTGATATTGAAACCATCACCCGCGATGACCTTTATAGCCATTATAAAAACTATTACCAACCCCAAAACGCACGCCTTTGCTTAGCAGGTGATTTTGATACGCCAACAGTTCTGAGGAAAATTGAAAGCTTATTTGGCGACATCCCCTCTCATCCAGTGAAGAAAAACATACCCATGCCGGAAGGACCCATCACCCAAGCCCATCACATTGAGCTTGTGGGACCCGGTGACGCGCATTTTGCCGAAATGGTTTACCGTTCACCCGCGGCTGATACGGATGACTTTTTCGCCTACACCATCCTCGATAGTCTCCTGGCTGGACCAAGCTCACTCAACATGTTTGGCAGCGGTGCCATCAGCAACCGCACCAGTCGCTTATACAAATCCCTCGTAGAAAACGAAATTGTGGCGGGCGTCTTTGCCGGTATTAACGCCACCATAGACCCTGGCAGCTATTCTTTCACACTCATTTGTCGTCCCGACCGTTCGTCAGAAGAGGTCCTAATACGTTTCGATGAACAAATCGATGACATCCGTAATGGCAACATCCAAAAAGCTGAACTGGACCGCGCGGTCAAACAAGCCAAAGCGCTTTTCGTGTACGGCGCGGATAACATTACCAATCAAGGCTTTTGGCTGGGTTATGCCCCAAGTTTTGCTGACTACAACTGGTTTTTGGAATACATTGAGCGTCTGCAGGCTGTTACGCCTGAGCAGGTCATCGCCATAGCCCAAAAGTACTTTTCTCCCAATGAACGTGTGGTGGGCTTTTATAATCCCATCAAGAAAGGCTAAACCATGACGCAAACGCCTCAAAACCTACCCCACGCCGGGAATATCCTCCGCACAAGCTTTGATAATGGCTCCACCCTGCTCGCCTGGCACAACAGCACCAGCCCCGCGGTGGTCATTCAAGGGCTACTCCGACCGGGCACCGTTGCCGATACGCCCGGACAATACGGCCTCGCCAATCTCACCGCCGCCATGTTGATGACAGGCACACAAAAGCATGATTTCCAAGCCCTGCATGAAAAGATTGAAAGCCTGGGCGCGTCTATTCACGTGCAATCTGGCAAACTGATGAGCAGTTTCGCATTGCAATGCTTAGTAGAAGACCTGCCCAACATCCTGAACCTGCTTACCGAAATCCTTAGCCAGCCAGCATTCCCCGAAAAACACTTTGCGCGCATCCAAAGCCAAATCCTGACCACCCTCGCTATCCGCGCTCAGGATACCGCCGCTATGGCAGACCAAGCCTTCGACCGCCTGCTCTACCAGGACCACCCCTTCGCGCATCCGTCAATTGGCTACGCGCAGGATATTATGGCACTCAGCCTGGACGACTTACGCGCTTTTCACAGCGATTATTTCACACCCCAAAACATGATCATCGCCGCTTCCGGTGGATTAGCACCTGAAGAACTGACCAAAATGGTTGAAAATACCTTAGGCGCATGGCACAAAACAGCCCCCAAGAAACAAGCTGAACTCCCTGACTTTATCGCCCCAACCATTAGCCAACGCGATCACTTTGTAATGGAAGACAAAAGCCAAACTGATTTAATTATCGGAGTTCTTGGGCCCAAAACACAAGGCGATGATTTCCAGTCCGCCTCAATTGGCAACAACATTCTTGGCCAATTTGGCATGATGGGCAGGGTTGGCGAATCGGTGCGTGAAAAAGCCGGGCTTGCCTATTACGTGCAAAGCGCCCTGGGTGCCGGTCTTGGACCCACCCCATGGCAGGTCGTTGCTGGCGTCAATCCCAGCAATTTAGATAAAGCCATCGCGCTGATTAAAGAAGAACTCCATAAATTCATCAGCGAGCCAGTCACTGATGAAGAACTGGAAGACAGTCGCGCTCAAGCCATCGGTCGCTTGCCCCTCGCTCTCGAAAGTAACACGGGCATCACCCGCTCTTTGCTCAGCATGGAACGCTATCAGCTTGGGCTTAACCATTTGCGCGATTTACCCGCCAAACTATCTACAATTACCGCCCAAGACATTCTCACCGTTGCGCAACGCTACTGGAACCTGGACGCGCTCATCATCAGTTCGGCAGGAAAGGAAATCGCATGATTAAATGTGGTGTCGATATCGTGCGCGTCAATCGCCTGGCAGAGATTGACCCCAAAATCCGTGCGCGTTTCATTCAACGCGTTTTTACTGAACGTGAACAAGCCCAAATG
>MTBK01232251.1_pt1 | contig 20027 bp, 9 predicted proteins | sample 1535981 | NCBI WGS metagenome assembly MTBK01 (sample SAMN06109225, study PRJNA356200) | anaerobic digester metagenome | isolation source: biogas reactors fed with pig manure or primary and secondary sludge | place: Spain | collected 2016-06-30
CCCATCGGGACGGGCTCAACTCCCTGGCCGAGATCGAATCCCTCCAGGAACTGGTCGCTGACCTTGGCTCCACTGCTTCATTCCTTTCCACCGCCGAGGCGGTGTTGTCCGCCGAACACGAGTGGGTGGGCAAGATGAAAATGGCGCGTGATGAGGTGCTTGCCCAGCTTGGCGATCCGAACAAGCGCGGCGCGGCCACATTCCGTCAGCAAACCCAGCGCAAGCTGGCCGACCTCAAGAAGGCCTATGTACAGACCTACCTGGGGATGCACACCAAGGCGCGGTTGGGCGTGAACGAGGACAAGCGTAAAACCGGACTTATGGGCGACGAGCGATTCAAAGTGCTGCAAAAACTAATCACCATCGAATTGATGCCGCGCCAGCACCTGTCTGATTTTCAAAACCGTCTGGCAGGATTGAAGAGCTGCTTTGCCCTCACCGAGCAGGAGCTGGACGCTTCACCGGTGTGTCCGCACTGCAACTACAAGCCAGGGGCGGAGCCGCCCACCGCACCCGCGGGAACGCTGCTGGACGGTTTGGACGACGAGCTGGACAAGCTGGTGGCCAACTGGACCCAGACGCTGCTCACCAACCTGGAGGACCCGACCACCAAGGGCAACCTGGACCTGCTCAAGCCCGAACCCAAGAAGCTGGTGAACGGCTTTATCAAGAAGCGGGAGCTGCCCGATGACCTGGGCCAGGATTTCATCCATGCCCTGAGCGAGGTGCTTTCCGGCCTTCAGAAGGTGCCGGTCAAAACCGCGGACCTGCGAGCGGCGCTGCTGTCGGGTGGTTCACCGGCAACACCGGCTGAGATGAAGAAACGATTCGAGGAATATCTGGACGAGCTCACCAAGGGCAAGGAGCCCGGCAAGGTGCGCATCGTATTGGAATAGGAGCGGCTGATGGCAAAAGACTACCACGAACAGAATCTATTCGACCTGGAGCCTGCCGCCAAACCGCAGGGGCCGGTGGAATGTCTCGGGATGACATTCGACAACGACGAGAAGCGCCGTGAGTATTTCCTGGAGAAGCTTCGCGAGAAGCTCAAGGACCCAGAGTTCAGAAAGATCGAAGGATTTCCTATTGGTGAGGACGAGGACATCCTGGCTTTGTCCGACCCGCCTTACTACACCGCCTGTCCGAATCCGTTTGTTGAGGACTTCATTAAGCACTATGGGAAGCCGCATGACCCGACCACTGATGAGTACCGCAAGGAGCCATTTGCAGCAGACGTCAGTGAGGGGAAGAATGATCCGATTTACAATGTTCACTCTTACCACACTAAGGTGCCGCATAAAGCAATCATGCGCTATATCTTGCATTACACTGAGCCGGGGGATGTGGTCTTTGACGGATTCTGTGGTACTGGAATGACTGGAGTTGCGGCGCAGCTCTGCGGAGATAAAGGCGCCGTAGAATCGCTGGGATATCGTGTGGAAAAAGACGGCACCATCTCTCAGCAGGAGTCAGGTGATAACGGCAAAGCCGTCTGGAAACGGTTTTCAAAGCTTGGAGCGCGCCGGGCGAGCCTGAATGACCTATCACCAGCGGCCACTTTCATTGCTTACAACTATAATACTCCGGTTGACGACCTTACGTTCGAAATGGAAACTCAGCGGATATTAGAAGAAGTCGCGGATGAATGCAACTGGATGTATGAGACTCTACACAAGGATGGCAAGACCAAAGGCAAAATCAATTACACCGTCTGGTCAGATATTTTTGTCTGCCCTGAATGTGCTGGTGAAATCGTTTTCTGGGAGGCGGCTGTTGATAAGGCAGCTGGAAAAGTAAACAAAGAGTTTCCATGCCCGCACTGCAACGCCATCCTTAATAAACGAAATATGGACCGTGCTTTTGAAACAAAGTTCGACAAGGCAATAAATAAAACAATTCGTAAGCCCAAACAGGTTCCGGTTCTTATCAGTTATAAAGTGGGGCGTAAGCGGTTTCAAAAAAAGCCTGATGAATCTGATTTACAGTTGATCTCTAAGATCGATGAAATGGAAATACCATATTGGTTTCCAACTGAAAAGATGATGTTTAAAGGTGAAAAATGGGGCGACACGTGGCGAGCGGGTGTTCATGCGGGAATCACACATGTTCACCATTTTTATACAAAGCGAAATTTATGGGTACTTGCTTCTCTTTGGGCTAAATTACCAATAAATTTGAAATGGGCAGCCACATCATTTCTTTCGAGAAACGTAACTCGTTTGAATAGATTCATAATCAACAAACACAATCCAAAGGGGCGTATCAATGGGCCATTGACAGGAACACTCTATATCCCCAGTGAACAAGTAGAACAGTCTGCACTTGAATTATTCTCTGATAAAATCCAACGAGTTGGTTGGAACTTTTTAGGCAATGTCATTTCAACTGAATCGTCCTCTATAAACCGCTCAGGCATTATTGATTATATTGATTATATCTTTGTTGATCCTCCTTTTGGAGCCAACTTCATGTATTCTGAACTCAATTTTTTAGCAGAATCTTGGCTGAAGGTATACACATCACCTGCAGAAGATGTAGTCGAAAACGAATCTCAGAATAAATCACCAATTGACTACCAACATCTTATGGCCAATTGTTTTTCATGTTTTTACCAAATGCTGAAGCCTGGACATTGGATGACAGTGGAATTTCATAATTCACAGAATAGGGTGTGGAATGCAATTCAAGAGGCATTAAATACAGCAGGTTTTGTTATTGCAGATGTACGAACCTTAGACAAGGTCCATGGTGGAATAAAAGCAGCTGCAATTGCTAGTACTGTAAAACAGGATTTGATAATATCAGCGTACAAGCCTAACGGTGGGCTTGAGGACAGGTTTAGGTTAACCGCAGGTACTGTGGACGGTGTTTGGGATTTCGTCCGTACCCACCTGAAACAACTCCCCGTGTTCGTATCAAAAAACGGTCAAGCGGAGATAATTGCTGAACGACAAAACTACTTGCTCTTCGACCGTATGGTGGCCTTCCACGTCCAACGAGGTGTGTCAGTTCCGATGTCCGCTGCAGAGTTTTACGCTGGCCTGGAGCAACGTTTCCCCCCACGGGATGGTATGTATTTTCTGCCGGACCAGGCTGCCGATTACGACAAGAAACGGATGACGGTTAAAGAGGTGCTCCAGCTTCAGCTCTTCGTCTCCGATGAGGCGTCGGCGATTCAGTGGCTCAAACAACAGTTCACCAAAAAGCCGCAGACCTTCCAGGACATTCATCCTCAGTTCATGAAGGAAATCGGCGGCTGGCAAAAACATGAAAAGACCTTGGAGCTTTCTGAACTGCTAAAGGAAAACTTCTTGTCCTACGACGGCAAGGGCGATGTGCCCAGCCAGATTCACAGCTACCTATCCTCAAACTTTAAGGAGCTGCGCAATCTGGAAAAGGACGATCCGGCGCTCAAAGCCAAAGGCAAGGACCGCTGGTACGTGCCGGACCCGAACAAAGCCGGAGACCTGGAGAAGCTGCGCGAGCGGGCCCTGATGCGGGAGTTCGAGGAGTACCGTGAATCCAAACAGAAACGCCTGAAGGTGTTCCGTCTGGAGGCCGTCCGGGCCGGATTCAAGAAGGCATGGCAGGAACGCGACTACGCCACGATCATCGCCGTGGCCCGCAAGATACCCGAGAAAATCCTCCAGGAGGACCCCAAGCTCCTCATGTGGTACGACCAGGCGCTCACCCGTTCGGGGGAGGAGGCATAATGGCTAAAAAGCGCATTTTCAAAACCGACTTTGCTAAAACTGCTGGGCCTGCTGATCCAGAAACACTTTTCCACAACTTAAGGGGAAGGGCTCCGGATATTAAGCACCTGTGGTCGCACCAGGCGGATCTGCTTCGAGCCTATCACCAGGAATGTCTTGAAGCAGGAGATGTGGCTGTTGAGCTCCCTACGGGATCGGGAAAGACACTTGTCGGATTACTGATCGCAGAATGGCGACGACAGTCGCTTGGTACTCGCGTAGCCTACTTATGCCCCACTCGCCAGCTTGCTCGTCAGGTTGGATCGCAGGCAAATGACTATGGAATTAAAGCCCACGTATTGGTTGGAAAGCAACGCGATTACCCTCCGCAAGAGTTCAGCGAATATCAATCAAGTCGTGCTATCGCAGTAACGACATACAGTGGGGTATTCAATATCAATCCACGGATCAAAGATGCACAGACTTTGATTCTGGATGATGCTCATGCTGGCGAGAATTTCATGGTCAGCATGTGGTCCGTGGAAATATCTCGCTCAGCCGTCCCTGACACCTATCTGGCGGTTGTGGAACTTCTGCGAAATGAGTTGGATTCAGGATTCTATTCAGACATTTCAGATCGCACTGATTGGGACCCGACGAAAGCCGGCATGATAGAGCTTATCGCTGGCGCTTCAATCCGTAAACATGCGGATGCCATCAGAGACTTGCTTGACGAGAATCTCGAAGAAGAGACATCGCCATGGTACGCGTGGAACGTTGTTAAGACTCACCTCGCCGCCTGTAACTTTTTTATCTCTTGGGATTCAATTCTCATCCGGCCATTCATTCCACCAACTCAAACCCACGCGCCATTCGAACAGGCGACTCAAAGGGTTTATATGTCGGCAACATTAGGGGCTGGTGGAGAACTGGAACGTATTACCGGCGTCAAGTCTATAAAGCGCTTACCCCTTCCCGCAGGATGGGACAAACGCGGTAGCGGACGGAGATTGTTCCTCATTCCGGAACTATCAATGCCCAACGAAGAGATGATTGAAGTTGTAGAAGGTGCGATGCAAGAGTTCGACAGAAGCCTTATTCTCGTTCCTGGCCGATATGACACTGAAGGTACCGGTCTGGTCGACGCTATTGGTCGATTGGATATGGAAGTACTGCATGCTGCTGACATTGAGGACAGTATCGACCCATTCCTGTCTAGCACCAACACCGCCTTGCTTCTTTCTCGATACGACGGCTTAGATTTGCCAGACGAAGCCTGTCGCTTGCTGGTTTTTGGTGGACTGCCCAGCGGGACCAATCTGCAGGAGAGGTTTCTGTGGTCCAAAATAGCGGCATTTTCGCTATTGCGAGATCGCGTGATAACGCGTTTTACCCAGGGCGTTGGCAGGTGCACGCGATCTGATAATGACTATGCTGTTGTGTTCGTGATCGGGCGTCGATTGGTTGATTTTCTCCTGAAAAATGAAAACCGGCGAATCTTGAATCCGGAATTGCAGGCAGAGATTGAGTTCGGCATGGAGAATTCCAGGGACAAGTCTACAGAAGATTTTCAGGAATTGTGGAAGGCGTTCTTGTCAAAAGGCGACGATTGGAAAGACGCAGAGGCTGCGATTCTCGCTCTGCGAGATAGCTGTTCGCGCCATGATGATCCAATCTCAAGGCAGCTAAACTCTGTAGTTGCCGATGAGGTTTCTTATCTCTATGCAATGTGGAGCGACAATTTTGAGGATGCGCTTGAACACGCTCGAAAAGCAGCGGACGCACTTGGTGGTGATGAAACAAAGGCATATCGAGCATGGTGGTACTACCTTTCCGCTGAAGCAGCGATGGCTCTTTATGAGGCCACTGGAAAGGAAGCCTATCAGGACACCGCCCGTGACTTCCTGAAACGTGCCTCTCGATGTTGTATTGGCGTCAATTGGCTTGCGCGCTTGGGGCGATCATTCGATGCAGGTGGCGAGACTCCGGAAGTCGATGAAAAAATCGCGGTAGCCGTTGAGACGATCCGAGGGCATTTGGCTAATTGGGGTGCAGTGGGGAGGCGGTTTGAACAGCAACTCACCCAGACCATGAATAACATCCAATCCACCGAGCACAAGGCATTTCATCAAGGGCTCAAAGGGCTCGGTGAGATGCTTGGTTTCCATGCAGAGTTGCCAGAAGGGGACGCTGCACCTGATTGCATTTGGTCCGTTGGAAATCTGATCCATGTAGTACATGAGGCCAAATCGGAACACACGCCAGGTGACCCTATCGGAGTCAATGACATCCGGCAGGCACAAAGCCACGGTAACTGGGTCCGTGCCAATCGAACATGTGAAGATAATACCGAAGTTCTCTGTCTGATTGTGAGCCCACGCGTAGCAGTAGCTCCAGAAGCCATTGCTCATGCTGAGTCTCTTTGCCATGTGACTCCTAAACAGCTTAAAGAATTGTTTGACGAGACCGCTGCCATTCTCCGAAGAGTCAGATCGAAGTTAACCGATCTCAGTGATGAGAAAGTCCTTGAGGAGCTATCACGCGAACTCACAGCGAACAGCCTTACACCTACACGAGTGGTGGAAAGACTTTCCCAAATGCCTGTTGCGGACATGGAAAGGCGTGGCGGTAGAGGAGGCAGCAGTTGATAACTGAAGGAAAAACCCTGGAGCTGAGTGAACTGTTTCATGATGAGGATTGATGCAAACAGCTGGTATTTCAGCCCGGACCATGGGCAACTCTGCCAGGTCATCGAGACCCAGTCGCTATGGGGCGAGACGACCTGCCGAGTATGGCTGCCCGGCCGCGATTCGGTGGTTCGCGTCCCTGCGTCCAGACTCGCCTCCCTGGAGGATTCAGGAACAGGGACCGCTGACGGTATCGCCTATGTCGCCTCCGCCGCACGCGTAGCCGATGCCCTGACACAGGATGTCTTGCTTGCGCCCATTGAGTCATCGGTCATTCCGCTCCCGCACCAAATTAAGGCGCTGTCCCGCGCCATCTCCGGGGATCGGGTTCGCTACCTGCTGGCAGACGAGGTCGGGCTCGGGAAAACCATCGAGGCCGGACTTATCCTTCGTGAGCTGAAGCTGCGCGGACTGGTCAAACGGGTGCTGGTCATCGCGCCCAAGGGACTGTTGACTCAATGGGTTGCCGAGATGCGCACCCATTTCAATGAGGATTTCAGGCTGCTCATCCCCAGCGACTTTTCGGCTTACCGGCGCATCGCCAAGGAAAACAACATCTGGCAGAGCCATCCGCAAGTGGTTTGTCCCATGGATTCGGTGAAGCCATTGGAAAGCCGGCGGGGCTGGTCGGCAAAGCAAATGGCCGAATATAACCAGGAACGATTCGAAGACCTGGTTTCCGCGGGATGGGACCTGGTGATCGTGGACGAGGCTCACCGGCTTGGCGGCAGCACCGACCAGGTGGCCCGATTCAAACTGGGCCAGGGGCTGTGCGAAGCCGCACCTTATTTTCTTATGTTGTCGGCGACCCCGCACCAGGGGAAAACCGATGCCTTCCATCGTCTGGTCTCACTCCTCGACGCCCAGGACTTTCCCGACGTGGGCAGCGTGACACGGGAACGGGTTCAACCCTACGTGATCCGGACTGAAAAACGCCACGCCATCACCGCGGAGGGAAAGCCGCTTTTCAAACCGCGGAAGACGGAGCTTGCGCCTGTCTCCTGGGGAGAGACACATCGGGACCAGCAGCTTCTATATGAGGCGGTCACCGAATACGTTCGGGAAGGATACAACCAGGCCATGCGCGAGAAGCGCAGCTACATCGGATTCCTGATGATCCTGATGCAGCGTCTGGTGGTGTCGAGCACGACCGCTATCCGCACCACACTCGAACGCCGGCTGGAGGCGCTCGAAGCGCCGCAGGAGCAGTTGTCCCTGTTTCCGATGTACTCCGACGACGAATGGGCCGACCTCGATGGTCAGGAGCAGATCGAGACGCTTTTGACCACACGCTTGAAGGCGCTCAAGAACGAGCGGGCCGAGGTGAAATTGCTCCTGGAAGCCGCCACCCGGTGCATGCAAGCAGGATCGGACGCCAAGGCCAAAGCGTTGCTTGACTGGCTCTACAAGTTGCAGGCGGAAGAAGGCGATCCGGAACTGAAAGCCCTGGTGTTTACCGAGTTCGTTCCAACCCAGCAGATGCTTCAGCAATTCCTCACCGAACGCGGATTCCCGGTAGTCTGCCTGAACGGCTCCATGAACATGGACGAGCGCAAGAAGGTACAGGAAGCGTTCGCCGAGGACGCCCGCATCCTCATTTCAACCGACGCCGGCGGCGAAGGTTTGAATCTGCAGTTCTGCCACGTGGTGATCAACTACGACATCCCCTGGAATCCCATGCGACTCGAACAGCGCATCGGCCGGGTGGATCGTATTGGCCAGACGCATGTGGTGCGCGCCGTCAATTTCGTTTTCGAGGATTCGGTGGAGCACCGCGTCCGAGAGGTGCTGGAGGAGAAACTGGCCGTTATTTTCGAGGAGTTCGGCATCGACAAGACCGGCGACGTCCTCGACTCGGCCCAGGCCGGACAGATTTTCGATGATCTGTATGTGGACGCGATTCTCAATCCGGAGGAAGTCGATGCCTCCGTTGACAAGGTCATCACCCGTTTACAGGAGCAAACTCGGGATACCCAAGAGAGCTCTTCCATACTCGGAGCCTCCGAGGACCTGGAACCATCCGAAGCCCAACGCCTCATGGCCCACCCCTTGCCGCACTGGGTCGAGCGGATGACGGTGAGTTATCTAAGGGCCCATGGCGGCAAAGCCGAGCGAAACCGGCGAACCTGGAATCTGACCTGGCCGAATGGCGAAGAGCTCACAAGAGTTGTTTTCAGCGGCAAGGAGGCCGAACAGGCACCCACCGCCCGGCATCTGACATTGGAGGACTCGCGCATTCGGGGCTTGGCAATGAGGCTGCCGCGATTTGCACCGGGACAGCCGGTCTCGGTGATAACGATTCCTGGGATCACGGATGAGGTCACAGGGCTGTGGTCCCTCTGGCGGATCGGCATCGCCACCATGGACTGGAACCGCCACCGAATCATGCCGCTCTTTCTCGCCGACGGCGGAAAGATCTTTACGCCCACCGCTCGACATCTGTGGGACCGGCTGTTGAGTGTAGCGCCCTCGGTCCGGGAGCATCTCGAGATTGACGATGCCCAAAATGCCTTTGACCGCCTCTCTCAGATCGCCGAAGAGAACGGCCGGTCCATCTATGACGAGCTTGTTCAGGAACACCGTTTACGCCTGACGCGCGAGAGGGAAAAAGGTGAATATGCCTTTACCGCCCGACGCAAAATCATCGAACGTATCGGCCTGCCCCAGGTCCGCGACTATCGATTAAACCTGCTCCGGCAGGAAGAACGCTCATGGAACGAGGAGCTCGAACGTAAGGCCCAGGTTTACCCGGAAATGGTGCCTCTCCTTGTCGTCCGGGTTGAGGGAGGTGCCCATTGAGTAACTGGCGGGACCAGATTCTCAGAGAGTTCACTCCCAATGTCGCCCGACTGACACTGGTTGCCGATCCAGATGGACTGCTTCTGGAAGAAGGCGTTCTCGCAGGCATACGCGAGCGTAGTTTTGAATTGATTCCATTTGAGGATCATGTCGCCTTTCGCTATGCCTACGAATCCAAATTTCGCTCCCGCTGGGACCAGGGTGAGCAGACGGATTTGGTGGTCGTGCTGCGCTCCGCGGAAAGCGACCTTAACTGCCTGCCATACGATCTGCTCCAGGCCGGCCGCCGCTTGTCATTCAACCTCGGGGAGATATTCCCCAACCTGAGCTATCCCATTGTGACCGCCCTGGACCGTGGTGATCTGGATGCGCTCTACGAAGCCCAAAAGCGGCACGCTCCCGGAGTGCTGGGCGACAATGCTACAAAGGAATTCGTTCTGCGCCATGTATTTGAGATCGCCCCTGAACTCATCCGTAAACCATCCGATTTGCTGCGTGCGCTGCTGCGCCGTCACTATCGGGAGCAACGCATCCCCGGTTTGCTTGATGAGCGCTTTGTTCAGGTACTGCGCCAACAGAGCAGTTTTGACGAATGGCCCCTCGAAACGATCATCCCGGATCGAGAAGCCTTTTTCGCCTTTCTCCAGGAACGCTGGCCCATCTTCTTAAATCGGTCGGTAACCCAGGACCCCACCGGCGTTCGCGAGAATGAGAAACCCTACGGGTTTGAGTATTCCGGTCCTTCGGACTTGCCCTTCGACCATGACGACATCCGTGTCTACATCGACAACCTGTTTGTCGAAGGACTGCTTGAAGCGGTTCCTCATGAAAAAGCCGAGTCGCTCTCCAAGACCTGGCTCGCCATCGGTATCCGAACAGATGCGCAGGCGGATTGGACGCGACGCGTGGATGGTCTTCTCGATACCTTGGCAGCCGATATTCCCAATGAGGGCACGCGGCACGACGACTGGTTCCACTTTGCCAAAACCTGGGCGGAGCTTATGGCTTTGGCACTGGATTCGAATGTGGTGTTGTCGGAACCGGCACGGCAGAAGATGGAGGCGCTGCAAGCTCAGATAGATGCCGCGCTCGTGCCGTGGCTGGCAAAACGCTATGCAGGATTGGTCAATCTGCCTCCGGCTCCACCGGTCATGCTCCACCACATCCCCCGTTTCCTCTCCCGCCACATCAACGACGCCAAGCAACACAAGGCTGCGTTCGTCCTGGTGGACGGCCTTGCGCTGGATCAGTGGATCGTCATCCGCAAGGAAATCGCCAAGCAGCGAGCCAGTTACCGCTTCCGTGAGAGCGCAGTGTTCGCCTGGATACCGACCATCACATCTGTTTCGCGCCAGGCGGCATTTGCGGGAAAGCCACCGATCTATTTTCCGAACAGCATCCACACCACCGACAAAGAACCGGCGTTGTGGACTCAATTTTGGGTGGACCAGGGGCTGACACAGCAGGAAGTCGCATATACCAAGGGGCTGGGCAGCGGCACCTTGAAAAGCGTGGAGGAGATTGTTGCCCGGCCCAAGACGCGCGTGGTCGGTCTGGTTGTCGACAAAGTGGACAAGATCATGCACGGCATGGAACTTGGCGCAGCGGGCATGCACAACCAGGTCCGCCAGTGGGCCGCAGGCCCGTTTTTGGCACAGCTGTTCGACTTGCTTCTGGAGAACGGATTCCGGGTCTACCTGTCGTCGGATCACGGCAATATCGAGGCGTCAGGTTGTGGCCGGCCCGCAGAGGGAGCCGTGGCCGATCTGCGCGGGGAGCGCGCTCGAATCTATCCCGATTCCTTACTGCGCGGTCAGGTGAAGGAACGATTCCCAGACGCCCTGGAGTGGCCGCCTATCGGGCTGCCGGAGGACTATCTGCCCCTGCTTGCCCCGCATCGCGCCGCGTTTGTCCGCAAGACCGAAAGCCTTGTCGGGCATGGCGGCGCTTCTCTTGAAGAGCTCATCGTCCCTCTGGTTCAGATCGAGCGGAGGGACACATGAACGGACGGAAAGCACAGATCGGCTTCAGCCAACGCATCAGGCTCGAATGGTTCGAGCAGGCAGCCAATTTGATACTGGCCGGGAACGACAAGGCCACAATAAACGACTCGCTCCAAGATCTGCTGCAGAACAAGGTGTCGGTCGGTGGAAAGTCCGTCAGGGGCAATCGGGAAAAGGTCATCACCATCCTCTTGAAGACCTGGCTCACCGTGCCTCGTGAATTGGAGAAGTTACGGAACGAGGGCCTGGAGATACTCCAAGGACTTCCGCGCAAAGACCGAATTGCCGTTCACTGGGGCATGACGCTGGCGGCTTATCCCTTTTGGGGTGCAGTCGCCACCCACACCGGCAGACTGCTACGGCTTCAGGGAACAGCTGCTGCAGCGCATGTTCAGCGACGGGTCAAAGAGGATTATGGAGAACGCGAAACCGCGTCACGGGCCGCCCGACGCGTGCTGCGATCATTTATCGATTGGGGCGTTTTGAAAGAGACGGGCGACAAAGGCGTCTATGGCCAAGGGAATCAGTATGCGGTTGAAGACCCCAGACTTATTGCCTGGATGGTGGAGGCATCCCTCCGCGCCAGGTTGAACGGGTCGGCCGCCATAAAAGACCTGCTCGACAGCCCGAGCATCTTTCCATTTCGCTTGGCCCATATCTCAGCCGAACATGTGGCATACCTTTCACCGCGTCTGAATATCCTGCGGCACGGTCTGGATGACGACCTTGTGATGCTGCGTGAAAAGCATCGCAAAGAACCCAACAGAAGTACGCTCAGGGAGTAGTTTATGACAAACGAGGAAATAGCACGTTTCTTTAATGACACACAGGCGTATATCCAGGGTAATCCCGACCTGCGCGATCCCCAGGTCGAGGGGTGGTTCCGTACGCGCCAGCGTTTCCGAAACAGCTTTGAACATCTCTGGGATTCCATCAAAACTGTTGTCGATTGGCGTTTGGCCATCAATAGAACATTTTCATTACAGAGTGGGCATTGGAAGCCAAGGAGATAAACCATGACGTCATGGGGTAAACACGTTTATCGCACTGGGAATGAAGAGCAGTACGATATCGAGAACCCGGAAGAATCTATAAGCCTTCAAAAGAAGCACATCGAGCCTTGGCTGGCCGCTGTTTTTCAGAGTGAGCATCTGTCTCTGCTTCTCGGCAGTGGCTTTACTACGGCCGTTGCTTCGCAGTCTGGCACAAGTGCTGCAGATATGAGTTGTGACTATTCTGGTTTTCCACTGCCAGATGAATTGGCATCCGCTGCGGATAAAGCTGCGAGAGCAATGGGTCGCGGCGAAGCAAACATTGAGGACCAGATTCGTGCTGCGAATATTCTTGCTCAAGGCCTGGAGATCTTAGGTGACGAGAAACACTCTGAGATTAAATCAGCTTTGAATGCTCTGTTCAAACGGTACCTCAACAAGCTTTCGAAAACTGAGCGCGATTTGAGAAATGCTGTTGAGAAGACCACAGAGGATGCCGAGTCAGCGGTGCAAAATGCGGATGCAGAGAACAGCAGCGAAAAAATCGATCCGTTGGTGATGCTGGTGTCCTTCCTCCTCAGTTTTTCCAGCCGAACAGCCACTCGCGAACGCCTTCATATCTTTACGACCAATTATGACCGATTGATTGAGTACGGTGCAGACCTCGCTGGTTTGCACCTGCTGGATCGTTTTGTTGGGTGTCTCGAACCTATCTTTCGATCTTCACGACTGGATATCGATATGCACTACAACCCACCAGGAATTCGTGGTGAACCGAGATATCTGGAGGGAGTAGTTCGGTTGACCAAACTGCACGGTTCTCTGGACTGGGTCTACCGCAACAGCTTCGTTCGAAAGGTTGGGCTTCCATTCGGGCCACAGGACGACCACCCGGCGATCAATGACGAGCCCGGCGATTCGGTAATGATTTACCCTAATTCGGCAAAAGACAGGGAAACTTCAGAATACCCTTATATTGAACTGTTCCGCGACTACGCAGCTGCGGTTTGCCGACCCAATTCAGTGCTTGTGACCTATGGGTATGGTTTTGGAGACGAGCACATCAACCGAACGATTGCCGACATGCTGACTATACCTTCCACACACTTGGTTATTATCTCATTTGGCGATGAGGGTGGACGCATCAGTGCTTTCTGTAAGCAGGTTGGGCGGAAGGCCCAGGTCTCTCTGTTGATCGGAGAGCATTTCGGAAGTATGCCCACGCTGGTTGAGAATTACCTGCCCAAGCCCGCTATTGATCGTATTACAATACGACAGACAGAACTTTTACGAAACCGTGGATGGGAACCCTCTTCTAATGAAAACAGGGAGGAAGAGGCATGACATCCCCAATTTCCCGAATATCTTCTCTGGCTATCGGAACTGTTGAAAGCGTTTCCCCGGATGAAATCAAGGTTCTCCTGGATACCGATGCCCCTCGCAGTACGGCCCTCAATACTGGGGCGCCAACTCCATTCCCAAGGATAAACAGCTTTGTTCTTTTGCCCAATGAATCCGGCGCAGTTGTCGGAATAGTCGTATGGCTGGGCGTTGAGAGGTCGGCCTACCCCAAGCGCCAAGGCTTCAAAGATTTCGGTCTTATTGATTTGCCTTTCCCATTGAGAAAGATGGCCATCTGCCCAATTGGGACGCTACTCTCTGAAAAAAGCGAATGGCGACTGGAGAGAGGAGTGCAAAGTTTCCCATCCGTTGGCGACCTTGTAATTCTTCCAACCCATGAGCAGACTATCGCCATTGTGACTGGTCGAGAAAAAGACAGTCGAGTCATGCTGGGAACATGTCCCATTGCGCATGATGCGCCTGTCGCCGTTGACCCAGACAAACTCTTCGGCCGGCATCTTGCAGTTCTTGGAAACACCGGCAGTGGCAAATCTTGTACTTTGGCGGCTTTGGTTCGCGCTGCCATTGAGTCAGCGCAAGCCTCGATTAGAGAAAAGAAAGCTATCACTCATAGTGAGCAGATCAATCCCAACGCTCGTTTTATCATCCTTGACCCAAATGGAGAATATTCCAAATGTTTCCAGGACCTGGGGGCTGGATGTCGAGTGTTTCAGGTGCCCCCGCTTTCAAACCACGGCGCATCAGAGTTCGCATTGCCAGCGTGGATGTGGAATAGCGCTGAATGGGCAGCAGTTGCACAGGCCGCCCCAAGAGCGCAGAGGCCCTTACTGCAAGAGGCTTTGAGGAACCTGCGCTCTCACACTCAAGCGACTCATACAACAGAATCCCGTCTAATTGTTCGTTGCAAAGCGCTGAAAGCGTATCTTCTTCAGTTTGCCGGAACTGGTGCTTCAGGATTTCCAAGCAATAATAACTGTGGGCAACAACTGAGTCGATTTATTGAAGATATTACATCGTACGCCCAAAACCTGACTGGTGATATAAAGACAAGGGCAGAGAGAGCGGCGGCCGGGATCAGCCAGACTATTGAGGCCAGAAAGTGGACCAGTGGAAGCAGAGTGGGATTCAATGATTTTGGTGACAGCGATTTAACCACTGTGGGGGAGTGGGTAGAGAATATCTTGCAAGATTTATCGTTCAACGATAAGTCGGACTCCATTAACGAGGATTCACCAATACCTTTTGACCCAAAGGTTCTTGCTGAACACCTTGAGTCGTTGGCCATGCAAGAAGGCGGATCAGCTTCCCAGTTCATCTCAACGCTTACTATGCGCATCAAGGGGATAATGTCCGACCCCAGAATGCATGGTGTTATCAACCCAGAAGCATCAGTGTCATTATCGGATTGGCTTGAAAAGCATATTGGAGCCAACGCTGGCGCAAATGGTCCCGTCGCTGTTATCGACCTTTCGCTTGTGCCTTATGAGATTCTTCATCTGGTAATAGCCGTTGCTGCACGGCTGATTCTTGAATCCCTGCAACGTTATCAGAAGATTAACATTCAAAATCTGCCGACAGTGCTCGTCCTGGAAGAGGCTCATACGTTTGTTGGAAAGCGGCTTCCTTATAGCGACGAAATTCCAAGCCCTACAGACATGTGCAGAAGAGTTTTTGAGCGCATCGCGAGAGAGGGCCGTAAGTTCGGTCTTGGCCTTGTTCTCTCGTCTCAACGGCCATCAGAACTGTCAGAAACGGTTCTCTCTCAATGTAATTCCTTCCTGTTACACAGAATCACTAATGATCGCGATCAGGAGCTGATTGCACGCCTTGTTCCCGACAATGCACGCGGTCTTTTGCGCGAGTTGCCAAGTTTGCCCACTCGTCACTGCATTTTACTGGGTATAGCATCAATGATTCCTGCGTTAGTCGAAGTAAAACACCTGCACGATGAACAAAAGCCGGAATCTGACGACCCCGAATTCTGGAAGGTCTGGACCAATGAAAAGGACCGTCCAATTGACTGGGAGAAAATCGCCAACGAGTGGATAGGCGGTACAACGGATGATGATGCCCTGGAAGATACTGGAGAATCGTCTTGATAGGCAATAAACGATGACACTCACTTTCATTACATTTAAAAATGAACACTGTGGGAGGGGCTAATGTTTCGATTCATACACGCCGCAGACATTCACCTGGACAGCCCATTGCGCGGATTGTCTCGTTATGAATCCGCCCCGGCTGAATCCATACGCGATGCTTGCAGGAGAGCTTTTGAGAACCTCGTAAACTTGGCCATTGAGGAAAAAGTCTCATTTGTTTTGTTAGCAGGTGACCTCTATGACGGTGATTGGAAGGATTACAGTACCGGCATATTTCTTAGCCAGCAGATGGGCCGACTTGGTAAGCACAACATCTTGGTATTTACGGTAGCTGGAAATCACGATGCTGCCAACCGAATGACCAAGGCCCTGGACAGCCCTACCAATATGAAAACGTTATCCACGAGGAAGGTCGAAACCATCAAGCTGGATGATTTATCGGTTGCCATTCATGGACGAAGCTTTGGAACACAACACGTTGATGAAAATCTCGCAGCGGGATTTGGCACCGCCGAGAAAGGCCTGTTTAACATCGGCCTTCTTCATACCAGCCTCGACGGTCGGGAAGATCATGCTGTGTATGCCCCCTGCTCAGTAGATGATTTACGATCCAAGGGTTACCAATATTGGGCGTTGGGGCACATTCACAGGCAAGAATTTGTTTCCGAAGATCCTTGGATCGTATTCCCAGGCTGTATTCAAGGGCGACATATCAAAGAGGCCGGTGCCAAGGGATGCGTGCTCGTCACCGTCGAGGACAACACTGTGAGCACAGCAGAGAAGTGTTCGTTGGACGTTTTGCGTTGGGTCGAGTGTGTCGTCGATCTAACCGATGCGGCTGAAATGCGAGATGTACTTGAACGTACTCGGAAATCCATTGAAATCGAAAGAACATCAGCAGACGGACGACCTATGGCAATGCGCATCCGCTTTGAAGGATCAACTTCAATATCGGATGAGATAGCAGCTTACCCAGAGCGATTAGAGCAACAAATCAAAGCGCTTGGTGCGGAAATCGCCGGTGATGAATTATGGATAGAGAGGATTGAAAATGCAGCGGTCGGCAAGCTTGAATTGGAATCTACGTTGTCCGACGACAGCATATTCGGGAAACTGCTCAAGGATATATTGGCAACACCAGATAATCCAGACGAAATAAGCGGCCTCAAAGATGTGATTGCCGATCTCAGACAAAAAATTCCATCTGAAGCTTTTGGGACCGACTCTATCTTGAACCTCGATGAAAATCAAACCGTTGAACGTTTGGTTGAGGAAGCCAAACATATGTTGGTTGGAAGGTTGTTGTCGGTGGGAGGTGCCAGATGAGAATTGACCGCCTTGATTTGACTGCATACGGTCCCTTCACCGACAAAACATTGAACCTGTCAGCAGGAGCTTCGGGGCTACATTTAATATATGGAGACAATGAAGCGGGTAAGAGCACATCGCTGAGAGCGCTCATCGCTTGGTTGTTTGGTATTCCCTCCCGCACGAACGACAATTACCTGCACTCGAACCCTCAACTACGGATTGGTGGAAAACTCAAGCTTTCAAACGGCGAAGCCATAGAATTCATACGAAGGAAGGGCACGAAAGGCACCCTATTAGAACCCGGCACTGATGCCGCCTTAGACGATTCGGTTTTGTCGCCGTATTTACCAGGTGGCACTGATGAGAATCTATTCTCGAGATTGTATGGAATAGACCATGGCAGACTGGTAGCGGGCGGCCAGGAGCTGCTGAACCAATCCGGCGACCTCGGCCAAGCACTCTTTAGTGCTGCGGTGGGCACCGCAAGTCTTCGCGAAATATTATCCGAGCTGCGAAATGGTGCTGAAGACCTTTTCAAGCCAAGAGCTTCTACAAAATATGTGAACCAGGCGATATCCCGTTTCAAAGAAGCTCAAAAGCGAATCAAAGAGTCGAGTCTTCCAGTTGCCGAATGGAAAAGGTTGCAAAAAGAATTTACTGATACCCTTGCCGCTATCCAACAAGTTGAAGAAACCATCAATGGGAAAAGCAAAGAAAAAAGTCGGATAGATCGCCTCAATCGGGTAAAGGGTGCCTTGGCCGAACGTCGTGGGGTTATGGCTCGAATTGAAGAATTAGGTGACGTACTGCTCCTGCCGGAAGACTTCGACGAAAAACGTAAAACCGCTGAAAATAACTTGCAAAATGCCACTGAATCGAAAACAAGAGCCGAAGCCAAGCTGGCGCGCCTAAAAGAAGAATCCGCAACGCTGAATGTCAGTGATGAATTGCTGGATAACGAAGATGCCATATTGGCTATTCAAAAGGAATTGGGAGCTGTTGAAAAAACAATTAAAGATCGTCCACAGCAAGACGGGAAAAGGCGCCTGTTGCGCAACGAAGCAGAGCAATTACTAAAAGGCGTACGTTCAGATCTCGGTATAGATGATGCCGACCAGCTACGCCCCCTGACTAACAATAAAAAGTGGATATCCGGTTTGGCTCAGAAGCATAGCCTCCTGAATCAGAAAAAAGAAAATATCGAGGCCACTCTGCGCGATGTTGAAGACGAACAAGAGACAATCAAGAAAGAACTGCATGAACAGGTTCAATCGAATTTAGACCTAAACGAACTGAAGGCAGCGGTTGCAGCTGCTCGCAAAGCCGGTGATGTGGAGCAACGATTGGCCGATTCACAAAAACGCACTTTGGAAGAGGAAACTGCTTGTGAGAGTGAGCTTTCCAGGCTCGGACGATTTACCGGGACTCTCGAAGATCTCTTAAAAATCGCCATGCCTGTGTCAGAGACATTGGATCATTTTGAAAGACGGTTTGATGAATTGGCTGAAAAGATAAGAGACTATGATCGGCACCAGAAGGAACTCGAAGAAGATCGGAAACAGACAGAACAAGATTTAAAAGCTCTGTTATTGACAAGCGATGTGGCGACAATCTCTGAGCTGGAAGGAGCGAGATCGGTACGTGACACCGGGTGGAATCTCATAAAGCGAAAGTATATCGAAGAAATTGATGTAGAAATAGATATCGCAGAGTATGCATCTGATTCCGATCTTCCAGCAGTCTATGAGAAAAAGGTCGAAGCTGCTGATAACGTATCGGATCAAATGCGGTTAGCAGCAGACCAGGTAGTCAAACGGGCGGATCTTGAGGCAAAGATAGAAAACCTGAAGGCTCGTTACAAGGACATAACGGAAGATGTCAGAAAGGCGAATGAGGAAAAGAAAGCATCTCAAAGGGAATGGAATTCTATTTGGGAACCACTGAGAATAGATCCTGGATCTCCACGGGAGATGAAGCAGTGGCTTCTAAGAGTAGAAAAACTTATAACAAATGTTCAGACGGCAAGAACCATTTCTGCTGATGCGAAAACATTGGTCGAAGATTGTAAAACGCTCAAGGAATCCATATCTCTGCAGATAATTAAATTTGATGATTCCATAGACCTGCAAGAGATGAGTCTTGAGGCTATGATAAACCTGTGTGAACAGCGAGTCGAGCAGGAGGAAGCTATTCTCGTACGAAAGCGCCAACTGGAACATTCGCTGGACGATACGGAGGTTCGTCTCAAAAGAGCGCATGATGAGCTCAAATCAATCAAGAACGAACAAGCTAACTGGATTCAAGAATGGGGTAAGGCTATCAATGGCTTGGGATTGAAGTCTGATGTCCACCCAGAACAAGCGACCGAGACATTCGACCAGTTATTGACGTTTTTTGACAAATTCGACAAATCGGAAGAGCTACGCAAACGAATTTTCGGAATGGATCAAGTCACAGAGAAATTCAAGCAAAAGGTATTCGAGTTCGCCGATGGGATTGGCTTCAAAAGAGACGGTCACGAAGCGAACACTATTGCTGCTCAGCTTAACCGGGCCTTAAATGAGGCGAGAGAGGCGCGGGCAAGTCTTAATAAGATAGAGAAGCAGGAAAAAGAGATAAAGGAGGAAATCGAAGACGCTGGCATAACGATTCGAACGGCACAGGAGCAGCTTGCTTCATTGAAGGATCAAGCTGGTGTTGAGGCTGACGAAGACCTGGAATCGGCCGGTGAAAGTTCACGAAAAATGCGTGAAATGCAGCAGAAGCTCGATGCGATAGAACAAGAACTCACACGCAATGGCGATGGCCTGAGTATCCAGGAATTGGAACAAGAATCCAGCGAAGCAGATATCGATACAATTGAGAATGAACTTGAAAGAGTCTCCTCCGAACTTAAAGAGCTGCAGGCAAATCGGGATACGTTACGCGACCAACGACAAACGCTCCAAAATGAGATAAGGGTTAAGGATGGCAGTGCCGTAGCCGCAAAAGCTTCGGAGGAGGCAGAGCAGCAACTTGCCACCATGGTTTCTGGTGCCGAGCAGTACCTTCGCCTGCAAATTGCTGCGCTCATTCTCGA
>MTBK01019412.1_pt1 | contig 19987 bp, 15 predicted proteins | sample 1535981 | NCBI WGS metagenome assembly MTBK01 (sample SAMN06109225, study PRJNA356200) | anaerobic digester metagenome | isolation source: biogas reactors fed with pig manure or primary and secondary sludge | place: Spain | collected 2016-06-30
GAATCCGGCCGTCGCTGACCAGTTTCTCCAGGGCGATCCGGGCGATCTCCCGGCGGATGGGGTCAAATCCGGAGAGGATCACCGCTTCCGGGGTGTCGTCGATGATCAGATCGATTCCGGTAAGCGTCTCCAGGGCGCGGATGTTGCGCCCTTCGCGGCCGATAATTCTCCCCTTCATCTCGTCGCTGGGCAGCGAGACCACCGAGACGGTCGCCTCGGAAGCGTGATCTGCGGCGCAGCGCTGAATGGCCATGGTGATGATCTCGCGAGATTTCTTGGCGGCGTCGCTCTTCGCCTGATCCTCGATCTCTTTGACCATCATCGCCATCTCGTGCGAAACCTCGTCGCGCGCCCGCTGCAGGATCGTCTCTTTGGCCTCTTCCATGGACATATTCGAGATCCGCTCCAGCTCGGTGCGCTGCTGTTGCTGCAGTTGCAGCGTCTTCTGTTCAATGCGGCGGTGCTCCTCTTCTTTTCGCCTGAGCTCCTCCTCTTTCTTCTCGGCCAGTCCGGTCTTCCGATCGAGAGAGTCCTCTTTTTGCGAGAGGCGCCTTTCCATCCGCTGCAGTTCGTTGCGCCGTTCCCTGCTTTCGCGTTCGATATCGGCCCTTAATTTATGGACTTCCTCTTTTGCTTCGAGCTCTTTTTCCCGCTTAATCGCCTTTGCTTCCTGTTCCGCTTCTTCGATTATCTTCACCGCAGCCGCCTCCGCTGAAGAGATCCTCGCTTCACCAAGGATTTTGCGCAGAAAATAACCGGCAATTATGCCGAGAGCTGCTGCAATAATTGCGGTAATTGTATAATACATGGTTCCACCTCCATTTCTATGTGGTATCGTGCTTAACCTAAAATAAGCTGCGTTCAGACAGAACACAGCTTAAAAGAGAAATCCGGATACGGAGATACCTACACCGGTATTGTGCACGCTCTCTATATCTTGTAAGAATCTATCTCAGCGCTTTGAACGGATCAAAGCATGCTCTTTTAAACTGTAACTGCCTCTATATCAAAATGTTAATAAATAAGCTCAAAAATATAAAACCCTTTCGAAATAATTGTATCCCCAAGCAAAAATTATGTCAAGCGCCGCTCAGTCCACAACATGGAGGCGCTTCTGCTGCCGAAGAAGGCTAGTCGCTGCGGCGAAAGGGATTGTGCTCCCGGATGGTCCGGGAGGCGATCCCGGCGCTGAAGCCGCGCTGCTGCAGGTAGGCGGCCTGGCGGCGAACCCAGCGCTCTTCCGTCAAATCTTTCTTCACGGCGGCCCTTTTGTGCAAAAGTGACCGCGCCAGAGCAAGCTCCTGCTCCGCGCTGTAAAGGCGGGTCAGCTCCTCCTCGACGATCTCTTTGGAGACTCCCTTGGCCAGCAGATTGTGGCGCACGCGGTGCGGTCCAATCCCGCGGCGCAGACCGCTTTCAATACAGTCGGCGGCGAAACGGCGGTCGTCGAGATAGTTCCACCGCTCCATCTCCTCCAGGACCGCATCGATGACCGGCTCGTCAAAACCTTTCCGCTGGAGATAATCTGCCGCCTCCCGCCTGCTCCTCTGGCGGTAGCCGAGCAGCCTCAACAGGCCCGCGCGGGCTTTTTTCAGCGCGGCTTCAGCAGACATTTAGGACTTCTTATCCGCGTCCGCTTCATCCTTTTTCTCGCCATTATCCGCGGCGGCGGGATCAAGGGGCGGCAGATCGGAGGCCTCCCGTATTTTTTGCTCAATCTCCCGGGCCAGCTCGGGGTTCTCCCGGAGATGGGCCCGCACATTTTCCCGCCCCTGTCCGAGGCGCTCCTCCCCGTACGAGTACCAGGCGCCGCTCTTCTGAATGATTTTCATCCCTGAACCGATATCGATGAGCGACCCCTCGGCGGAGATGCCGTCGCCGTAGATGATGTCAAATTCGGCGGCTTTAAACGGCGGCGCCACCTTGTTCTTGACCACTCTGGCCCGGGTCCGGTTGCCGATAAACTGGTCGCCCTGTTTTAACGCCTCCACCCGCCGGACGTCGAGGCGGACTGTTGAATAGAACTTCAGCGCTCTCCCCCCCGGGGTGACCTCGGGGTTGCCGAAGATGACGCCCACCTTTTCCCGAATTTGGTTGATGAAGATGGCCACGGTCAGAGATTTGCTGATTGCACCCGAAAGTTTGCGCAGGGCCTGCGACATCAGGCGGGCCTGCAAACCGACATGGGTGTCGCCCATATCGCCTTCAATTTCCGCCCTTGGCACCAGCGCCGCCACCGAGTCGATGACCAGAACATCGATGGCCCCGCTGCGCACCAGCGCTTCGGCGATCTCCAAAGCCTGCTCGCCGGTGTCGGGCTGGGAGACCAGCAGTTCGTCAATGTTAACGCCCAGTCTGCCGGCATAGGTCGGATCAAGGGCGTGCTCGGCGTCGATAAAGGCGCAGTAACCTCCTCTTTTCTGCGCCTCGGCGATTACATGCAGGGCGACGGTGGTCTTGCCGGATGATTCGGGTCCGAATATCTCGACGACCCGTCCCCGCGGCAGCCCGCCCACCCCCAGCGCCAGATCGAGGGAGAGACAGCCCGTCGGGACGACGGGTATCCCTGTTTTGACGTGTTCCCCCAGCTTCATCACGGAACCTGCGCCGAACTGTTTTTCAATATGGAGCAAGGCAGCCTCCAGAGCTTTGTCTTTATCCATTTTCTTAACCCCCTTAAACGGGTTGTGCTGTTATTCTTTTAATTCTTGCTTTCCCGTAATTTCCCTCTATCTGAGAGAAAGAATTCTTGTATGACGGTGTACTGCGCCCCCCGGGGAGTGAGGCGGCTTTGGTAAAGGCGGAGCGATTGTACCGTCGACTGCGCCGTGCAGAACGCTGATTCCCCGGCGAGCCCGGCCGGCAGCAGCCCTTCCGGCAGCGGGCGGCGCACCCGGCCCAGGGTCAGGTGGGCCCTGAAAGGGCGCCTCTCCCGAGAAAATCCTTTTTCGGCGAGGGTGTCTTCAAGGGAGCGGGCCAGCGAGGCGAGCTCGTCTGTGCCTGCGGCGACGCCGGCCCAGATAATGCGGGCCCGTCGCGGCGAGGGGAAGACGCCGAGTCCCTTGAACTGCAGACCAAAGGGCGCCGCTTTAAGCAGGGCCTGGTGCACGCTTGCTTCGATTGCCGGAAGACGCTTCTCCTCCTGTTCGCCCAAAAACTTTAAGGTCAGGTGCAGCGCCGCCGGAGCGGTCCAGCTGACCCCCTCAAGGACGCCGCCGAGACGCTGTTGCAGCGACCGCAGGGCGGCCTGCTGCTCCGCTGACGGATCGATGGCGATAAAAAGACGGATCGAAAAAACCTCCCCTCAGCAGGGCGGTTTTCTTCGCCGTAGGGCCGCCGCACCCGCTCTTTATAGAGTTACACTTCAGTCTGTGGGATCCTCTTTTAGGGAAAACGTTTCCCCGGAGAGCTTCTCCGGAAGGTGGTTGTAGTAGCGCTGCAGGGAAAAAGATTCAGGAAAATGATCGATGGTGATGAGGTCGGCGCAGCTCAGCCGCGGCGGACCGGCGGCGGTGCCAAAGTGGAGCACGACCATGCTGTAGGGGTTTTCCCGCGGCGCCAGCAGACCGCGCACGCCGGCGGCGCCGGTGGTGCCGGCATTGATTATGATCGTGCCGCTCTCTTCAGCGAACTCCAGAGAAGCGCGGTGAGTGTGCCCGGCGAGGAGAAGCGGCAGCTCACCCAGGAAGGGGGCGGCGGTGAGGGGGTTGTGCAGGGCAAAGATATCGGGCCTCTCCTCCACGGCGGGCAGCGCCCCGGCGGTGCGGCGGGCTTCCTCGAGCAGCAGCTTCTCCTCCCCCACGGCGGCGCTGTTGTCGAGGGAACCGGGATCGGGGAGCCCGGCGATGCGCAGCCCCTCCAGCTCGAGTGTCTCGGGACCGATAATGATGGCGCCCTCGCGGCGGAGCAGGGCGACACTCTGCGGAGTGTCATGATTGCCTGGAAGAAACAGGTAGGGATAGGGCAGAGCGGTGAGCCGGGCAGCGAACTCCGCCTCAAGGGTGGAGCCGTAGTCGGTCAGATCGCCGGTATCGATGATCATATTGACCTGAAAAGCGGCGGCAACCTTCTCGATGAGCTCCAGCGCGGCGGGGTTGTTGTGAAGGTCGGAGATATGCAGCACCCGGATCTCGGCGCTTTCCGGAGGGGGCTGAAACCGCTCCATCCGCCCGGAAAGCTCCTCCAAATTAACGGCGATGAGCCCGAACTGCTCCGACAACCGCTTGATCGTATCGAGGAGCTGCCCGCTCAGCTCCATGAGCCAGGGCGCTTCCGCCAGCGCCCCTTCCAGGCGGGGGGCGGCAAAGGCGCCCGGCTGATAGGGGTGGCAGATGGTCGCGCCGAGCAGCACCGCCAGGAGTACCGCCGCCACCAGACCGCCGCTGAGCGCCTGGAGGAGCTGCCGGCGCCACGGCTTTTTGCTTCGCGCTTCGCTGAGCAGCAGCAGGAAGGCGCTGCACAAAAAGGTGATCGCCGTCAGGCGGGCAAAAAAATAGAGGAGCTGTTCCCGGAGCTGCCCGAGCAGATACTGGGACAGATTGGGGATCTCCTGCAGCGTCGCACTCAACTGCTCCGGATCGACGGTGTTTAAGGTGATCTTCAACAGAAAGGGGCCCCAGTGCGTCGCCGCACGCAGCGTTCCCAGGGGGGGGAAGGCGATTACCGTCTCGCCGCGCTGAAAGGGGACCAGGGCGGCGCTGAATTCAAAGGCGCCGATGGTGACAGCGGTCTCGCTGAAAAAGGCGGTGGCGAGGCAGATCGAGGCGGCCGCTGCCAGCAGCAGCAGCAGGAAGCGGCTTGGACGGGGCTCGCGGTTCTGTTCAATCGTCAGGTTGCATCATCCTCCAGAGCATCGCCAGCAGGATCTGGACCGCCCTCTCCTTGATCGCCCGGCGGGTTCCGGGGAAAGAGTTCCGGAGACAGCTTTCGCCGGAGGGGGCGGAGACGGCGGTGTAGACCAGGCCGGGGGGTTTTCCCGAGGCATCGCTCTCCGGCCCGGCGATACCGGTGATAGCCGCACCGACGGAGGTTGCCAGCGCCTGGCGGGCCCCCCGGGCCATCGCCAGGGCCACCTCTTCGCTGACCGCTCCTCTGCTTCGCAATAGTGTTCTCTCGACGCCGAGGAGCTTCTCCTTGGCCTCATCGCTGTAGGTAACCAGGGATCCCCTGAAAAAGAGGGAACTTCCCGGGATATCGGTAATCCGGTCTGCCAGAAGACCGCCGCTGCATGATTCGGCCAGCGCCAGGGTCAGCCCCTGCGCGCGGAAGAGGGCGGCCACGGTTCCGGCGAGGGTCTCCTCATCCTCACCGTAAATATATTGGCCGAGACGCTCCCGGAGCCGGCTCAGAGTATCCTCGAGCAGCGCTTCGGCTGCGGGAGAGGCGGCTGCTCTGAACTGCAGGAGCACTTCGCCGCCCCCGGCCAGGGGGAAGCAGGAGATCCCCTCGGGGAGTCCGGCCTGCTTGATCATCTCCTCGAGCAGCGATTCGCCGCAGCCGGCGGTGCGGATGATCTTGGTGCGCCAGACGGCCCGAAAGCCTGCGCCCAGCAGAAAAGGAAGGACCTCCTTTTCGAAGAGCGGGCGCAGCTCCTGCGGCGGCCCGGGCAAAAGAATGATCCAGCGCTCCCCGGCGGGAATAATCGCTCCCGGAGCGGTGCCCCGGGGGTTGGGCAGCAGCCGGCTCCCGGCGATCATCAGAGCCTGTTTGCGGTTTGCCGGCGGCATCGGATAGCCGCGGCTTGAGAAGTACCGCTCCAGGTGCTGCCGCCACCGCTCGTCGACAACCAGCGGTTGCTGCAGCAGTTGCGAGACCGCCTCCCTGGTCAGATCGTCATCGGTGGGGCCGAGGCCGCCGCTGCAGATGACCGCCTCGCTGTGCCTGAGCGAATGCTCAAGCGCTCCGACGATGGCCGGAATGCTGTCGGGAACCACCCGCTGCTCCCGCAGGGGGATCCCGTGAGACCACAGTCTCCGGGAGATATAGCCGGCGTTGGTGTTCTCCACCAGGCCGGTGAGAAGTTCGTTTCCAATACAGATCAGCTCTGCCTGCACCGCTATCACCGCCGTTTTTGATCCAATTATAACATCTCTTTCAACAGGCCTGCCGGTGTGCGGAAATCTGGCGGCGCAGGATCTCCCCGGTGATTTTTTCCTTTTCCAGAACCAGGCGGGCCACCTCTTCGATGAGCTCGATTTTTGAGCTCAGCAGTTCGGCAACCCATTTTTCCCTGGCGCCGACGAGCTGCTGGATGGTGCGGTGAAGCAGCGCTCCGGGCAGCTCCTTGACACTGACGACGCCGAGGCCGGAGAGGCCGGCGGCGATAATCTTTTTCGCGATCTCCACCGCCTGGTTGAAATCGCTGAGGGAACCGGTGCTGCGGCTTCCCAGAACGAGCTGTTCGCTCACCGCTCCCCCGAGCAGCACGGCGATCTTTTCCTCGAGGTGCTCAACGGTGTAGAGATAATAATCCCGCTCCGGCCTGTGGCGGACGTAGCCCAGCGCCTTGCCCCGCGGGGTGATCGTCACCTGGGAGACGGAGCCCGGTTTCAGCGCTTCGCTGACCAGGGCGTGGCCGCTCTCGTGCACGGCGATGCGCCAGAGCTCCTCGGGATCGGGTTTCCGCTCCAGCTTCTCCCCCAGGATCACCTTGTCGACAGCTTCGAGAAGGTGTTTCTCCGCGATGGTCTTCCTCTCTTCGCGCAGGGCCAGGATCGCCGCTTCGTTGGCCAGGCTCTCCAGGTGGGCTCCGGAAAAGCCGAAGGTCTCGCGGGCGATCTTCTCCAGGGAGATCCCCTCGACCAGGGGCTTGTTGTGCAGGTGCAGCTTCAAGATTTGTTCCCTTCCCTCCAGGTCGGGCAGATCGACCTGAACGATTCGGTCAAAGCGGCCCGGCCGGAGGAGCGCCTCATCGAGCGCTTCGGGACGGTTGGTCGCTCCGATGACGAGGAGATGAAGGTCGTCCCCGCCTCCGCCGAGTCCGTCCATCTCCACGAGAAGCTGGTTCAAAGTCTGATCATATTCCAGATGGCTGCTGTGGCGGCCGCGTTTTCCGCCGAGGATATCGATCTCGTCGATGAACAGGATGGCGCTGTTCCGGCGCTCCTTTTGCGCTTTTTTGCGGCACCTTTGAAAGAGCTGCCGCACCCGCTGTGCCCCCACTCCGGCATACATCTCGATAAATTCACTGCCGGCCACGCTGATAAAAGATGAGCCGGTATAGCCGGCCGCCGCCCGGGCGAGCAGCGTTTTGCCCGTCCCCGGAGGCCCCACCAGCATGACTCCCTTGAGCGGACGGATCCCCATATGGCTGATCTGCTGCGGTTTGATCACAAAGTCAAGGGCCTCCAGGAGTTCTTTCTTGGCCACCTCTTGGCCGCCGATCTGGTTAAAGCTGATCTCCTTGACCCGGGCCACCCGGCCGACAGTGTTAACGGGAGGCGCTTTTAGACCGGTAAAGCGCAGCAGGACCAGAAAGAGCGCTCCCAGGAAGATAAGCGGGATCAGGCTGCTCTCGTAGTAGAGCAGGATGACAAGGGCGGCGGCCCCCACTCCGGCCAGCAGTTCACGCATCGACGCCCCCTCCTTCCTGAACCGGCGGCAGGAGAACGATCTGGTAGAGATAGCAATCGCCGTCGCGCGCCTGCAGGTAGAGACGCTGCGAATCGACGGTTAATTGGCAGTCGGTCAGGCCGCTTGCCGCGGCGAGCTCGCCGAGCCCGGCGGCGGCTTCGCGGTAGCGGCCCCGCCGCGCCGCTTCGTGGAGCGTCGGGCTGGCGGCGGCGGCAAACTGATCCAGCCGGCTGTTGCGCCGATCGGTGATCTCCAGGAGCAGCGGCTTGCGCGGGAGCGCCGCCGCCTCGTTTTCGGCAGCGGTGAAAAGATCCTGCAGCAGCCCCCGGTACGAGGGCTCCGGAGTGATGCGCAGCTTTTCGCCGCCGTCACCGGGGACGATCTCGGCGGAGGCAACCCCCTCCAGGCGGCCGAGCCGCTCCAGGAGGGGCGCCTTTTGGAAATGGCTTCGGTAAAGATAGTTTGCTCCAAAGAATAGCCCCAGCGCCAGTAATGCCACCAGAAGGGCCCGGGGCCAGTTCAGCTCGGGCACCGTTAACCGCTCCTCTGCCTTGAGGCTGTTCGCCTCAGCGTAGTTTACATAATGTATTCTGATTATAACAGAGAAGCCCGGGTGGGGCAACGGATTCGGCAGACGCTGTCACTGCCTCTTTCTGGAGAGGTGCGCTGATTTTCCCCTCAGCCGAGGGCGGTTCCGTAGAGGTCGTACGGGGAGGCGGCGGTGATGCGCACCCGGACCAGGCTTCCCGGCAGGAGCGGGCGCGGAGAGCGAAAGTAGAGCGCTCCGTCCACCTCGGGCGCCTGGTGGTAGCAGCGGCCGCGGTAAAGGGGGCCGCCCCGGCCGGCGGGCCCTTCCACCAGGGCGGTGCAGCTCTTGCCGATGAGGGTGCGGTGAAACTGCAGCGCCACCTCCTGCTGCAGCCGGAGCAGCTCGCGCCTTCTTCTCCGAGCCACCCGGGGAGGGACCTGCTGCGGAAAGAGGTCTGCGGCGGTGCCCTGCTGCCTGGAGTAGGCGAAGATGCCCACCCTCTCGATGGGCTCCTCCTGCAGAAATGAGCGGAGCTCGCGAAAATCGGCCCGGCTCTCCCCGGGGAATCCCGTCAAATAGGTGGTGCGCAGCACTATTCCGGGGACCCGCTGCCGCAGCTCCCGGATGAGCGCCGCGGCCTCGGCGCGGTGGTAGCGCCGCCCCATTCGCCGCAGCACGGTGCTGTTGATATGCTGCAGCGGCAGATCCAAATACTTGCAGATTCTGCTCTCGCGGGCGATCAGTTCGATCAGGGGATCGCTGATGCGGGCCGGATGGGCGTAAAGAATGCGCAGCCAGAAAGGCGCGGTGATCTCCTGCAGGATCTGCTTCAGGAGCGCGGGAAGGCTGCCGGAGCCGCCGCCGTCGCTGCCGTAGGCGGTGGTGTCCTGGGCGATGAGATTGATCTCCCGGGCGCCGCCGGAGAGAAGCTGACGAATCTCGGTGATGATCTCGCCGGGGGGGCGGCTGCGCAAAGGACCGCGCAGAGAGGGTATCAGGCAATAGCAGCAGCGGTTGTCACAGCCCTCGGCGATCTTGACATAGGCGCTGTGGGGCGGGGTTGTCAACAGGCGCGGACCGGGATCGCGGTAACAGGAGGGCGGCTCCAGCAAGAGGAGCCCTTTGTTGCGGTGAAGACAACTTTCCAGGAACTCGGCCATACGGGAGTAGCTGTGCACCCCGATGACGCCGTTTAGCTCGGGGATCTCCCGAAGGAGCGCGGCGCCATAATGCTGGGCCAGACAGCCGGCAGCGATGAGCAGCGCTCCGCTGCCCCGGCGGCGCGCCAGGTTCAGGATCGTCTCGATCGATTCTTGCTGGGCCTTTTCGATAAAGGCGCAGGTGTTGACAATAATCAGATCCGCCCGGGCCGGATCGTCGGTGATGAGGCAGCCGCAGCGGCCCAGCAGGCCGAGAATCTCTTCGGTGTCGATGCGGTTCTGGGCGCAGCCCAGCGCTACGGCGGCAACTTTACGTCCTCTGATCATCGGGGTCAGCGCTCCTGCTCCGGGCCTCCCGGAGCTTGTGATTAATCTTCCTGTTCGCGAATAAAAAGAAAACTGTGGGCATGCTTCCGCTCTTCCACCGCCTTCACGGCGACGCCGTTTATCTTCAGAACCGCTCCGGGGGGATTGCCCAGGCGGATCCAGATCCGTTCTTCGGCCTGGACGGAGGCCGTCTCCTCCTGTTGGAAATTCCGCGGCGGAAACGGCTCCCCCCCGTCCGCCAGCGCCTTGATCCAGCACCGCGCGCTGCAGGTAAGCTCCAGCTCCAGGGGAGTGGCGCTTTCGACAGAGAAAACGGTCTCCTGCGTCGTCGATTCAGTTTCCAGGAGGGTCAGCGCCACAGAGGGCTCCGGAGGAGCAGGATCCTCGCCACCCGGTTTCGCCCCCGGTTCTTCGGATTCAGAAGGCGCCGGTGTCTCCTCCACCAGCCCCGCAGAGCCGTTGGCAGGCGGCGGCTCGGGCGTTTTTCTGGGCCAGTACTGCTCCAAAAACCAGTAGCTGCCGATGACTACGGCAAGAGCGAGGACGATAAAGCCGTAGATCAGGGAGGGCCCTTTCTCTGTCCGCACCGGCCGGCGTTCTGTTCTCGCCGGGGGGGGCGGCGCCGCCGGTTCCCCGGGAAGGGTCTTTGCCGCCAGCTTGTGGTAAAGGGCCAGGACCCGGACGGGATCCAGCTCAACCGCTTCGGCGTAATTTCTCAGCGCACCTTTAAGATAGACCTCTCCGGGAAATCTGTCAAAACGGCCCGATTCAAGCGCCTCCAAATAATGGCGCTGTATGCGGGTCTGTTCGCTGATTTCAGCCAACGAGATCTTCTTTTCCTGGCGGGCTTGTTTCAACAGCTCCACCAGCTCTTTCACCGGCGATTCCCCCTTTGCTGTATAGTGGCTCAAATTCAGTTTGTCATTTCCATCTCCGGTTAAAATCCTCACATATAGCCGCCGCCTGATCCGAGGCGACGATCACCTCGCGGGGTTTGCTCCCTTCGTGCTCGCCGACAACGCCCCAGCGTTCGAGATCGTCGATCAGCCGCGCCGCTCTCGTGTAGCCGATGCGGAAGCGCCTCTGCAAAAGAGAGATGGAGGCCTCCCCCATGCGCACAACCAGCTCCACTGCATCGGGAAAAAGCTCATCGGGCTCGAACTGTTCACCGGGGTCCTCTTCCAGTTCCCCGGGGTCAATTTCATAGACAGGCTCCCCCTGCTCCTTGATATAATCGGCGATGCGCTTGATCTCGCGCTCGCTGACGTAGGCGCCCTGCACGCGGGTCGGCTTGACCGAGCCGATGGGATAGAAAAGCATATCCCCCCGGCCGAGAAGCTTCTCCGCCCCGGCCATATCGAGGATGGTGCGCGAATCGACCTGCGAAGAGACCGTAAAGGCGATTCGCGAAGTGATGTTGGCCTTGATCACGCCGGTGAGCACATCGACGGAGGGCCTCTGGGTGGCGATGACGAGGTGAATACCCGCCGCGCGCGACATCTGGGCCAGCCGGCCGATAGAATCTTCTACTTCCCCCGGAGAGACGAGCATCAGATCGGCCAGCTCGTCGATGACGACCACATAGTAGGGCATCGGCTCGCCCTCACAGTGGCCGCCGGCGGCAAGCTCGTTGTAGGTTGCCAGGTCGCGGACCTCTTCACGGGCAAATATTTCATAGCGCCGGCCCATCTCCTGCACCATGTTGCGCAGGGCCAGCGCCGCTTTTTTCGGCTCTGTCACCACCGGCATGAGCAGGTGGCCGATATTGTTGTAGACGCTGAGCTCAACCACCTTGGGGTCGATCATCAGAAAGCGCACCTGGTCCGGCCGGGCTTTGTAGAGCATGCTGATGATCACCGCATTCAGACAGACGCTTTTTCCGGAACCGGTGGAGCCGGCGATGAGCAGATGAGGCATCTTGGTCAGATCGGCGATCACCGGCACTCCGGTGATATCCTTGCCCAGAGCGATGGTCAGCGGAGAGCTGTTCTCCTGGAAAGCGGGATCTTCGAGGACCTCGCGCAGGTAGACCAGGGAGATGATCTTGTTCGGCACCTCTATCCCCAGAGCCGCTTTGCCCGGGATCGGCGCTTCGATGCGCACCAGGGGGGCGGCCAGGTTCAGGGCGATGTCATCGGAGAGGCTGACGATGCGGCTCACTTTTACCCCCGTCTCCGGTTGCACTTCGAAACGGGTTACGGTGGGCCCCGACTGCACGTGGACCACCTTCGCCTTAACGCCGAAACTTTCGAGTGTGTTCTCCAGCAGCCGGGCGCGGGCGCGGATTCCTTTCACCTGATGCTGCTCGCCGGGCCTGGAGGGAGGGGCGAGCAGATCCAGAGGCGGTTTCAGGTAAATACTCTGCTGGCGGGGCGGTTTTTGCCGAACGGGCTCCGCTTCCACCTCCGCGGAGGGCTCGACGAGAGCGAGGCGCCGTTCGTTCTGATAGAAGGTGTCGGCGGCGGCGGTCTTCCCCGCCGCTTTGTCGGCAACATCCTTCGCCGCCGTAAACAGCTCAATGGACGGTCCGGAAAGGTCAGCAGCGGCTTCACCGGCGGGCACCGCCACTTTTTTTTCCCGCGGCGGGGGCTCTTCGTCGGAGCCGCTCATCAGAATGGTGTAGATCTCCTTCAGGTAGACGCCGAAACGTTTGAACAGGCCCCCCAGCCAGGAAAAGAACCTGCCGAGATAGCCGAAGATCTGCGTTACCGTCACATCGGTGATCAGAAGCGCCGCCACCAGCGCCAGGGCGGCCAGCACAATGTAGCTGCCGATCTCCCTGAAGCAAAAGTATAGGACCACGGCAAAGATAGCGCCGAGAAGGCCCCCTCCCGCTTTCTGCAGCCCCATCTGCAGGCTGGCCCGGTAAAAGTCCTGCCCGGTAAAAGCATCGACCTGCTCGAGCATGAGCTTGAAATGAGCCCAGATGGTGAAGAGAAGCAGCAGGATGATGATCCCGATGAGGCGGGTTTTTAAGTTGAGCCTGTGCTCGGGAACCATGGTGCGCAGACCGAAGATGGCGATGAGCAGGGGGATGACCACGGCGGTATCGCCGGCAATAGTCCGAAAGAGGTTGTGCACAAAGATGCCCAGCTCTCCGGCCTGCTCCGCATAGATCACCGCGGCGTAGCAGAAAACCGCTACAGCGATGATCAGGATCCCTTTGATCTGCGTGCCAATCTCTTCCTGCTTGCCGGTGCGGCGCCGGGCCATCTTTATTTCACCACCCTTTCCCAAATATTCCCTCTGTAAATCTATTATATCCGATATTTTTCACCAGGGCAAACCGGAAGAGGCGGCGGAGAATCCGGCCGGACACCGGCGAATCTTTGAACAAAAGCAGCGGCGGTTTCCCCCCTACCGCAGCACTATCGCGGCGATGATCACTGCGGCCCCGAGAAGCCAGCAGTAGTATGCGAAATAATGGAATTTGCGCTCCTGGAGGAGACGGATGAAGACCTTAATGGCAACGATGCCGGTGACGCAGGCGACAGCGGCGCCGACGGCATAGCTCCAAAGAAGTGCTCCTTCGAGTCCACCGGTGAACAGATCTTTTACCTCGAGCAGGGTGGCGCCAAAGATAACCGGAGCGGCGAGCATAAAGGAGTAGCGCACCGCTGTGGCCCGGTCCAGCCCCCGCCAGAGAGCGGCGGTGATGGTGGAGCCGGAGCGTGAGATCCCCGGAATCACGGCAATCCCCTGGAGCAGCCCGATCCAGAGGGCGTCAACGGGCTTCATGGTGGAGATATCCTTGCGCCCCTCCGGCAGCAGGGTCAACAGCTTCAGGATGCCGCCGGTGACCAGAAGAGCAATCCCCGTCAGCGGCAGGGAATGAAAAATTGACTCGATCAAGTCGCCGAGGAGAAAGCCGATGAGCGCCGTGGGGATGCAGCCGAGAATAAGCAGAAGGAGAAAGCGCCTCTGGAAGGAATCACGGGGAAATTTCAGCAGATCGAGAAAATCGCGCCAGAAGACCCAGAACACCGCCAGGAGCGTGCCGAAATGAAGCAACACCTCCAGAGTGACCCCCGCCGATTCAATGCCGAAAAGGCGCTGCACGATGACCAGATGACCGGAACTGCTTACGGGAAGAAACTCAGTCAACCCCTGAACCACGCCCAACAAAACTGTTTCCAAAAATCCCATGATAACCTCCCTGATAGCCAAGATCAACAGAGATCATTTCTGTATCTTTGCTCATTATCCTGCAGCCGGGACCGAGATCCTTGTTTTTGAGTCGGTTCAGTGCTGTTTGATCCGGTGGTTCACCCCCTCGAGAAGAGAGGCCAGGGGTGCGCTCAGCGGCAGCAGCACCGCCGCTCCGAGGAGATTGTAGAGCAGATGGGCGTTGGCCAGGCGGCGCGGCAGGGTGGCGGCGCTTTTTATCGCTGCTTGCAGCAGGTACGGGTAGAGCGACAGGGCCAGGACGAGGCTGACGAGGTTGAAGAAAAAGTGAAACCAGGCGGCCCGGCGGGCGGTTTTTTCCATGCCGATGGAGGCGATCAGAGCGGTGGAGCAGGTTCCCAGGTCGGCGCCGATGACCATGCTCACCCCCACCGGGAGGGTGAGGAGTCCCCCGCGAGCCAGCCCGAGAACAATACCGACGACAGCGCTGCTGCTCTGCAGCACCGTTGCGGCGGCGATCCCGGCGAGCAGGCCCCGCCCGGGGGAGGCCGCGGCAAAGAGCAGCGCCCCGCTGAAGAAGGGCGCCTCTTTGAGTGAACCGAGGGCCGCGGTCATCCCCTCCAGGCCGAGGAGCAGCAGCGCAAAGCCCGAGAGCGGTGCCGCCGCCCGGCGCAGCGGCCGATGCGGCTGCAGTGCCACGAGCAGGGCGGCGCCCAGCAGCGGCCAGACCATTCGGCCCAGATTGAATGAGAGCAGCTGTCCGGTAATCGTGGTGCCGACATTGGCGCCGATAATGACGGCGCAGCCCTGTGCTGCAGTGATCATTCCGCCATTGATCAGGCTCACCACCATCACTGTGGTCAGGCTGCTGCTCTGCAGAAGGGCGGTCACCAGAAATCCGGTGCCGAAACCGCGCCAGGGGGTTGCCGTGATGCGGTGAAGGAGACGCCTGAAAGCCGGTCCGGCGCTCCGGGCAAGGGAGCGGCTCATCCAGTGAAGCCCCAACAGGAAAAGCAGCAAACAAAAAAGCGCCCGCAGCAGGTTCAGAACGGGCAAAACGGCCTCTCCCCCTCCTCCGCTTTGTTTATCTGTACGCTCCGGCGGGGGGAATATGACCGGCCGGGGAGCGGAAGGCAGGAGCGCTCAGCCGATCTCCTTCGGCAGCAGCTCGATGATGCGCCCCGGCTGGAACTGCGGCTGCAGGTAGTCCTGCACATCGCTGCTGATGAGGCCGACAATGCGGAGAGAACCCGGGGCGATTGTCTCTGCGATGATCTGGCCGCGCGAAAAAGGGATCCGCCTGTACTGAGGCTGATACGACGCCTGACCTTCAAAGACCAGCTCCGGCGGGAAGGCGGCATAATAGATCATCCGGGCTGCCCTCCGCAGCGCTTCTCCTCAATGAGCTGGTTTAACACCGCCACCGCCCGGCCCAGCCCGGCGGCTTCGTCGATGAGGCCCACGGCGACGGCATCCTTCCCCACCAGGACAGTGCCGATATCGCGGGCCAGCTGGCCGGTGCTGAACATGAGTTCCCGGAATTTATCCCCGGTAATCCGGGAATGGCGGGTGATGAACTGGATCACCCGGTCCTGCATCTTGTCAAGGTATTCAAAGGTTTGCGGCACGCCGATGACCAGACCGGTCAGGCGGATGGGGTGAACGGTCATCGTCGCCGTTTCGGAGATGAGCGAGTAGCTGCCCGATACCGCCAGAGCCACCCCGATGCTGTGCCCTCCACCGAGCACCAGAGTCACGGTGGGCTTGGAGAGGGTGTCGAGCATCTCGGCGATGGCGAGACCGGCCTCCACATCCCCGCCCACCGTGTTCAGCAAGACCAGCAGCCCCTCGATCCTGGGGTTCTGCTCCACAGCGACCAGCTGCGGGATGATATGTTCATACTTGGTGGTCTTGTTCTGCGGCGGCAGGGTCAGGTGCCCCTCGATCTGGCCGATGATGGTGAGGGTGTAAATATTGCTCTCCACGGCGGGCAGTTGCACCTGTCCCAGCTGCTGGATGGCGGGTAAAACGGAGGGAATCTCCTGAGGCGGCAAAGTAGCCCTCTGCGGAGCGGGGTCGTTTCTCCGCCCAGAGCGCCTTCGCCGGTTAATCGTGCGCAAGCAATCGCCTCCCGCTGTATTAGTGAACAGTTTAGTTTGCGGCAAGGCCCGGCCCCTTATACCGGCGCCAGGCAAATGAGCCACGGGGACGGATCTCCCGGCTCATTTTTCTCCAAAAAGATCTTTCGAGCTTCCCCCGGGAACAACAAAGGGGCTCGCAGATCAGATCCTTCGCTATGCCCAGGATGACAAAATTACCCAGTGGGACAACAGGGACGTACCTTCCTGTCCCACTTTCCGGAACAACAGGGAAATTACCCAGATGAGCCACGGGGACGGTTCTCCCGGCTTATTTTCGAATGCGCCACGGGGATGGATCACCCGCCTCATTTTCGCTCTTCAGAGCCTTCGCTATGCTCAGCATGACAAAATTAACCATCCTGATTCAACCGGCGGCACGGGAAGGGGCTGTCCCGTTTTGCTTTCGGGGACAGCCCCAATCGTTTCGTTAAAACATTATTCGGTGCACCGGTTATCGCTACCGGGAGCTGGAAAAGAGCAGGGGATCGTCCCGGCGATATCTGCGGAAGTTGCTAGTTTGTTTCTTCCGCACCGGCGATATTCTTCAGGAATTTCGCCGAAGGTTTGATCCGCCAGACATTATTTACCTGTACCAGGCTCCACTTTTCGTTGTCCAGGATAATCTCCTCACCGCGCAGCTTCAACGTAACTGACAGAGTGATCGTGACTTTATCCTCAGCCTGCTCAACACTGTCGATCTGCCATCTTTCAAGCTTGCCGGCGGCGTTTTTCATCCATTCGCGGTAGGCGTTGCCGTCGCCATTAAAGCCCCGCTGCAGAGCATAGGCTTCCCGCCAGCTTCTCTTTTCGATGGCTTCGAGATACGCTTCTGCAGCCTTGCGCGGGGTGCGGCCGAGGAAATCCTCTCCCCGGGACTCCCGTTCGCTGAACACTTGCTCGGCGCGACGGTCCGCTTCCGCTTCGTCGAAGAAAGCAGCGGGGGGATAGTTTTCGTTTTTGGCGTCCCAGAGCATATATTCATCGATCCCCAGGGCCATGGCTGCATCGATCTGCTGTCGTATCTGGGCGGCGCCGTACTGGATATAACTGCCGGAACCGAATCTGGACCCAAGCCAGCTGGCGGTAAAAGCTTGCAGCCAAGGTCGGATGATCGCCGGATTTTCTATCGCTGCATTTCGTTTGAGCGAATCTTTCAGGGCGCCGGTGATGGTGACGGTGGGGTTGACGTCAGGATAGCGCAGGCCGAACCAGTACGGAACTACTGTTCCGCCCTGGCTCACCGGGTAGTAGTGGCTCGGGTAGATCATGGGACAGATATAGTCGCTGCGGGCGGCAAAATCCTCCCAGCACTGCCCGATATCATCGGCATCTCCCCAGGAGCTGGCGATGACGCCGAAGACATCGTAGGCCACGTGAACTTTGTACGGGGCCAGCTCTGCGCGGGCTTTGTCCATGAACCCGCGGATCGCTTCGGCCTTGGTGCGGCCGTCCCGGCCGGGGAAATTGGCCACTTTTTCCACGTGGGCGGCTTTATCGGGAAAACGGATATAGTCAAACTGGATCTCGTTAAACCCGAGGAGGGCGGCCTCTTTGGCGATGGCGATATTGTAATCCCACAGCTTTTCATCGAAGGGGTTGCCGTAGGCAAAGCCGGCATCCTTGTAGAGCCCGCCGCTCTTTAAGGGGATGCACCACTCCGGCCTCTTTGAGGGGAGCGTTTCGCTGTCCCTGAAAACAACGATGCGGGCGATGGTGTAGATGCCCTTCTCCTTCAGCTCCTTCATGGTGGCTTTGACATCGGTGATGGGAACGGGCTTGTAATAAGCGTCCAGGTTGTTTACCTCTTCAATCTCGCTCTGGTAGGACATTTTCCCCTTGTCATCCTTGATATCTATAACCATGGCGTTGAGCTCGGTCTCTTCGATAAGCTTTAAGGTCCGTTCATATCTGCTCTGAAACCCGATGGAATGGCCGGTGAAGTAGATCCCCCTCACCCTGATGGTCGGATTGTCGGGATGATCCGGAGGCGGCAGCGGCACATAGAGTGAGCCGAGCTCTTCCTTAAGCTCTTCGTTGCGTTTCTTCCACTCCTCTTCCAGACGCCGGGCTTCCTCCTCCGGGTCGGGAGTCTCTGTTTCGGGGTTGTCCGGCGGGTTGCTCTCCGATCCGGCCGGTTGGCATCCGCTGATGGCGAAAGAAAAGATCAGGGCGGTGATAATAAGAACGATCCAAAATCTTTGCGGAATATGTTTCAGTGAAATAACCTCCCAGTTCTGCCTTTTTCGAAGATGAGCGCCGGGCTGCTCGCTCTTATTACCAGATAATAGATCTTTCGGCCGCCGTCCGCGGGCCCGGCTTTCCTTCATTAAGTCTAATTCCGCTGGCCGCTTCGATTTCCTGCCGACAATTCATCAAAATGTGCTTAATTTCGACAGGAAATATCCTGAAAAGAATCAGGCGGGAGGCTGCCCTTGGCTGATGGCTGCTCTCCCACATCATCGGACGTGCCGTTCGAACTGCGGCGATTCCAAGTTTAAAAGTTATCTTGCCGTAGTAGCGATCCATTGGTCGGAGGTAACCGGAGTGTTTGAATCTTTCATTGGATGGAGATTGTGGCAGGATCGGCTAAGGGGGCTCGCACACTTCTGCAGAGCACCAAAAAGTAACCGCCCCGGGGGACCGGGGCGGTTTTCGGTTAGCGCAAATTTCAAATCTTGAACTTGTCGTCGAGTTTCTTCATCTTTTCAACGATACCGCCGTATTCGAGCTCGGAGTAAGGAAGCATCGCCGCTCCGGAGAAGCCCTGGCGGCGCAGTTCCGTCGCTTTGCGGGCGACCTCTGTTCTGACGTGATCCCAGTAGGGATGGTCAAAGCAGTCCACCGGCTCGGTGAGGATACCGTTCTGGACACAGAATGCTGTTGCTGTGACGATGGGCGGTCCGTCAAAGAAGGAGATGCCGCAGCCGGTCTTAACCGGCATCAGCGGACCGGTGTGGCTGCCGCGCATGAATCCGGCAACATAGTGCCCGATATTGTAAGGTGAAAGGATCTCACCGGCCGCCGGGAAGGAGCCCTGAACCCTGACGAGCATTACCGGGTCATCTTTGCCGATATATTTTCCGGCGATATTATGTAGCCGGGTGGTGCTGGCGGCAACGGCCTGCTCCCCGCTGTCCCGCGAATAGATCTTCGAGACGACAAAACGTTCGTTATCGCGCAGCAGGGCGGCGATATCGTAGATCTCTTCCGGAGCGTTCAGCTCAATGTAACGATCTGCTTCGGTATACTCCACATCCATGATCACAAATTTGAAACCATCGCTCATCTTGGGTGAAAGGATCAGGCCGGAGCAGTGCATCGGATCGGTAAAAGCCAGGTAAAGTGGCAGGTTGTACGCGCCTGGATCGGTCTTGTCTGCTGCGAAGAAGATGAACGGTTCATTCTCCCGCTCTTCAAATTCCATCTCCGCCACAGCGGGCCCCAGCCCCTTGATATTGCCGGAAAAAGAGTCTTTCAGCAGATCTTGCCCGGCACCGTAAAGACCCTCTTTCTTGGCCTGTGCCGTCCCGGCAACAAAGGCATCCCAGGCCAGTTCGTGGAGAGCGCTGTTGCCGACGCCTTCCCGGTGTGAAAACAGAATGGCGATGTCGTCACCGGTGTTGCTGATCCGATAGTCGATCACCATTTTTCCCTTGTTGGCTTCGATGTACTCCCTGACCGCCTCCATAAGCGACTCACTCGGCCTGAGGTGGCCGCCGATACTGCCAATATCGGCTTTGATTACACTTAACGTGGTTTTCAAAAAGACTCCTCCTTTTGTTAATCTGGCTGGTACTGTCGGGAGCTGCAGCCGTTTGCCGCGGCCTCTGTCCCGAATATGATGTTATACTATATTAATTCGACTACCCTATTAGAAGATCCTTCAGCAAATATGGTATCACATTATAAAAATGTGAAGCTCTCGCTCTGCTTGCAGTAATTAGCAGAGGCGATCAGGGAAATTTGTCCTTAATATGGGGTTTCCCCAATCTTTTTGCGGGTAGCGGGAAATGGTGTCTGTAGATTCGCCCCTGCGGTGCGTCCCGAACTTGACTTCAGTTAGCTGATCTCGTGGCTCACAAACTGCGGTGCATGCGAAAATGAGCCGGGGGATCCGTCCCCGTGGCTCACGA
>MTBK01164915.1_pt1 | contig 19976 bp, 15 predicted proteins | sample 1535981 | NCBI WGS metagenome assembly MTBK01 (sample SAMN06109225, study PRJNA356200) | anaerobic digester metagenome | isolation source: biogas reactors fed with pig manure or primary and secondary sludge | place: Spain | collected 2016-06-30
GTCATCGACTTCGGAGCGGGAACTATCGACTTCTCAATCTTCAATCTGCGTGACGAATCCGAGGAGGGGAAATGCGTCTACTGGTACAATGCCGTCACATTCCCCGGAGGGATGGAGGGGGTGGAGGAGATAGTCGCGAAACACCGCTCGAAAAGCGACGGGAATATATCTTTCGGAGAGCTTCGGAAGGCTATTGAGAACATCTCCGCAGAAAGCCCTGTTGTTCTTGAAGAGGTGAAAGAGCTGCTGGAATCCGTCTGGGAGAAGGCTCGTTTTCCGGTCTGGGGCAAGGCGTATGCCAAGATGAAAAAGGAGAGCGAATGGAAGAAGGAGAAGGTGAAGGTATTCGTCTGCGGAGGAGGAAGCAAACTGCCCTTCGTGAGAGATATCTTCGGAAGATCGTGGTATCGCGACGACTGGGGGCCTTACGAGGTTGCCGATCTGTACGCTCCTTCCGACTTCTCGGGGAGTCCTTCCGACTTTTCCCGTCTTGCCGTAGCCTACGGCCTGACGACGCCGCGACCTGAACTGATGGAGTACGTCCTTCCGAAGGACTGTAAGGATCAGACGCCCCCCACTCGTTACGTGACAACGGAGAGGGACGGAGTATGGGGACCGGTATATTTCGATAATCACTGATGGGGAGCGCGGACAAAATCTTGGACTCGAAAACTCGAGACAGAAGGAAGTTTATGTGCTCAAGAGAAAAAAGAATAAAAGCAGTGGGATTGTGCTTCAAATTTGGGAAAAGTGCCGCGTCCGTGATAAGAGAATTGGGGTAACCGGATCGAAAGACGTTGCGGATGTGGTATGGGTAACATCTCGAAGAACAGAGGACCGGAACGGTACGCGACGGGTATGGGTGCTGCGTACCCAGGGTTCAATTGCACATAGCATGTGATAGAAAATCGGATTATTTGCGCACCTAGGCGTTTTTTTGAGCAACCGGCTGTCGGATGTCTTCTATCCGTTGCCAAGCCTACATGATCATTCACGAGGTTGTCCCGCTGAGGCGAGTTATAATTAAAGTGGCGGTCTATAATGAAAGCCTTGTGCTGAACTGGAGGGAGACCATGTTGAACAGCACCGTGATCCTGAACTTTCTCAAACGTCACAAGCGCGAGTTTGAAACTCGCTTCTCCGTGACGCGGATTGGTCTGTTCGGCTCGGTCCTACACGGCACCGCCGACGAGACGAGCGACGTGGACATTCTGGTAGAGCTGTCCAGTCCGACGTTCGATAACTACATGGATCTGAAATTCTTCCTCGAGGATCACTTCAAACGACCTGTGGACCTGGTGTTGGCGGACTGTTTGAAGCCTCGCATAGAACCAGTCATCACCAGCGAAGTATCCTATGCGTGGACATCATAGGACTCTAAAGCGTATTACTCTTTCTTTGCGAGAGCGGGGAGTGGCTCGGATTGCTATCAATTATTGTGCGAAAACTCTTGAAACAATAGCCCTGTTCCGCCCTTGCAATTCACTGTTCCATTGAGTAGACCGTAAGCGTGATGGGAATCGGCTTGGTGTTACAAAGCGGTGTTACAAAACGGCAGAGCGGTTTTTAAGGATCCAGTGGTTGCAAGGGTTTGCGAATGAGAGGTGAATGGCTGTGAATCCCACCTTCTCCGCCATTTTTCAATCCTCGAACACGAGCCGAACGAGGAATGGTGTCCACGAGAAGACCCTCCTGTCACTATTTTACAGTTGTTGCAACGGTTATTCAGCTGTCAAGGTCCTGCGATTGTTGAGTAAATAATAAGGAGAATCCCCATGGAGATTTCGACCAGCAACAGCAAGCATCTGACCGCCCTGATAATAGCCATAATCATCCTTATTTGGGGCATAGCCCTCTTTTTGGTCAATAGGCAGTACAGCAGTAAATATGATGATTATGTTGCATATCGAAATGAAACCTTCGATAATGCAATTGACAGCGTTGTCAGAGTTTATGAAAATTTTTCCAACTTCATTTTTGCCTCCGCTATCGATAACGACCGGATCAAGGCCTACCTCTACGTGGCCAACTACGGTGATGAAGAGGAAAGGGCGAAAATAAGAAAGCAGCTGGCCGTGGAATTGCGCGAAACCCATGAACTTATTACAAAGCATAACTTCAGGCAATTTCACTTTCAGCTGGCCAACGGGGACAGCTTTTACCGCTTCCATAACCCGGGCAAATACGGTGACAACCTCCTGATCGTAAGGGAATCCATGAGGATTGCTAATCTTGAGCATAGATATGTCACAGGCTTTGAAGAAGGAAGAATTTTCAGCGGCTACCGTTTTGTCTACCCCTTAAACTACAAGGGCTATCATTCGGGGAGTATAGAGATTTCAATATCGCCCCAATGTATACTGGATGAGCTGTACTCCCTCGATAGCAACAGGGACCTAGGCTTTATCCTGTCCAAATCGGTAATGGAGGAGACAGTTTTTCTTGACGAGCAGGCCAGGTACAAGACGTGCCATATTTCAGAAGAATACGTGTATGACGTGGAAATCCTGGCAATAAACGAGGCAAGGCAGGATGGATTAAAGCTGCACCAAGAAAAAGCTTTTCAGGCAAAGCTCAGAAAGCTCATTGAAAAAGACCTGCGAACCAAGGCGCCCATCACCCTGGCCATGGACTTTGACGGGAAAACGTACCTTGTCCAGTACCGCCCGATAAAGGATATATCACAACAGCCCGTCGGCTATTTTTTCAGCTACAAGGAGGACAGGCAGATCCAGGCCTTTGCAATGTCCAGAAAGATCGTGGCCATTTTGGCCACTGTCATAATGCTGATCCTCATCCTTCTAGTTGCGTATATGCATAGAAGCCAGAGAGAAATCCAAAGAATGGCCATGACCGATAATTTAACGTCCGTTTACAACAGGCACTCTTTTTACGCCCTTGCCGGCAGGGAAATTGCAAGGGCGGACAGGACCGGCGAACCTCTCTCGATTGCCATGGTTGACATAGACTTTTTTAAAAAAGTTAATGACAACTTCGGCCATGCAATGGGGGACCAGGTGCTGAAAACAGCTGCAGGGCAGATAAAAGACAACGTCAGGAAGACCGACGTATTGGCCAGGTACGGCGGAGAGGAGTTTATCGTCCTTCTGCCTTCAACGGGCGCAAAGGACGCATATATTGTTGCGGAGAGAATAAGGAATTGCATTGAAGGTTACAGGTTTGAAAAAATGGGCGGCATCACTGTGAGCATTGGCCTTTCTGAAAGAGTTGACAAAGAAATCATCGACGATGTAATAAACAAGGCGGACACAGCCTTGTACAAGGCCAAGGAGGCCGGAAGGAACAGAACCGTTGTCTATGAATAATATCCTGTATTTTTGTACCCCCCCCTATGTCACAATAGATGTCGTTTTAAAGCCGCTGCCTGCCTAACGGACCGCATCCAGTTCGGCCTTCAGATCGTCCAGCGGCTGTTCTTCCGTAGAACCGACCTCATCCCGGTTCTGCCGGAGAAAGCCATAAACGCCCAGAAAAAAAACAGCAAAGCCGCCAGAGGGAACAGGGGACGCAGAAATGAAAAGTCGAAAACAGCAGTTATTTTCAGGAAGACACACCTCTCGGCCTTGGGATAAAAGAAGCTCAAAGATCTTTCCTTGTCATTACAAATAGGAGAATGTTAGCGAATCCCGTCCTTTTTCCTTTGTCTCGTAAAGGGCTATATCCGCCCCGTGTACTAATTCTTTGAAGCTTGTTTTGTTCCCCTCGGCAATGGCCACGCCAACGCTTATGGTGGAACGGAACGTTGGCAACCCCTCCGGCGACAGGGGGGTTTCCCGCCACTTGCGGACCAGACCTGTAATCCTAGAAAGAAGATTGTCAATGTTTTCATCTGCGACGCAGGCAACGGCAAATTCATCCCCGCCAAACCTTGAAATAATATCGGTGGAGCGAAAAGTATTCTTCAACAGAAGCGCCAAGGACTTAAGGGCATGGTCGCCCGCAAGATGACCGTAGCTGTCGTTGATTTGTTTAAATTCATCCAGGTCGATCAGCGCAAACACGATGGTAGAATTGCAATCGCCACAATTTATGATTTCATCTACGCTGCGCTCAAGGGTCGTCCTATTCAACAATCCTGTAAGCGGGTCGGTGGTCGCAAGCTGAGAGACTTCCCCCAGTTTTTTGTAGAGCAGCGTTGTGGCCAGAAAGGAGGCTAGGGCCTGTACTGTCTCCACGTCATTCTTATTTAAACGGTTTGAAAATGGAGGGGATTCTGTCTCTCTGCCCGTGATAAGTATGCCATATAAATCCTCTTCCAACACAATGGGGACAGATATTAGAAAGGGCAGTTTTAAGATGTTCCTGATTCCGGCAAGATGGTTTTCATCATCTTTCCCGGTGATCAGCAGAGGGACGGATGGGTCCGAAAATTCCGGTTCGACCGCAAGGGGCAGTCCCAGCAGGATTCTCTCATCCTCCTGGGAATAGCCCTGCAAAATAGCTGGTATGAACTTGTCCCCGTGATACGGTAAAAGAAGAGCTGTTTTATGCATGCTGAGAGAAGCGTTAATTCGCCGGGTGGCCGTTAAAAAAATATCACCCCTGTTTTTCATATCTCTGAAGGAACTCGAAAAATCGGCCAGGATTTTAAATCCCCGCCGTTTTTGCTCCAGCTCATTTCTTATGGCGATGTTTTGTGAGTCTAGGGACAGGATCTTGGCAGTATTCTGAATGCAGAGACTTTGCAGATTCTCACGGGACAGGCGTTTTTCTCTGGATGCTTCCCCGTTGATTTCCCATGCTGTTTTTATGGGGGGGGTTGGACGGGCGGCGCTCCCTTTGGATTTTGAAAACACGCAGAACACACCGGTCCAGTCAAGGCTTCTGGGCCTGCCTCCCAGGGCCGCGATCTCCACTCCGGTGTAGATGCCGAACAGCGGGAATCTGTCTTTTGCAATATCCTGTACAACAAGGGCGTCCTCCAGGTCTGCTCCCCCCAGCCCCGCCGCGCGCCCGGCGCAGTTAATATAAAGGGCGAAGAAGGGCTCTCTGTCCTCCAGGGAGTCCAACAAACCCCGGATGGATGGGAGTATATAGTCAAGCTCAATCCTTCGGTGCATTATCTGGAAGCTGGTTCCTTCAACCATGTCGGGCTCGAACATGATAATGGCCCGTTTCTCTTTATCTATGCCCTGGCATAGCCTGCTTGCATATTTTTTTTCATCGTACTTTTCATTCGCTTTCCCGTGGTTTATCCCCAAAATCAAAAAAAAGGGATATTCCTCCGGCGCGATATCCGGCCCCAGGAGGCCGTCCATAAAGTCGAGGGCCGGAACCCCGTCAATTTCCAGAATTGCGGCGCCTTCTGCCCTGGTTACCTTGAAATAGTCTGAGGAAGGTCGGCATCCGTGGACGATCACACTGTCTATGGCGATGTCGCATGAAAAGCCAAGGACCATGGCGTGGTGTTCGTCCACCCTGTCGCCCAGAAACTGCTCCGTAGGGGTAAAGATATGGTCGCCTTGAAAGCCCGCTCCCATAATGTCGGGAAGAAATCCGAGCTGCTCTTCTATCCCCTCCAAAATTCTTGTAGCAGAAGCAAGAGTGCCGCCTGAAGGCGATCTTTTTATGCTGTCGAAAAAAAGCAATAACTGGTCTTCAGTGGAAATGCCTTTGTCTGAGAGCTTCTTCCCGAGCCGGGCTCCGGTATCCCTTTCATCTCTGTCAAGTCCGCCCTCGCAGATTGAATAGAAATTTGAGCCGTCCAGCCATACGCAGGCGACTCCCACCTGGTCTCCGCCGTAGCCAAAGCGGTCGTTGGTAATAATCCCTGTGGCGCCTCCGCCGAAGATCGCGCGGGCGTTTCCGGTCGCGCGGGCCGCCTCCTGCCTTACCGTCTCAAGATCATGGCGGGCAGTACAAAAGAGCAGCACCAAGTCGCAGAGGTCCGTCCTGCCCGCCCTTTCAAGGGCATTTTGGGCCGCATTTCTTCCCGCGAGGGCGCTGTCAGGATGATCGCAAAATCCGACTTCAATTTGCATGATTTAACTCCACAGGCATAAGTGCCGCATTTCTCCTTCTAAAATGAGTCTAGCTAAGCATCCTTATTCTAAATCTGTCCCTTGCAATATGCAAATATTTTGCTTAAACCTAAATCCGCAGGTTCCTCTCTGCAAAGGGGAGAAAAGGTCCCCGGGCCGATAGTTCGAGGTGTTTTTTCCATTTCGGGCTATCGGCCTGACCTTGCCCTGCGATTGTCATCCTAAAATCCCGCTTTTTGTATCTATGTTTAGCTCTGTAGGGCGAAAGCCTCCAGAATTTCCCTCTGCGCTTTGGTCGTCTCCGAACGGATGACTCCGTACCGGTGGGAGTGTCTCACTTCCGTCAAGGACTCCATCTCGTTTAGCCTTCCGAGATACCTCATTTCATAGATACATTCTCCGGGAGATGAGGTTTATGCCGCACTCTGCCTACCGCACGGCTACTACAGTCTCTTTTGCATATCAGACCTGGAAACGACCGGGAACAGGCTTACTCACAAAAAGCCGGACATGACAGGCAAAATTCGCTGAATTAAGCTATACTATACGCTAAATCCTCATCTGGAGGGCGGCGAATGTCTCTCGGGAGAAGGGTGTTTCTTTATGTCTTCGTCACCATACTGCTGATGCTGTCCCTGGCAAGCCTCTCGTCGAACTATATCACGGTTCGGGCGTTCGAGGACGTTGAACGTCGCTTCTTCGAACAGGTCATGGGCAGAGTGCAGAACAGGCTGCGCGAGGAACTCAGGGTAATCGGGAACTACGCTTCCGACTGGGGTGCCTGGGATTCCATGTACCTGTTCATGGAGCATAAGGACAGCTCTCTGTTCCCGGACATGGTCGACCCTGTAACGCTTCGCGCCCTCGGTCTCGATTTCCTCGTCCTCATGGCATCGGACATGAAACCTCTTGCAGCATTCGCTGTCGGCGAGACCGGCGAGAGTTACCTCCTCGGCCCGGAGGCGCTTCGGGTTGTTAAAGAAGTCGCCCCGGAGTTGATGGCGGAGGCGGCGAATGGTCCCTTCACCGAACTGAGCTCCGTCAACGAAAGTGTATACCTCGTGGGGGTCGCCCCCGTGGTTATGACGAACCGCACCGGCAAACCGCGGGGCTTCGTGATGACGGGAGTCTCCTTGACGAGAAACGCCGACAGGCTGTCATCCCTGCTGGGCACGGAGTTTTCAATCGTACCGAAAAAAAACGGTCCGGTGATGGGGGACACCGTGGAGGTAGAGGAGGACGGCCCGGACATGGCGACGGTGAGGCAGGCCTGGAAGCATACCCTGCCCTCCGAAGATCCCCTGGTAATCGAAATTCCCCAGCAGAGGCCGATCAACGTAATAGGGCGAAAAGCAGCTTCACACTCCTATGCCTGGGTTTTCATAAGCGGCGCCGGAATTCTAGGGGTCGTGATGGTCCTTTTGAACTACCTGATAATCCGGCGTCTTGCCATTCTGCGCTCGGTCTCCGACATGATAGTGAGTGAAGGGGAGGTGGGGCTTCGCATGCCGGTCTCCGGCAACGACGAGATCACAACGCTGTCGTCGTCCTTCAACTCCCTGCTGGACACCCTGGAAAACCTGATCTCCGACATCCCCGACGCCATGTTCATAATCAACAAAGATGGACGGCTGGTGATCGCCAACGACGAGGGGAAGAGAGTTCTCGGCATTGCCGACGACACCGGGCTTCGTGGTATCGAGCTGGGTTCATTCCTTAAACACGGTTCGGTCGGAAAAGGTCGCGTCATGGACATCGGAGTCGGCCTTCAGTTCGCAAGCTCCGACGTCTTTGAGGCGGAGCTCGCCCTCCCGGACGGCACTGTCATTCCAACGGAAGTGAGAAGACGGGATATTATTTATGGGAAAAGGTCTTTCCAGCTCTTTCTCGCAAGGGATATAACCGAAAGGAAGAACTACGAGCAGCGCCTTGCGAGAAAGGCCTATTTCGACGACCTGACAGGGCTGCCCAACAGGGCGGCTTTCATCGAGGGCCTGCGCAAGTTGAGCAAAGACAAGGCGTGGGAGGACGGTTCCGTCTCGGTAGCGGTGATGAACCTTGATAAATTCAAGCAGATAAACGAGCTGGTGGGAACTGTCAACGCCGACAGGATTCTTTTAATAATCGCAACCCGCGTCGGCAGTCTGCTGAATATGGAGTCCAGGCTGTACAGGACCGGGGGGGACGAGTTCTCCGTGATCGCGCGATTCCCCGAGAAAGAGGCTCGCGCCAGGACAGAGGCGCTCATGGAGCGGATTCACCGGGCGGTCGGAGAGCCGTGCCCCGTGGGTGACGATACAATATTCCCCAGCACGAGCATAGGAGCGGTCGTCGGGCCCAGCGGGAAATGGAAGCCGTCGGACGTGATCAACAGGGCTCAAAGCGCCCTCAAAAAGGCCAAGAGGACCGGGATAGGCTTCACCTCCTACCTCTATGGCGACGAAAATGACGATGAGGCTCAGGGCATGGAGACGATAAACGTCCTCAAGATGAGCGCCGAGATGACCACCGGCATCGAAAGGGGAGAGTTCGTCCCCTACTTTCAGGCGGTGATGCCGGTTTCGGGAGGCCCTGTGCTCGGCTTCGAGACTCTTGCCAGGTGGAAGCACCCCGTCCGGGGCCTGCTCTCCCCCGAGGACTTCGTGCCCCTTGCGGAGCACACAGGCTTTATCGACAGGATCGACCTCGAAATGATCGAGAATGCCCTGAAGGCATCCGCCGAGGCAAAGAGGATCAACGCCTCATCGGACATCTTCTTCTCGGCGAACAGCTCCCCCCTCTTCTTCAAGGCATTCTTTCCGGAGGAGATAGTCGAGGCTTTCATCCGCAGGACCGGAGCCGAACCCTCCCTCTTCACCCTGGAGGTCACAGAGAGCCTCCTCATCGAGAATATGGAGGAAGTCTCGAAGAAGCTGTTCCGCTTCAAGGAGCTCGGGATAAAAATAGCCCTTGACGACTTCGGCACCGGGTACTCGTCGCTCCAGTACCTGGTCCGGCTTCCCTTCGACTACATAAAGCTCGACAGGACGTTCATCGAGAGGCTGTTCCAGTCAGACGACTACGAACGGCTGCTCAGGGCGATTATCAATATGGCGGGTGAAATGCAACTTGAAATAATTGCCGAGGGTGTTGAAACTCAAGAACAGCTCGAATGGCTCAAGGCTGCGGGCTGCACAAAGATCCAGGGCTTCCTCTTCTCAAGGCCGGGGCCTTGGGAGGAGGCGCTCGGGCTGATAAGGGGGGATCTTGGATGAAGGGCTTCCGGTTTAGAATCCTGTCCGCAGGACTGATGCTTCTGCTCCTTTTGCCCCTCTCCTCTGTTGCGGAGGAGAGAACTGCCACGATTCTTTTCTTCGCGGACTTAAAAAGTCGACTCGCCCCCGTGTCGATCAAGGCCAACAAGACAACGGTCCAGTTCGGAGGACTCGTGAACGGAGCGGCGCTGCTAAGGTCGGAGCGAGGCAAGAACCCCGCAACGGTCGTCCTGGCTGGTGGCGACTCGGTTTCGGGGCTTATGTGGCATACCTTTGCAGGAACCCCGGAGTTCTCCGCTATGGAGGAAGCGGGGGTGCAGGCCGTGCTGCTGGGGAACCACGAATTCCACTACGGGTCGGAACATCTGAAGAAGGCCCTTTCGGGAAGGTCCATGCACATTATCGCGTCGAACCTTTCCTTCGCGGACGAAATGCTTGCGGAAATTGTAAAGAGATGGACGATCATAGAGGCGGGCGGAATACGGTTAGGCGTCTTCGGCCTGGCCTCGCCCACCCTTATGACCGAAAACTACCCGGTCCCCGGCGTCGATCTAGACGACGACATCCACCGCGTAACCGCCTCGATGGTTGACGAGCTCGGGAGAAACGGGGCAGAGGTCATACTGGCCCTCAGCCGCCTCCAGCGAGAGGACAATTCCAAACTTGCCTCGAGCGTCGATGGAATTCATGCCATTCTTGGCTCGTCCTCTCACAAAGAGGCCCCGGAGCCCTCTTTCGTAAAGAACCCGGGAGGGTGGGATACGGTTTTGGCGGACGTCGGGGACTATCTGGCATTTGTCGGAAGGCTGGATCTCACCGTACGCCAAGGTAAACTGTCTCGGAACGACGTTTCGTGGAGGCTCCTCGGGGTAACCCCGCAGGCGGGCGTCCACGAGGGGGTGCAAAAGATCGCACTCGAGTACGAGAGGCGGCTTAACGAAGCCTTCCTCATCCCCATGGCGGTTTTTGATAATCCTGTCGACGGTAAAAACGTTTCCCTGAGGAGCGGCGAGAATGCACTCGGCAACCTGATCGCCGATTCGCTGCGGCTCCGCTTCAGGACAGACATTGGGATGGTAAACGGCGGCGGTGTAAGGGGGGACAGGTTTTACCCTGCGGGCAGCGTGTCGTGGCGCACGTTCCACGAGATGCTCCCGTACTCCAACAAGATCTACGTAGTGACTCTAACCGGAGAACAGATAAAACAGCTTCTTGAGTTTTCCGCCTCGGCTCTCAAAGGTGGGCCCGGAGACAACTACGACCCGGCGCTGAGGCCCCCGACGGGCGCTTTCCTCCAGGTTTCGGGGCTGCGGGTTCGATTCTCGCTCGAAGGCGAGCCCTCCCTGGTTGACTGGGAGGGGAAGGAGTTGAGGCGGGGGAGCCGCTTAAAAGACGTTTCCGTTCTCAATGACGGGGAGTGGGTTCCCCTTGACGACTCGACAATGTACACTATCGCGATCAACTCCTACGCGGCGGAGGGCGGCGACAAACTCTCGGTATTTACACGCGGTCCGTTCCGCGACACGGGCGTGGTCGATGTCGACGCCCTGGTCGAGCATATCGTCACCAGACCCGGCAGCAGAGTGACCTTTGCGACCGACGGAAGAATAGCCTTCGAGGATTAAAAAACTTCAAACTCCACTCGCAGCCGTGAAGGGGGTTTCCAAAACTGCCGTTGGTCAAAGCGGGATGTGGCGGCTCGGTCCTCCGCGGAACCGCCTACGAGGCGAGCGACGTGGATATTTTGCGTAGCTGTCCAATCACATGTTCGCCAATTACGTTGTTTCTAGGAGGCCGCGGTAGGGTCTTGTGCTAAAGGCCCTGCTGTTGTATCCTCTGTGTTGATTCTGGATTTGCCGGAGGTGTGTCGTATGCCTGCAAGCTTCTATATTGGCCGGCTCTATGTTTTTCATATTTCAATAGGTGGTATTCTATGATCGGCTTGGCCGGAGACCTTCCAGAATGCCACAAAGAGGCATACTCCGCGCTTGAGAAATACCATGGCGAGGGAGACGCTTCCGCTTTGCCCTCTCCCCAGAAACTGGCGTCTTTGCACAGATTTTTCGCAAGGCGTTTCGCAGGCGGCGCCCCGCACAATACCACGGATGGACACCGCTTGTTGTTGGACATCGGCACTTGGGGCGACCCGGGCGAGTCGCCTTCCATCGCGGGAGATTCGGCCCTGCTGATAAGAACCCTGTCCGAATGGATAGAGGATACACGCCGCTTGCTGGAGGACGGAGAGGGCGGATATATCTACTCTAGGTGCGACAACGCCCTTCTCGCTTCGTCGGCCAGGCTTCAATCCCACTCCGAAAGAGTCCACATGATGCTTCCCATACTCCTCAGCACCCTGGGGAACCCAACGGCAGACGGCGGCCATCTCGTCATGCCCAAACAGCGCGCGGAAAGCCTGACCGTCTATTTCCTGGAGTCGCTCGACCTTAATTCTCGATCCATAATGCGTTTCAGCGTGCTTGAACCCGAAGAAGGCGCGGGCACGGAGGAGGAGCAGGAGGAGAGAAGGGCCGAGAACGCCCTGAAACACAGCAGCTTCCCCAAGCTGCTCGAAGGGTTTCGCAGAATGAGGAAGGCCGCCATCGAAGAGGACGGGAGCGACCTTGTCGTCGACCGCCTCCTTGCCAGCATCGACTCCTTGATCTTCGAGTCGCTCGTCTATTATTCATACAAAAAAAGCCTGTCCGAGATCAGGCGAAAAAGAAAGGCTATGCTCCTTAAGATCAACGAGGTGCATCTCTCGTCAGACCTCGCCCTGCCGGAGGTCCTCAAACAGGAACTGGACAGGTTGTACACGTCGATGGAGAGATCGTGCAGAAACCTGACCCCCGCCGACGCCGAGGAAAAGTCGGGATACAATCCGTTCCTTATTCAAAATCGCTCCTCAGCGGATGCCAGCGCTGAAAAAAGGAGAGATGGGAGAGCGACCTCCTTCCAAAGCTCCTTTTTTAAGGTACTGGACATCGACAGGGGGATTCTCGCTGTCAACAGAGTCAGGTCAAGAGGTCTGCCCGAGGTGCTATTGCTTCCCGGCAACGCGGTCGCTTCGTACGACAGGGACGCGGATGCATTGCTGCTTCCAAGCTCGGTGATGCAAGAGAGATCCTTCGACAGCCTGGCAAACGCCTTCGCTTCCTTTCGCTGGAAGTACGATGCGAACAGCAAGCTCCAGAATATCTGGGCAGAGCTCATGGAGTACCGGGGCAACAGTCCGTTGTTCGAGCTGGAACCCTCTTTCAGGCAGGCCTATTCCACGTGGATCAGGCACGCGGCAAAAGGAGAAAAGCCGGAGGACGAACAGGTTGCGCTAATAGGGGAGGTCTTGGAAAAGGAGGGGGATTTCGCTCGCTGTCCGCTATGACGACAGGTACCAAGCGAGTGGCTTCAAAGCAGAATGTCTTTGAGTCCGGAAACTGAAAAGGCGCACCAAGCAAGCAATCCTCCCATTAACAGATCCCAAAATCGTCCCTGGGCAGGCATTATCCTCTTCTGAGCCGCACCCAACAGGGCCCACAGAAAAACTCCGTTCGTACATAGCAGCGCAAGAGAGATCGAGCAGCCGAAGACCCACGCAGGGGAAGAGGTCCAGGGCAGAATGAAGGTCGAGAGAGTGGTCAACCCCAGCAGGATGACCTTGGGGTTTAGAAACTGCAGCAAAAGCCCTTCCCGAAAGAGCGGCGGCGGCAGTTCCTTTCCCTCCGAGACACCGATCTTCGGAAACGCGATTTTCCAGGCCAACCAAAAGATATATGCAGCCCCCCCGACCCGCAGCACCGGAAGGACCGAGGGCAGCAGCCTGGCTAGAAGCAAATTGAAGGCCGCGCAGCAGAGCATGATGATAAAAAGCCCCGATGACATCCCCGCTATTAAGGGCAAGGTCTTGCGAATACCGTGAAGCCTTGCTGTATTCATCCCCAAGATTACATTTGGCCCCGGAGTATGACATGTGATGAGAACGTAGGTCAAAAAAGCCGTCCACTGCATTGTGCAAGCCCCTCCAATAACATATTCGACTGCCACCGTTGTAAACTCGGCAAGTATACCATAAATGACACACGTAAGAGGGAGCTGGGCATCCGCAAAGAGCCGTTGTCGCTGAATGGCTTGAATAAACGCGCCTTGACGCCTGAAGGCTTCGACGGTAGAATAATCCTCGCCTTGAAGGGTGTCAGTTGCGCCTGTAGCTCAGTGGATAGAGTATCGGCCTCCGGAGCCGAGGGTCTAAAAAAACATGCTCGAAAAACGCCGTAAACCGTTGCTATCAGAAGCTTTAACCGTCCTTTTCATAGGGCGGTTTTTTTATCTTGAGCATCGGCCATTCCGATTGCACTACAGTATTTTTTCCCTCTCCGATTTTTCAAGGTGCCCAAAAATGTCAACGTTTGAGTTACTCAGTCCTCCCCGGCGGTGGTTGGCCAGGGTGCTTACAGACCGTTTACTCTCCGCACGGCTTCAAGGGCGAGCCGGTCCCTCTCTCTCTCCCGGTCCCGAAAAGCCTTTTGCCGCCGCTTGTTGCCACATTGCGGGTGGACCGTCCAGTTACTTCGAGCATATCCCTCTCCCTTCACCTCCCATTTTTGGCAAACGGCGCACCTCTTGGCCTCACTCTTGCCGCTGGCAAGGTGTAAAAATGTCGTCCAGACGTGATGGAGCAAGGTCCCGGCGCTCCACTTCATCAACGTCCCGTCAACGATGGTGTATCCCGTCGCCGGTTGGTTTTCGTCCAGTTTTTTCGCCACGATCCGAGCGGCCGACTTGCGAAGACCGGCGCTCTCGTGCTGCTCGTCAACAACAAGCAACGGCTCCACCTCGTCGAACGAAAGAACAGCGTCCCCCCGGTATTCTCCTTCCGGTATGTCCACCCCAACGCTTGGCACGATCCGCTCGCTTGGGTGCTGCATGATGGCGCCGTACAGCCCTGCGAAGGCGTTCATAGCTTTCCATTCTTTTCGCCACAAAGCCACGGTCTCCCTCTCTCCGTTCCACTCCAAGACCGGCTCGCTCCAAGGTCTGCCGGGTATCTCGTCCGGCAATCCTCCGGGCTGGAGGCTCGACAGGCTGAAGGTCCTGCTCTGCTTCACGACCGGCAGGCGGCGCAGGTAGCCGTGTTCCCGAGCGAACGCCGTCGCCTTGTCCTCTGAAAACTCGCCGCTGGCATATGTCAAAACCTGCCTGATTGTCGGCCGCTCGTACTGCCGGGGCGGTATCTCCATCCCGTCCACCTCCTCCGTAACGGCTAAGAAAAGAAACATGTCACTTGGCAAGGTAACAATACCAGAGTATCCTGAACCTGTCAACGTAAAAATTCAGAGAGGGAGGTGATTTTTTTGGAAACGACGTTGAGAAAAATTCGCAAGGCTAGAAAGCTCACTTTGCGGGGGCTGGCCGAGCTAACCGGGATAACCCACACAAGAGTGTGGCGGCACGAAAAGCGGATTGAGCCGCTTTATCCAAGGGATACTGAAAGGTATTGCCAAGCTCTCGGGGTGGCGGCCGAGGGCATTCGAGGCTCCGATGGTTTAGCCAAGGTCGACGGGTTGGACGACATGGTTTTCTCCGTCCCGGCGGCCGCCGTCGAGCAGGGCGGGTTGCTGTTCGCCGTTGTGCAGCGGGCAAACGGCAAGACTGAGCGGTACGAAATGCCGTTGAGTGACGTGGCAAAAAAAGGCACTGCGCTCATTGAAGGCGATGTGCTGAAGGCGTGGATTTGTGCGGTTGAGGACCTAGGCAAGGTGGATTAAGAAAACCGCCGCCTCGTTGCAGGCGAGGAACGGCGGTGCAAAGCCCGGCCAAGGAGCCGGGGAGAAAGGACGAGGTGATCCCATGAATTGTACCACACAAGCCAAGAGAACGGTCTTGCTGAGGACGACCTTCGACGGCCGACCTGCTCCGGGAGGCGTGTTCGACAAACCGAGCTGCCACTTTTTGAAAAAATGCAAGAAAGAGAACGCTGGGAGGCATCCTCGCCAAGACGCACTCGGCGGGATTGACGAAAGCGTGGTGGAGCAGCTTCGGCGGCTCGATTGTGTAGCGATCTGGCTGGAGTTGGCCGATGGGAGCAGGTACCGCTGTCCCTTTGAGGTGTTTTTGGCGAACAGCTTTGCGGTTGCCTGGAAGGACGCCCGCTTTTCCGATAGGCGGCTCTACCTGGCCTCCCACCACTGGGAGGAGGCCTAGCTGTGGACCGGGCTGAACTGCAAAGCCTCGTCTCCAGAACGTGGAGTGAAGCAACGCTGGTTGAGCGCCACCCTGTCCTCCGCAGACTTCGGGCGAGACCGGGCATTCCGGTCAAGACGGCGCAAGCCGCCCTTGAGCTGAACGAGGACACGGATAAGGTGGAGAGCATCCCGGCCGACTCCCCGGACGGTTTTTTGGTGGTCCCTTTTTTCAGAGACACGGCCGAGGAGGGGCTTCAGATAACCGGACTTGAGTTTTATGAGCCGGGCGACGACGATTACAACTATCGACTCGGCTCTTTCGAGGGCACATCTGCCTTGGCCTACCCCTCCACGACGTCCTCCGATCAGGTGCTTGCCTGCTCATCGTGGCGGGAGGCGGTCTCCGTCAACGCCATGACCGGCTGCACCGCCATCGCCGCCGGTGAGGAGGAGGACCTAGTGAAGTTGGCCGCCGCACGGAAAAAGCCGCCCATCGTAGTCCTCCCGAGCGACGATGAGCGCCTTCGCCGTGAGGCTCGCCGGGCGGGTATCGCCACGGTGGAGCCGCCCGAGGACCATGGCACATGGGAAGAACTCATCCGGCACAGAGGGCTTGACGAGGCCGCCGAGCTGTTCAACGAGAAACTCGAGCAGGCTATTGAGGACCTAAGGAATGCCATCCCGATCTATCGATCCGATGAACTCCCGCAGGGCGACGACAAGGCGCACCTCTGGGAGGGTGTCATTCCCCAAAACTCGTTCGGAGTGTTGTTCGGCCAGCCGGGCACGGGAAAAAGCTTTAGCGCCTTGGGGCTTGCTCTGTCCGTGGCGAGCGGTCAAGACTTCCTCGGGAGGCGCACGACTCCCGGCGGGGCGGTCTACATCGCCGCCGAGGGCGGCGAGGACGTTCGACGTCGCATCGAGGCTTGGCAGCTTGAAAACGGTGTGCAGGGAGAACTGCCGCTGGCCGTTGTCCCAAAGGCGGTGATGCTTGACCAATCGGGGGCGAAGGAGAGGTTGGCCGAGGCGATAGAAACTATCCTCGATGAGCCGCCAAGGCTGCTCGTCGTGGATACTTTGGCCAGGTGCTTCGGCGGCGACGAAAACCGAGCTGCCGACATGGCCAAGTTTATCGCCGCTCTCGACTGGCTGAAAAATCGTTTCCCGGGGCTGGCCACCCTGATAGTCCACCACAGCGGAAAAGCCGACAACAGCGACATGCGAGGTAGTAGCGCCTTGCTCGGGGCGGTGGACATGGCCGCCGCAATGATGGCGCAACAAGGGAGGCCGAGCGCAGCGGGGCGGCGGCTGGTCTTGCGGTCCATCAAGCAAAAAGACCTTGAGCCGCACGGGGACATCGAACTGATGCTTTCACAGGTGCCGCTCTCCGGGCTTGATGCATATGGCCGCCCTCGATCTTCATGCGTCTTGAGGTTGCAGGACGGCGGCAGAAAAGACCAGCCATCGGCCGGCGCTCAATCCGTGCTGGAAGCCCTCCGGGCGGCTCCATCGGATAATGAAGGCGGCGTGCGGCTCGCCGATTGGAGGGCGGCCTTTTATGCCGCAGCCGAGGATCTGGGGAGAGATGCCCAACGCAAGGCGTTCGGCCGAGGAAAAAAAGACCTCCTCGAGAGCGGTTTTGTCTGGCAGGACGGCAAGCTTTTCTACCTCAAGAACGACACTTCAACGCTTTAGCGGGACATAGCGGGACAAGAGAAAGCGGGACAAGAAAAGCCTAAAAAGGGCGAACGGGACAGCGGGACAAAGGGCAGATAACTTTTGTCCCGCTTTTCATGTCCCGGTCGTGAATGCGCAAACACCGATGAACACTAGGAAATATCGCTTTAGTTGACTAAAGCGGGACAGCGGGACAAAAGACAGATAACTTTTTGTCCCGCTTTGGGCAAAAGCGGGACATCAAAACCCCCAGCCTATATAAGGCTGGGGTTGTCCCGCTGTCCCGCCCCGAAGGACCGTCCCGGAAAAGGGCTTTTTTCGGCCGCCCTTTTTGAGACTTGTCCACCCTTGCCCAGAGCGAAGGCGTTTATTTTTTTGGTGATTTTTCCCGTGGTGGTTTTCCCCGGCGGGGTTCAGCCGTCCACCTTGAGAGAGAGTGTTCTTTTTTTTCACGTGGCGGCTTTTTCCTCGTGGTGGCTTTCTCGGCTGGCGGCTCTGGCCAAGGTAGATAGCGTTTATGCTTTACAAGCTGTCCACAGGGCGATAGCACGGCGCAATGGTCGGGATTGTTCGCCCGGCGGCTATCCCTCCCCTTGGCCGGTCCCGGCACAGTACAGGGCGATGGTCCAGTCCACCTTGGCCGGGATGGATTGACCTCAAGCCCCCCCGGTCAGCCTGCACGGGCACGGGCTGACGGCTCGTCGCTCCCGTCCGTGCGGACAGGAGATGGCGAGTTACTGGCGGCATTCGCTCCGGTGGATGCTCGGGGCGATAGTGCGGCGGCCGTGGTGGTGCTGGTCCCGGCCGGGGTGCAGGCCGGGATTGACTCCCTCACAGAAAAAAAAGGTACTGTCTGGGCTACAGCAACAGGGGTCGGGCACGGCGCACCGTTTACCCGCATAAAAACTGAAAAAACTAGGTTGCTGTTTACTACTTGCATGGATTGAAACACATTGTTTACAATGATGCCTACTGATTTAGTCGGGTATCGTCATTGGACACTTTCATTAACTCGGGTGGCTAGAGGTTTACTTCGGAAGGGGTGGTCTTGCTGGTTAGCACTTGCTTTGAAGAGGCTGCTGTCGCCGCCTTTTCGCCCGAGCTGCGGCGGTGCATCCAATTGCTTGAAGCCCTCGATAGTCTAGGCGGCCATAGCACCGCCGCTTGGGGCGACGTCCGGGTGCTGGGCGGCTCCAAGACTCCCGCCGCCGAGCGCAGGTCTGAACTGATCGAGGCGCTGGAGAGTATGCCGCCAAAGCTGGTGAAGGTCGCTCGAAAGATTAGAGGCAATCCTCCCGGTAGCCAACGAGGGCGATACGTTGCCGGGCTGTTGCGGGGCTTGTCTGGCGAGGATCTTCGACGGGCGGCGAAGTTGTCCGGCAGGAGGATGGAGGAAAGCCGACGGTGGTTGGAGGGCATTGTGAGGGCTTGCCGGTAAAAGCCCCGGCTCGATTGAACCGGGGCTGTTCCTCTAAGGCTTCACTCTGTGGGTGATCCTCCTGGAGCGGTCCCGCTCCGTGCTTCATCCCGTGGGCGATCCTCCCCGGCCGGGCTGCTCCTCCCTCCAGGCGCCTCCAGAACGCCACGGGTTGACTCTCCCTCCATCTAGAGGGTGTTCCATCCTCTCGTGGCTGATAAAGCGCTCCTGTGGCGTTCTGGGCGGTCGTGTTTTCATTGACGGCGCTCTCGGGCGGGTTAGACCTTCCCCGCTCGCCTTCTCGGTGGCGGCATCATGGCGGCGACGGGTGAAGCCTTCGCATGAGCAGCCGCTACGTCGTCGTCGGCGAGGGCTAAATACTGCTCCGTCATGGTCAAGGTGGAATGTCCCATGCTCCGTTGCAGGCTGAAAACATCCATGCCGTTGCGCAGGGCTTCAAGGGCATACTTGTGGCGAAGGTCATAGGCGCTGAAGCGCTTCAGTCCGGCCTTCTCGGCATACCTTCGAAGTTGGACCGTCCAACTGTGGGTACTCCATTCGTCGCCGTAGCTGGTACAGAACACCGGAACCGCTCCGGTCCATTCCTCGGGACGGGCTTCTATCAAGCGGTCTATCATCTCGGCCGTGGGCTGGCTGAAAAACACCGTCCGGGGCTTCAAAGTCTTTGACGTGGAGGCTCGCACGCTCGCCCGGCGCAGGTGGGTATCAACGTCTGCCGGGCGCAGGGCAAGCGCTTCACTTGGCCTAATACCGCTGTCGAGGTTGAACAGGAACAGGGCTGTATCCCGCAGTCTGGCGAAGGTGTCCGTCCCTATGGCATCGAGGACCTTCCTCATGTCCTCGATGGAGTGGTCAACGACTCTGGGCTGCTGCCCTCGGCGATACTTGAAGGGGGCTGCCGGTGACTCGGTGAAGGCGCCTTGTCTGGCGGCGAAGGCGAAGAACGGGCGCAGGGTCTTGAGGCGCAGGTTGTAGGTTGCAACGGCGATACCCTTCTGCGACAGAAACCCCGCTACGCAGTCGGTCGCCTTTGCGCTCCATGCCGTTGGATACCTTGAGAAGAATAATTCGACTATCTGCCTGTATCCCGTGAGTGTGCGCTCGGCCGCTCCTTCGGCGCTTCTCATGGTCAAAAACCGGCTCAAACACTCCTGCCATGTCTTGGGTATATTCCTCCGAATGTTAATGACGTTGGCCGCTCTCATGGCTATCTCCCTCCCCAATGTCAAGTTGGCACTTCATCGGAGAGGGGTAGAAACAGTCAAATCTTGAGTATCGGCCATGTCTTTTTTTCATGCCGTTCTCGCTCGTTATCTGAAAAAGGATACAAGGGCGATATCTCTGCAAGCCTTGACGCCTGAAGGCTTCGACGGTAGAATAATCCTCGCCTTGAAGGGTGTCAGTTGCGCCTGTAGCTCAGTGGATAGAG
>MTBK01259053.1_pt1 | contig 19914 bp, 19 predicted proteins | sample 1535981 | NCBI WGS metagenome assembly MTBK01 (sample SAMN06109225, study PRJNA356200) | anaerobic digester metagenome | isolation source: biogas reactors fed with pig manure or primary and secondary sludge | place: Spain | collected 2016-06-30
GAAAGGGGCTCTCCTCCGCTCTAGGGCTGCTCTTTGATGCCGTCAAGCTGCATCCGCTGCAGTCGGGCGATTCTTTCCTCGATGGGCGGATGGGTGCTGAACAGAGCCATCAGCCCTTGTGCTGACAGGGGATTGACAATGAACATATGTGCCGTAGCCTGGTTCAGCTCGCGCAGAGGGCGGCGGCGGGCGTAACCTTCCATCTTGGCGAGAGCAGAGGCCAGCCCCTTGGGATTTCTCGAAAATCTGGCTGCACCCTCGTCTGCACCGAACTCCCGCGTCCGGGAAATGGACATCTGGATCAGCATTGCCGCCAGGGGCGCCAGCAGCAGGGCAATTAGCCTGAACAGGCCTTGCCCCGCCCCGCTGTTTCCGCTGCGCCGGCTGCTTCCGCTGAAAGTGCCGCTCCACATTCCCATACGGGCCACAAACATGAGGGCTCCGGCAATAGCTGCAGCCATACTGCCGATAAGAATATCGCGGTTGCGGATGTGGGCCAGCTCGTGGCCCAGGACGCCTTTCAACTCTTCGTAGTCCAGCAATCTCAAAAGACCGGCGGTTACCGCGATTACAGCATGCTCAGGATTGCGCCCTGTGGCGAAAGCATTCGGTTGATCTGTAGGCATCAGATAAACCCGCGGCATGGGCATATTAGCGCTGTATGTCAGTTCGCGCAGAGCCCGGTATACTTCAGGAGCTGCGCTTTCACTGAGCAATTGCGAGCGGGTCATACTGATGGCCATGCGGTCACTGAACCAGTAAGAGAAAAAATTTACAGCCATGGCCGCGATGAAAGCGAGTATCAGCCCTTCTCTGCCTGCAACAAGGCCGCCCAGCAGCAAAAAAATAGCTGTGAGAAGGGCCATGAGGAAAACTGTTTTCAGTTGATTCATGCCCCACCCTCTTTTCCGCGATGTAAAACAAAATCAATGATCGCAAGTATATTTTATCATTATATTTTCCCCTTTAAAAGTTGGGCAAAAACAGGAATTAAGGATTTAAGAATAGAATAAATAGATAGATAATTAAATATTGTAGAAATTCGGTATTCTAAGCCAGCGTTATGGAGGGATAATAAAATGGATTACCAGACACAAATTGAGCGGGCGGCAGCCCTGATTAAGCAGAGCAGTGGATTTTACAGCCTTACAGGGGCAGGGCTTTCCACAGAGAGCGGCATTCCAGATTTTCGGACTCCGGGAACGGGGATTTGGGAGAATATCGATCCCATTAAGACCGCTTCTGTGGAGGTATTGGAGAACGATCCACGTCTTTTTTACGAAGCAGCTTTTAACCGTTTCGCGCATATTACACTGGCCGAGCCGCATGCGGGTCACTATGCCCTGGCGAAAATGGAAGAAATGGGTTATCTAAAGGGGCTGGTAACCCAGAACATCGACGGGCTGCATGTGAAGGCCGGCTCGCGTAAAATTTGGGAAGTGCACGGCCACCTGCGTTCCGGTTATTGCCAGGGCTGCAAAAAACGCTATTCATTTGAGGAGCTGGTCCAGCAGGTAGAACTGAAGCGGATTCCCCCCCTTTGCCGCAACTGTTTCGATGTTTTGCGTCCCGATGTGGTTCTATTTGGTGATCCCATGCCGGCGCTTTTTTATGAAGCCGAGGATACCTTGCGCCGCAACTGCGATCTGATGCTGTCGGCTGGCAGCAGCCTTGTGGTTTACCCTGTGGCCTATTTGCCGGCACTGGCGAAGAAACTGATTATTATCAACCTTATGCCAACGGAATACGATAGTGATGCTGAGATTGTAATCCGGGAAAAATGCAGTAAGACACTGCACGACCTTGCAGAGGAACTGAGCCGGGACAGCTAGTTAACCGGAACAGTCTTACCGGGGAAGGAAGTTATCTCACCGCTTTGCTGATCTTTCCGAAGGAGGGTTGTATATTAAAAGTAGAATTACAACCAGCCTGATCATCATCGCTCTTGCTTCTGCTCTGGCTGGGGGGGCTGCCTCCGCCATATTCATACACAGCGCTGAAATAGAAGAGCATCTCATCTCCCCAGGGTGCCTTGAATTTGTGCTGGTTGGTGAACCTTTTGATCTGGCGGGCATGGAACGGGGCGATGTAAGAGCTGGATATGTCGAAATTGCGAATACCGGTACGCTGGACATGATCTTCCGTGCTTACTTCTTACCGGAGAGCTCGAACACGGCCGGCTTCTCCGATGATCTTCAGATCAGGGTGGTTCTCAATCCCGATGGTTATATTTCGGATATTTACGCCGGCTTCAGCAGTTACGGCGATGCCAACACGCTTATTTTTGAAGGGGCATTCAATAACCTGCTTTTCCCCGGATTAGACAATGAGAGCGCTGCTTTTGAAAGGCCTCCCCGACCTCTTAAGGCGGGAAATGTTGCTGTCTACAGATTGGAGACAGCTCTGCCTTTGGATACAGAATCGCAATGGGAAAACGTTTCTTTTAAAGGCGCCTTGATTGTAGAGGGCACACCGGCGGGTTATCAAACGCCGGGAAATGTGAAGTACTATTAGCAGCGATGCCTGCTCCGCCATGGCGCCGGCAGTTTGCTGTTGGAAGCAGCAAAAGGAGGTTCAGGGAAAGAGATGACCGGTGATTTGCTTACCGATGTTCAAATTACAATGACCAGAGCCGAGAGGCAAAAGCGCGAGGGGATGCAGCGGCGCCGCAGCCGAAAAAAACCCCGGTGGTTCATATTGGGAAATATCATTTTGATAACCCTGCTGCTCTGTGCCTCCGTGGTAGTCTATGCCATTATTAAAAGCAAAATCACCGGTGAAGCGCTCCAACTCGCCGGGCGGCAATTCTATACTGTTCTCAGCAGCAGTATGGAGCCTGCTTTCGGTCCCGGTAGTCTGCTGGCGGTGCAGGATGTTAAGGTGGAGGAGTTACAAAAAAGCGATGTCATTACCTTTATTGATCCCTCTGATTCTGTGCGGATAATCAGTCACCGTATTGTACAGGTGCATACCGCTGCGGGGCTGACTTTCACCACGCGTGGAGATGCCAACGAAAGTGATGACCCTGTTCCTGTCCCGATGGAAAACATCCTTGGGAAAGGTGAGTTTTTCATCCCCTATGCCGGCTATATCTTTAATTTTGCCCGGACAACAACTGGACTTGTCTCCATGTTTTTGATCCCTGCAGTGCTCATTGCAATATTTGAATTCTTCAATCTCCTTCGCCATGTCTCTGCGCTGGAGAAGAAGCGCAGCGGCAAGAAAGGCGGTTTCTCCTAAAGAAGGGGGTACCGTTGTACAGGGGAATCCCCTGGCGTTTGAGTTCGCTGGAAACCATGGTCAGGGCGATCAGGAAAGTTAAAAAATCGGCTAAAGGGGCGGCGACCCAGATCCCGGTCAGGCCGAAAGGTCGTAACAGGAGAAGAATCAGAGGTATATAGAGCAAGAACTGGCGCAGCAGAGCCAGGAGAAGTGCGGGGCTACCCTTGCCGATTCCCTGAAAAAGTGCTCCGCTGATAAGGGGCACACCGATGAGCGGGTACATAAGCACCATGATCCTCAGAGCTGTAGCTCCCTCCTGCAGCAGCATTTTTTCATCAGTGAAGATGCGCAGGAAAAGGCCGGGAAAAAGAAAAAATGCCAGACCGGCGACGGTGCCAAAAATGATGCCCACACTCAGACCTTTGATCACTGCATCCCGTATACGTGTGAATTTATTTGCTCCGAAATTGAAGCCGATTATCGGCAGCAGCCCGTGGTTAAGCCCGATCACCGGCATGGTGGCAAACTGCTGCAGCCGCATGACCATCCCCATTACAGCAATGGGAATATGCCCAAAACTTCCAAGGATCCTGTTGGCAACAATCAGCGAAGTGTTAAATGAAATCTGGATCAGGATGGTGGGCAGGCCAATTTTGTAGATCTCCAGGATAATATTGCTACAGGGCCGCAGGTGGCGCAAACTGATTTTCAAAGCGCTCCGGCCGCTCAGATAATACCACAGGTAACAGGCGATATTGACAACTTTGGCCAGGATGGTGGCGATGGCTGCCCCCCTGATTTCCATCTTCAGTACAAAGATAAAGATGGGGTCAAGAATGATATTGACCACTGAAGAGGTGATCAGCACAGCCATGGGGAAGATGGCGTTACCTTCAGCCCGGATTGTGTGAGCCAGCATAAATGAAAGGAATAAGAGGAGCGCCCCATCGGTAATTACCGACATATATTCGGCACAGAAGGGCAGGATCTCCGGTGTGGCTCCAAAAAGCAGCAGCATGGGCTCAAGGAAGAAACGGCCCACTATAGTCAGCAGGATACCGAAGCCCAAAGAGAGCAGGACAACCTGGCCTACAGTTGCCCTGGCTTCTTCCGGTTTTCCGGCACCCAGCGAACGGGAGATCAAAGAGGCGGCGCCGACGCCCGTACCGATGGCAAGAGCGCCGAAGACCATCTGGGCGGGGAAGGCAACGGAAAGGGCGGCGATAGCCTCGCTGCCCAGGCGTCCCACGAAGGCGGCGTCAACAGCGTTATATGAAGCAGTTACCGCCATAGCCACGGTTGCCGGCAGCGAAAATCGCCAGAGCAGCCTGCTGATACTCTCTTCACCCATGCTATTTGCTTTGCTGAAGTCAGTCATCCAATCTGTCTGCTGCTCCTTTTTAAAAACCGTCACATAATCCTATCTACTTTCGCTAAAAATGTTTTAAATCCTGTTTTTTTTACAAAGTGGGGTCAGGAAAGTATAGTCATGTTATTGCTTTAGTAAATGGCAGGACAGGGGAGCGAAAAAAGAATTGTTTTCAGTGATTGCAGGATTTATCCTTTTGAACAGCAAAATGGAATGTGCAATGATCAGGATAGCAGTATCTACTGCGGAATGAGTACTACCTTCTCCTGAAAATTGAGAGCTGTCAGGATGAAAGGGGGAGGGCAAATGACGGGAAGGAGAATTTTTCTTTTTGCCAACGGAGATTTATATGATCATGATTTCTATCGCCGGCAGATCAACCGGGAAGACCGGATTGTCTGTGCAGATGGGGGGCTCCACCATGTTCTGGCCATGGGGCTTCAACCTTTTGCTGTGGTGGGGGATAGCGATTCATTGGACCCGGCGGTAAGGCGGCAGCTAGAGCATTGCCCCCTTCAATGGATTAGAAACCTGGTTATTGAGCAGGAGCAGTCGGACCTCGAAATGGCTCTGCGTTATGCCCTTGAGCTCGAGCCGACGGAAATTATTCTGTGCGGCACCCTGGGGGGAACCAGGATCGATCATGCATTGGGCAACATTTTTCTGTTGGCAATCCCTTTAAGGGAGGGTGTTCCGGCGAGGATCATTGACGAGTCTCGAACAGTGTGGCTGATGGATCGTGAACTGGTCCTATCGGGGCATATCGGTGACTACCTTTCATTATTTTCACTTACCGCTGAGACAAGGGGTGTAACGACGGAAGGGTTGAAATACCCCCTTGACGAAGGAAGTCTCTATTTTGCCTCCACCCGCGGCTTGAGCAATGAGCTAATCTCCGAGACAGCCAGGATCACGGCAACTTCGGGTCTTCTTCTTGCTGTTCACACCGTCCGATGGTGAAACCCCGCGCTCAACCATATCATTCCGGCGGTATTTGATTCAGAATCCACTCATTTTGCAACATGACAGCTGTGCTCTTGATAAATATCCATCTGGAAATCCTTACAACCGCCTTTTATAGATACCGTTCCGGTATTGGCACTGTTTTTCCAACCCCTAATGTGCAGCAGGTAATATTTTGCGGGTGCTGAATAAGTTAATGGTGCAAGCTGGTGCAGGAGGGAAATAGTCATGGTTGAACTGACGCTTGTTTTTACCACGGCATTGCTTGTTGGTCTCTCGGGAGCACTGATGCCGGGACCGCTTACCGCGGTAACAGTGGAATATGCCCTGCGCCGGGGTTACCGGGCTGCTCCCCTGACTACCTTGGGCCATGCTCTGCTAGAGGTGATCATTGTAATACTGCTGCTTGTGGGCCTGGAAGGTTATCTCGCTCTGCCTCCTGTTGCCGGTGGGATCGGGCTGGCCGGCGGACTGGTGATGGCCTGGATGGGCTACGGCATGATCAGGGGTTCAGCCCGGGTTACCCTGACGCCCCATCCCTCTTCCGGCAGGGACCGGAGCATGGATTCTCCTTTCTGGAGCGGACTTGTGGCCACCCTTTCAAACCCCTACTGGTTTCTCTGGTGGGCTACTATCGGAGCAGGCTATGTTGCTCTCTCCCGGAACCACGGTCTGCCGGGGGTGTTATCCTTTTACGGTGGACATATTCTGGCAGATTTTTTATGGCTTTCCCTCCTTGCAGCGGCAGTGGTTACAGGGAAAAGATGGCTTACAGACAGGATCTACAGGTGGATTGTTCTAGGCCTGGGGCTTTTTCTTATCGCTTTCTCCCTCTATTTTTTCTGGTCGGGTTTAAGGGTATTCATAGGATGATCGGATTTATAAGCAATGAGACAGCTCATCAGGGGGGTAAGGATCCTGGACCGGCTGCCCTCCGCGATCTTGCGGGCTAGAAATTGACCCCGATGAGAGGGTAGAACCAGCTGTAAAATGAGCGCAGCAGCTCTGTAGGATTGGGAACAGGGACCCCGGCGGTGATGAGCAGGGCATAGACTGTGGCGGCTAGCCAGACGGCGGCGTAGCCGGCCAGCTCCGGCCATTTTTTTTGGTTGATCATGGCGGGCACCTGGATCAGAGCCATCAGAACCATGGTCAGCGCCACCCAAAACATATTCCCAGATTCCTCCTAGAGGGGGCTGCTGGTCAGCCCCGAGCGTAAAATATTGAATTCAACAAAAAGGTCAATCTTTAGCTGCGGGTAGATCTCTTCATCCCACCTGCTCTCAATCTGCTGCCACAACTTTGGGTTTTTGCGGTAGATCAAGTTGCCGAAACCGATCACGTCTGATTTAAGTTCCTGGGAGCGGCTGAGCAGGGCTTCGATGCGGTTGCGCGCTGCCGCGGCAGATCGCCGCTCCAGTGCGCGGATCAGTTCATTGTCGGAATCAAGCTTGCCTGGTCCTTCATAATCCTGTATGCGGCCGTCTATTTTTACCTTCAGCTCGATGCGCCAGTCGTCTGCATCGCCCTGCAGGCGCATTTGAGCGTTGTGTCCGAAAGCCCCAATACTGATATAGCTGCCCTTCTTTTCAGGCGACTCGATGATCAAGATAGAGCGGAAAGCGCGGCCGGTGGCATAAGCCCACCCCAGGGTTTCATTGTCGGTGGCCCATCCGACCATGCGATCGCCGCGGAAAAGGGCGCTGCCGCCGACCCGGGCCGGTGGCGGGGCGCCGGTTTTTAAACTGTTTTTACTGTCTTCCTTTTCTTTTTCAGGTACACTTAGCTTTCCGATGATCATCTCCTGACCCTGCTGCCCCAGAGTGGAGATCAACTCATTTAAATCTTTTTCCGGGAAAACCGATTTCTCAAACCGGTTTGTGACGATAAAGCGATCCAATCCTTTGGCCCCGGTTTCCTCCAGCGGAAAGTCGGTATCCATGACTTTGCGCAAATCCCCGTCAACCACCACCGGTTTGGCGATGAGGCGGAACTGCCGGCCCCGTTCAAGAAGATCCAGAACATCCTTTAACCCCCTCCGGGCAAGCCTTTCCGAGAAAAGGACTACCCGGCAGTGGGCCCAGAAAAGCTGGCGGCTGGAGATGCTGTCAAGGTTGCGGACTGCTTCAAAGGGGGTGTGCCCTGCCGCCTCCGCGGTCCAGAAGGACTTTTCCCCGCTGCCGCCGCCTCCGTCTCCGCCGTTGTTGCTTTGCCCCATGCTGGCCGGGTTGGCTATCTCGGCGATTACCCGATAAAGACCATCTTCGGGATTATAATCGAAACCTGCAGCCAGCACTATGCCCAGAAGCTCAGGTTCGCGGCGGTTCCAGCAGCCTGTGCAGAGGCTGCCGGCCAGGGCGGCAACAAGCAGCAGCAGAGCCAGCCTTTTAAAGTGCACCGGATCGCTTCCTTACAAGCCAGCGAATTAAATAGGTTCCCCAGAGTAGGGTAAAAGGCGGAATGATAAAGGCCAGGGCATAGGGTGCAAAAAAGGGAGGCTTAAAAAAATCAAAAAGCTGGAAAATATTTTTACTCACATGTATGCCCATGGTGGTCCAGATAACAGCCATAGGCAGGATCAGGGGGCGGTAGTTGTCAAGACCCATCACTTGCGAGAGGCCCTTTGCGCCGCAGTAGAGGTAAATGGCCACCTCAATAAAAAGGCCGAAACCCCAGGCAAAGACTGCCAGGGCCTCCACCCGTTCAATAAATTCGCTGAGCGCTATGGCCCTGACCATGGTAAATAAGGGGAAGACTGTGCGCATACCTTTTTGCGGCCCCAGAACGATCGTCGTCATAATGGTAATGGGGACGAGGATGGCACTGGAGCCGGCCAGAGCCCACAGCGCACTGCGCAGGGCCCGTTTCGGTTCGGTTGTGGAAGGGGTCAGCATGGTCAGCACCATGAACTGGACCACAATTATTGATGGTGAGATTGCTCCCCTTAAAACCGGTCCGGCTCCGCGGGCCAATACAGGTTCAAGGTTGTAGATCATGGTTCGCAGTATGGGAATCGGCATAATCAGGCTGGCGATAATCATCAACAGATAGGCCGGGAAGAGCAGATCGGCGGCTCTCCCGATGACCTCAATGCCGGCGTAGGCTGCCGCCGCCGAGACGATGACAAAGGCGGCTACAAGAAAGAGCAGCGGCGTCTCTGTAAGGAAGGCAGTGATGAGCATATCCGCATAGATGCGCACCTCTGTCGCCGCCATGTGCAGAAAGGCCCACAGGATGAAGATGGTCAGCGCTTTCCCCGGCCAGCGGCCCAGCAGTTTTTCGCTGTACTGAGCCAGAGTCAGATCGGGGAAGCGGGTGCCGAGGCCGCCAAAAAAAATAAGCAGCAGGGCCGCCGGGAAGAATTGCAGGAGTGCCGAGATCCAGGCATCCTGATGCGCATCGGCGGTGGTCAGTACCGGTAGAAAAGCCAGGGCGATATTGCAGCGGACTATGAAGAGCATAAAAAAAAGCTGGCGGTTGGCGAACTTTTCCTGGGACACCTTACTCCTCCTTATCTTCCCCGGGATCCTGCCCTGGTTCAGGTTTCTGTCCCGCCGGCTGGCGCAGCGGTTCGCGTCCCCCGGTAAGCTTTGGCCGGGCCTGCATGCCCCACCACCAGGCAGTGAAGATGGAGTCCTTGAGATCAGATAAAACCAGGGGGGCAAAGGGGCTGAGGATAGGCATGCCGAAGGAACGCAGGCTGCAGAGATGGACTACGGTGAGCAGCAAAATGAACTGCAGCCCGAAGAGCCCAAAGGTAGCGCCGGAGATGGTGAAGATGAAGCGGAGCAGCCGAAAGGAAGCCCCCAGGGAAAACGCAGGGATGGTGAAGCCGGTGATGGCTGTCAGCGCCACAATGATGACCACACCCGGTGAGACCAGGCCGGCCTGGATGGCGGCCTGCCCCAGAATCAGCGCTCCGACGATGCTGATGGCCGGTCCAATGGCCGGCGGCAGGCGGAGCCCCGCCTCGCGGAGCATTTCAAAGATTACCTCCAGGAGCAGCATTTCAGCAATCACCGGGAAGGGGACCCCTTCGCGAGAGCTGCTGATTCGCATAAAAAGATCTGTGGGCAGCAGTTCGGGATGAAAGGTGACCACTGCAACATAAATACCGGGCAAATTTAGGGAAATAGCCAGGGCGGCATAGCGCAGCAGCCGGATAAACACTGCTATGGGTTGCAGCTCAAAGTAATCATCAGAGGACTGCATGAGCATGTTCAGCTCGGTGGGGACTATAAGGGCGAAGGGGGTCCCATCCACCAGGATTGCCACCCGGCCCTCAAGCAGCGAAGTGATGACTTTATCCGGCCTCTCGGTATTGTAAGCCAGGGGGAACAGGGTGTAGGGGTTGTCTTTTATAAAATCCTCGATATAGCCCGTTCCGAGGATGGCGTCTATATCGATCTGCTGCAGCCTGGAGCGCGCCTCGCGGACGAGTTTTTCTTTGGCCAGCCCCTTGATATAAACCAGGGCTACCTCGGTCTGGCTGAGACGGCCCAGGGTCATGGACTCCATCCAGAGCTGGGGGATGGGCAGGCGCAGCCTGATGAGGGAGCTGTTCGTCCGCATATTTTCGATGAAGCCGTCGCGCGGTCCGCGCAGGGCGGACTCATTTGCCGGTTCGCTAACGGGCCTGGTCTGAGGCTCCCTGGTGTCGCAGAGCAGGGCTCCGGTGCTTCCCTCCAGCATGACGGCGGCGGCGCCGCGGGCCATGCCGGAGAAAAGGTCGGCAACACTTTCCGCCGGGCTGACCTGATCAGATGTAAGCAGCTGCTCCCGGGCAATTTTCAGTCCCAGCCCCTTTTTCAGGGAAACCTTCATTTTCTCTGCCTCGATAATCAGGTTGTGGACAACTTCTTCTGCGGATCTTCTGTCAATAAGCCCTTCCAGGTAGATCATCGCTGCGGGGAGCCCTCCGGCCCTGAAGCGGCGGGTGATGAGATCATAGCTGGAGCCGCCGGCCTCATTTATTGCTTTCAGGTTGGCTTCGAGATTTCCACCCAGTTTATTCTGCGCCGCCTCTAACATGAGCTCGCTGAGATCTTTTTCGGCGTCATGCGTCGGGGCTCTTCTTCTAGCGAACCTTTCTAAAAGCCAGTTAAGCAAGATCTCACCTTCCCGTTTTTATTCTCCATCTTTACCAGGAAAATATGTAAGCCGACCCGGGCTTGTTAAGAAAAATATCTAACAGGGTGTTAAAAAAAGGGCAAAAATGCTAAACTAAAAGCAGATCAAGTTGAACTTATTATTCCCTGGAAACCTTTTTTTTGCCGGACCGGAATTAAATATTCTGGCAGCCTCTTGGCACCGGGGTAAAAAGGATGGGGGTTATTTTAACAGGTAGAATGAAAGAAGCTTCCCCGCCCTGTTTCCAGGGCTGAAGCAGATCAAAAGGATGGAGGAGAGTCGTTCTTGAAATTTGACGGTCATTCGGAGATTGCTAAAATCGAAAGTGTGCTGGTGAAGCCTCTGCGCAGCGCCTGGTTGAGCCAGGATCATATCGATTCCTGGTGGCGCAAACTATACTATCCCGCCCGCCCCAATTTTAAAAAAGCGGAAGCGGAATATGAATCTTTCATGGGGCTGTTGAAAGAGCATGTTGCTACTGTCATTGAGCTGCCCGGGAACGAAAGGGTCTCGCCCGATTCGCTTTATCCCCGCGATCCGGTGGTGATTACCGGAAAGGGCGCTGTTCTTTTGAATATGGGCAAAGAGCAGCGCCGCGTTGAAGCGGAGGTCATTGGCGGGTTTCTCGAAGAAAAAGGTGCTCCCATCCTCGGTTCCATTACTGCCCCCGGGACAGCTGAGGGCGGCGATTTTCTCTGGCTCGACGAGAAAACCCTGGCTGTTGGACTTAGTTACCGGACCAACCGCGAAGGTGTGCGCCAGTTCCGGGAGCTGACCAAAGGCCTGGTAGATGAAATTATCGAGGTGCCCCTGCCCCACGGAAACGGCCCCAAGGAATGTCTGCACCTCATGAGCATTATCAGTCCTGTTGATGTGGATCTGGCGGTGGTGTTTTCACCTCTGATGATTGTGCCCTTCCGTAATTACCTGATGGAAAAAGGGATCAGGCTAATCGAAGTACCGCCTGAAGAGTACGAAAGCTTTGCCTGCAATGTTTTGACTTTTGAGCCCCGCAAGTGCATCATGATTGAAGGCAATCTGCGCACCAGAAAAGCGCTGGAAAAGGCAGGGGTTGAGGTTTACACTTATCCCGGCGAAGAGATCTCTCTCAAAGGCGGCGGCGGGCCCACCTGCCTGACCAGGCCGCTTATTAGAAGTTAGAGGTTGGAAGCTGGAGGTTGGATCAGGCGGGCGGGCTTACCTGGTAGGGGGAATTTTGTCCGCCCGCAGAGGCATTGTTTTGTGAACGTGTGATGCCGGAGAGCAGATCGGGCTGATGGCATCTTGTAGCGGTTCCCCTCTTTGGAGAAGGGGGGACGGGGGGATTTGAAGAATCTCCTTTTAGAGTTCTTATGCGGGAGGGTGATCCCTATAAAAATTGTAATCCTGCGCGACTATGAATCATTGAGCCGGCAGGCAGCCATGCTTGTGGCGAAAACGGTTCGCTCCAACCCGGCGGCAGTTCTCGGGCTTGCCACCGGCTCAACTCCGCTGGGTCTTTACCGCGATCTAACAGAAATGGTGCAACAGGGCTTTGTAAAATTCGGCAGGGTTACCACCTTTAACCTGGATGAGTATTACCCGATTACCAGGGAGAACCCGCAAAGTTACTATCAATTCATGCAGCGTCACTTCTGGGAGCCCGCGGGGATTAGTGCCGCCAGGGCACATAGTCTGAAAGGGGATTCCGATGATGCGGCGGAGGAATGCCTCCATTACGAGCAGAGAATCAGGCAGGCCGGCGGGATCGATTTGCAGGTTTTGGGCATCGGTATTAACGGCCATATTGGTTTTAACGAGCCCGGTGAAAGGCTGCAGGCGGAAACCCATCTCGTTTCCCTGTCCGGGGAAACCATTGCCGCCAACAGCCGCTTTTTTGAGAAAGCCGCCGATGTGCCCGGCATGGCGCTGACCATGGGCGTGGGGACGATCATGAAAGCGCGCCGCATTCTGCTCCTGGCATCGGGCGGGCACAAGGCTGCGGCAATCAGGGAGACCGTCAGGGGGCCGCTAACCACCGCGGTGCCCGCCTCGCTGCTGCAGGCCCATCCCCGGGTTACAGTGATGGTGGACCGGGAGGCCGGGCGGTATCTTGCCGGACGGTGCGCTCCATAACATACTCCTTTGCTTCGCCCAGGATAGCCTGACGGCCCGCCCAGATTTTCGCACCTAACTCCGTAACCCGCAGGCTGCCTGGAGTCCCAGAACACACGGTTTATATGCAGGGGCAAAAAGCGCATTAAATAGGCAGAATCTTTCCAATAGGGGGAATAGAAGGGGGGTGCAATTGTGCAGCTGGATTTTGTCAAAGGACATATGGGTGGGAATACCATTCTTCTTCTTTATGGGGAGCAGCTGCCTCCCGGCAGAGAGCTCGAGCTTTCAGTGAAGGCATTGGGTCCCAATCATCTCTGGTGTCATGAGAGCGGCATTCTCTACCCTTCTACCGGTGAAGCTGCGTTGAAGGTGAAGATCAGTGAGCCTACGCTGCCCTCCTTTATCAGTGCCTGCGGAGGGGTGACCCAGGTTCTGGGCAAAGCCCTGGTGGAAACAGATCTGGGAAGTCATTTCAAGATCGAGGTAAGGGAGCCGGTCACAGAAGTGATCGTTGGAACAGATGCCGGTCCCACAGCTATAGAAATACATAACAGTGGTGGGAAAACCCTGCGCACCGTTACCGATATGGGCGCTTTTCTAAAGGAGTGTCAGGAGGGGGGAGTGCGATCCTGGAAGTTAAAGGATGTGGAGGTTTATCAAGTAGGCGTGGTGCTGGTGATCAATGCTGAAAAGATCAAAGAAGCCTATCCCCGTGTTGATTTTATCAGCTGGGATGCTGCTACAAGAGAACTGCTCAGCGGGATTCAGGGCGAGTTTAAAGAGAAAACGGGCATAGGCGACAATTATTTTACCTTGTACGACTGGCATCCTGAAAGATCGGGTGATCTGCGCGTCGTTTTTCCGCACTGCATACCGCAGGACTATTATGAACCTGCCTGCGGCACGGGTAGTATTGCTCTTGGCGCCGCCCTGCTTTTCTCGGGAGAACTGGGGCAGCGCTACGGTTTGCAGGAAGGCACAGTGAAATTGAAACTGGAATCAGGCGGCTCCATTGAGCTGGGCGGCCCGGAAATAACGGAACTATTTTTGGAGATTGTCGGGGGTGTGCTGAAGGGCTCATCCTTCTCCCACAGCCTGGTGGAGATTGTTGTCACCGGCCGGGTCTATCTGTAAAAAATGCAGTCTTAACAGAGTGCTATCTGTTGTAGCCCGGTTTTGCATGCCGGGCTATACACTTTGACTCTAAAGAGGCTGTTGCGCTGAAATCCACGGGGCTACTCCACCCGGATCCCCGGTACTCCATAAAACCCCGGGTGCCCCGCACCACTTATTTATCTTCAAGACGCCGGCGTGACAACACCTGATTCATTAACCGTTAAAGCAGCAGCGCATATAATATACCGAGTGAGCGAGGTACTGTGAGTTGCTGCGGTTGCTGTTTACCTCCTTCATTCAAGATCATACTGAAAGGAGGTCTTGCCTCATGGTCAGACATTACAGCAGCGATTCTATTTCGGGCGCTGATAGTGAAACCATATCCCTTACAGGAGTGCATTATTCGAAAAAAGGCCGGGTGCCCCTTTCCTGTCCCTCCGGTTTTCAGGGCCGTTACACAGTTGTTTCCGGTGATACCATGTATTTTATTGCGCAGCGATTTGGGGTCTCTCTTGATGCGCTTATAGCTGCCAACCCGCAGATCGGCGATCCCAGTAAGATCTTTCCCGGTGATGTGCTCTGTGTGCCCGGCGGCCCGCCGACTGCCAAGTGCCGGGAACCTCATTCTTGCCCGCCCGGTTTTCAGGGGCGCTACACAGTTGTTTCCGGTGATACCATGTATTTTATTGCGCAGCGCTTCGGTGTTTCTCTCGATGCTCTCATTGCCGCCAATCCGCAGATCAGCGATCCCAGTAAGATCTTTCCCTGTGATGTGCTCTGCGTGCCTGGCGGTGCGCCGCCTCACAAGTGCCGGGAACCTTATTCTTGCCCGCCCGGTTTCAAGGGGCGCTACACTGTTGTTGCCGGTGATACCATGTTTACCATAGCGCAGCAATTTGGGGTCTCAGTGGATGCTCTCATTGCCGCCAACCCGCAGATCAGCGATCCCAGTAAGATCTTTCCCTGTGATGTGCTCTGCGTGCCTGGCGGTGCGCCGCCTCACAAGTGCCGGGAACCTCATTCTTGCCCGCCTGGTTTCAAGGGGCGCTACACAGTTGTTGCCGGTGATACCATGTTCACCATAGCGCAGCAATTTGGGGTCTCAGTGGATGCTCTTATTGCCGCCAACCCGCAGATCAGCGATCCCGGTAAGCTCTTTCCCTGCGATGTGCTCTGCGTACCCAGCAAAGCGCCTCCTCAAAAAACGTGATAGTTCGCGCTTCCTCCCGATCTAAAAGGGCCTTCCGTGATCACCGGAAGGCCCTTTCGGGGTTTGCAACAGGCTGGCGCATACTTGCCGCCGGGCAAGGGGATTAGTCCTCCTCCAAATCGAGATAATCCAGGAGGCTGGCGCGAATACCTTTTTTATCGACAACAGCGCTGTGCCGGACCGGTTCCCTCTCCAAATTCTTAAGAGAGGCGGGGGCCTCCAGTCCGGAAAGCTGCTCCAACAGCGGCAGCAGCTCAAAGGTGGAACGGCCAGCAATTTGACTGGAGGGCAGCACAGCGCCTGCTACGCTTTCCACAAACTTAAAGGGGCTGGCAGTGGCAGTGATAACAGTTTTTGTGGAATCGCCGGTGGCAGACCGGTATTTGTCATAAACTGTTTTAGCAACAGCTGTGTGGGGATCGAGCAGGTAGCCGTACTTGCGGTAGGTGCTGCCGATGGCTGCGGTTGTTTCCTCCTCGCTGGCCCAGTTTGACCAGAAGATGTCGGCGGTAGCCCGGGCGACATCTTCGCTGACCCTGTAGGTGCCTTTTTCCTGCAGTAAGCGCATCCATTCTTTGACTTGCACGGGATCGCAGCCTGTAAACTCGAAGAGTAGCCTTTCCAGGTTGCTTGAGACGAGAATATCCATGGATGGGGAGATGGTGCGGTAAAAGGGGCGATTACGGTTGTAGCGACCAGTGCGGATAAAATTGTCAAGAACATTATTCCTGTTGGCGGCGCAGATGAGCCTGTGCACGGGCAGACCCATGCGGGTGGCATAAAAAGCGGCCAGTATATTGCCGAAATTACCCGTGGGAACGACAAAATTAATTCTTTCTCCAGCCTGGACACCGCCGCTGCGCTGCAGATCCAGGTAGGCCGAGAAATAGTAAACAATCTGCGGTAGCAGCCGTCCCCAGTTGATCGAATTGGCTGAGGTGAGCTTGAAACCGCGGTGAGCCAGTTTCTCCGCCAGGGCACTATCGGCGAAAAGCTCTTTCACTCCGGCCTGGGTATCGTCAAAACTGCCCCGTACGGCAACAACATGGACATTGTTTCCCTTTTGGGTGGCCATCTGTCTGCGCTGCATTTCGCTTACTCCGGCCTGAGGGTAGAAAACGATTATGCGCGTTCCCGGCACGTTGCAAAACCCTTCCAATGCTGCCTTGCCTGTATCCCCTGATGTAGCTGCAAGGATGACCGCTGTAGTTTCTTCCCCGGTTTTAACTGCTGCCCCGGTAAGTAAATGGGGCAGAAACTGAAGCGCCATATCCTTGAATGCGCAGGTGGGACCGTGCCAGAGCTCCAGAATGAAAAGATCTTCGCTTAGCCGGCGAAGAGGGGCAATTGCCGGGTCGCTGAAGCCGGCGCCTCCATAAGCCTTATGAAAAAATGCTGCAATTTCCGCTGTGGTAAATTCATCGAGAAAGGGGCTGGTGATGGCTACAGCCCGTTCCTGGTAGCTCAGGTATATGAGCGGTTCCAGGGCTATTGCGGGCAGCGGTTCAGATGGGACAAATAGGCCGCCATCCCGGGCAAGTCCCTTTAAAACTGCGCTTGCTGCCGAGTAAAGCTCTTTATCACCGCGGGTACTGTAGTAAAGCATCAAAAACCTCCGGGTTTGTAAAAAGTATAAGTCACCTTTACAATTTTTAATGTTCGTGAAAAAACTGTCGAAACCTTTGACTTCATGAAAACAGCCGAGAAATTTTCCTCATGATCCCTCCCGGTTAATTCAAGGTTTTGTCGATTTTCATCCAACGGGATATAAATATAGTTTACCACACATACGCATCATGGCGTTATTAAGCGATATACCGTAATTCCGGATTAATTTTCACTTTTCCTGGTTCAGGATAGCCGCCGGGGATAGCCTAAGGTTAGCCTGGGCAAGCCTGGGCAGAAAATGCTTGATCTTTTTTTCTCAGGTTGGTATACTTTTTTATAAATAGCAATCCGGTGACTTCTAGAGGGGCCGACAGGTAAACCGGTAATGTGGCGGGTAGCCTGGCAAAAACCCTGGAAATTTTTCTGAAAAACATACCACCTTAAAACCCCATCCTCATCTGGCAAAATACGCTTTTACAAAAACAGCAGAATATTTAGAGACGCTGCCGCTCTGTAATGTCGTTCAGGTCCTGGATCGACATGACAGCGCCTATCTGCCCTGATTACTACTTCAGGGGTGATCAACATATTGTCTTATAGCATGCCGGATTCGTCCGGGGGAATGTCTCCCTCCTGGTGGCCGTTTTTTTGGAGAGCCCTTTCCTCTACATTGAAAATAAGCATTGCAATGCTTGATCCTCATGGACATGTGCTTTCACTCTACAACCCCTTATCTCGTGCGGCAGGGTACCAAAAAGTATTTTCGCACATGAACATTTATGAAAAAATATTTAGGAATGTGCCCCGGATTTATGGCGTTCCCGGGGAAAATCAGCTGATCCTTGACTCTTTGGGTATTCACTGGAAGCCCTCCAGACTCGAAAATGGTTCATATTTACTTATAGGCTGCCGCCTGGAAGAAGAGGAACTTCATCGTTTTGGCGGGCTCCCAAAAAAATTGGAGGAAGTGAAAGTGGCTGAAACCGGCATCTACTTGCCCGGGATGGCGCTGATCACTCCGGAGATATTGGATGACTATCTGGAGAGGGTTGTGGGACTCCACAATGCATCATCTCTCTACTGCAGCAAACAGGGCTTGCCAGAACTTCTTTTGGTTGTTGAAAGTGTGAACAGTCTCATCGCCCTGACTTTCGATCCTGGCTACTCTGATCTACAGGCTATCCTGGAACTTATTGCCGCTTTCCTGACGGCTCTTACTGGAGGCAGGGGCGCTTTTGCTTTTAGTTACAAGTATCCCGGCCGGATACTGACATTATGGTGCGGCGGGGGTCCGGAAATTATGCAAACCCTCGCTGCTGATTGGGAAACAATCGGGCGGGTAGAAGAGCCGGCAAAGGTTTTTGACAGCCAGGTCCGGGATAAGGTGGAAAAAAAATATGGAACCATCTTTGAAGGGACCTATCGGAGATGCAATGGTGGTTCTCTCTATCTGGGCCTCATCGGGGCGGAGAGCGAACTTTTCAAGGAAGCGCTTACAGCACTGGCGGAAAAAGCAACCATCGCATTGGAAATTTCCTTGCTGTCAACGGTGTTTCAATACCGCTGGGGAATGGTTTTCAACTCTATCAGGCAGGGTATCATTGTCGTCGATAGCAGGGGTCTTGTTATTATGATTAACCAGGCGGCAAAAAACTTCTTCAACGGATATAGCATGGTTGTTCCTTTGGCCGGTGAGGCAATTACCGGTAGCGGTTTCGATGGGCAGATAGAAAGGGCAGTTTGCATCGCTGCCAGAAGCAATTGCAGTTTTATGCATGAACGATCGACAATCGGCAAGGGCGACTCACTGTTGCACTTGTACTGGGATGTTGTACCGCTGCAGCGCGAAGATGGCTGCAGCGCCGGCGCCGTGCTGGTATTTAAAGATATCACTGAGCAGGTTAGAGTACGTCAGGAAATTCATGATTGGGGAAAACTGACTACAGCTGGAGAAATAGCTGCTGGCATTGCACATGAAGTTCGCAATCCCCTGGCTACGGCCAAAGCGGCCATTCAACTCGCCAGAATAATCAAGAATCCCCTTAAACAGCAAGAGCTGCTGGCCAAGCTTGAGCGTGAGATGGACCGGATGAACGATATCCTGACGAACTTTCTGGAAATTTCCAAACCGCAGCAAGAGAATGTGCAGGAGCCGGTAGATCTTAATCAGTCTTTGCGCGAGGTGTCATATCTACTGAACAGTGAGGCTTTGCTGAGCGATGTTGAACTGGAGATCAACCTGTGCACCGGCAATCCGCCGGTGGTTCTCGGTTCCTCCAATAATATGAAGCAGGTGTTCCTGAATCTGGCCCGCAACGCTATTGAGGCGATGGGGGAAGGAGGTAAGCTGATAATTTCGACACTTTTGTGTAATGGTCAGGCCAGGGTTACTTTTTCGGATAATGGGCCGGGAATTCCCGCGGAGAACATGGCGGCGCTGACAAAGCCTTTTTTTACGACTAAACGTGAAGGCACCGGTCTTGGTCTCCCAATCTCCACATCAATCGTGGAGATGATGGGGGGAGATCTAAAAATAGCGAGCAAGCCCGGGTGGGGGACCACGGTGAACCTGGTACTGCCCATCTACAGGGATGAAGCTTTACACAACAGACCAGGCTCAAAGGACGCCTGATGGAAAAAAAGATGGACCGGGTTGATGTGGTGATTATTGACGATGATGAAGGCATTCGTTGGGCACTGCAGCAGGTTCTGGCCTTGTGCAATCTCAACTGCACCGCCGTTGGCGGCGCCATGCAGGGGATCGATGCCGTGAGCCGTTATCATCCCCATCTGGCCATTGTAGATATCAAGCTGGGTGCAATAAACGGTTTTGAAGTGGCCAGCCAGATCGGTCAGATCAATGATGAAGTGAAGATCCTTTTTGTAACTGGTTACAGAGAAGCAATCACAAATCAGGTCAAAGTGGAAGAAAATATAATCGGTGTTCTGGAGAAACCCTTCAATGTGGAGGAATTGATGCAACTGGTCACCAAAATAATTCCCCGGGAGCCCTCAGGATAACTTGCCGGTTTGCCCGCCTTAAATTAAGAAAACCTCCCCTTGATATGATCAAGGGTGCACAAAACGGCAGAATAAAATGTCGCGCAAATAAACGCTTAGCAAAGCGTGATTTGCCGTTCCTGAAGGAATTGAAGCGCTCTATGAGAGTAAATCACCCTATTTTGTCTTTATTTGTAGG
>MTBK01027869.1_pt1 | contig 19832 bp, 18 predicted proteins | sample 1535981 | NCBI WGS metagenome assembly MTBK01 (sample SAMN06109225, study PRJNA356200) | anaerobic digester metagenome | isolation source: biogas reactors fed with pig manure or primary and secondary sludge | place: Spain | collected 2016-06-30
CCTTCAAGCTGCCCAGGGCAAACAAAGATGCCATACGCACAACCGGACTCTCATCCAGCAGCATTGCACTCACTTCTGCCGGCGCTTTGGAAAGTGATAATTGCCCAATCGCGTTTAACGCATGCCAAATCATTCGTTCATCTGGCGATTTTAGGACGCCCAACAAAAAAGGCAGCACGAACACAGAACCCGATTCTCCCAATGCGCGCAAGGTCTGATAGCGTATGGCACGGCTGTCTATATTATTAAAGTGCTCCATCAACAGGTCAATCCCCCGATCATCACCGCGCATAGCAAGCTGCAGTGCGATGAAAACCCGTTTCTCAATCCCTTCTTCCATCACCGTGAACCAGGCCTGTCTCATGAAGTCCATCCGATGTTCAGCCATTTCGACTGCACCTCGAGCCGACTCAATAGGCTCCTTTTCCGCTGGAATATCATTCAGGATGGGTTTATTCGCCCTTTCTCGCAGATAATCCATGGCTTTGGGGTGATATAACTCACCAAGAATACGCAAGGCCAGGGCATCCTCACTACCGGAATAACCTCCTTTCTGAAAAAAAGAGAGGATACTATCCACAGCTTCAACTGCTTCCAGGTCACGCAAAGAAACAAGGATATTGCCCTTTACCTCCCTGGCTTTTTCAAGGAGCAAGGCTCTGGCTAGAAATGGGATTGCCACTGGGTCTTTACGCCGGGATATTTCCACACAGGCCAAAGAGCGTTCATGTCTTTCTCCGGTAAACAGCAATGCCAGGATTTTGATGAGTGGTTTGTCCTGCAGGTCAAGCAGAATGCGGGTATCGCGAACAATCTCCTTGATCCAACGCCCGTATAAACCTTTCTCCTTACTGGGGTCATACTGGTCTAGAAACTTGAGGACAATCGGGTCCCCGACCCATTTCAGGTAATAGGCAGCATCCAAGCGCATGTGTTGGTCAGTGCCATTGAGCAAAACCTGCCCGACCGCTTGAATGGCTTTTATTGTAGTTTTGCTGCTGATAACGGTTTCCATGGCGAAACTTCGTTTTTTGACTTCTGGATCATCCAGCATATCCAAAAAATAATCTACCAGCATGGGATGGTTCAAACCTCCCAACTTTTTGGCCGTTTGTTTTGATTCCCACAGATTTAAATTTGACAGGTTGTTGATGATGGTCATTACACCCAAATCACCCATGTGTGGCAGGATATCGATGGCGCGTTCTCTACGTATTTTATCCAGTGAGTTAAGTTCAATTTCCAGGATGGGGAGGACGCCTGGACCTGCGCTTAGGATGATATTTTCTACAGCCTTCTCGGTTTGTGGCTCTGGTTGGTGCTCAAGCAGGGCCAAGACAACCTTTTTGATGTGGCCCTTCTTTGCAAACCTTCCGGAAGCAGTGACTGCAGCAAGGCGTACCTGGGGGCTTTTGTCATCCAATAAACTCAGTAGTGCATCCAATAAGGCCTCATCCAGGTTTATCCCCGCCGCCTGAGCGGCCGCTTCACGCACTGCGGGCTGATAATGGAAGAAGGCATTCTGGATGGCAGTGACGGCCCACACATCGCTGAAGCCGGCGAGGTGTTCAATTGCGTTGATAATCTGTGCGATATCTTTGGATGTGACCTGAGAAAGATGGGTTTCTAAAGAATTCATGATGCCCTCACTCCATAATCATAATGCACCCCTGGGTTTGCCGGGAAGCGAGACTCCTTAAACAAAACAGGGTGACCTGGTTAAAATCATTGACGAAACCGCCCTGCGTTGTAACAGGAACGATATCATCGATCAACCAGAATTCACCCATGCATCCCCCTAAATTTTGTATCTAGCTTGCTTGAAAGATTATACCACAAGAATTTACCCTATGCTGTGGTTTATCTCTGAGTATTTTCCTGCGTGTTTATGGCGGTTGCTTCGAAAAACCGGAACAAACCAGCCAATAACCCCCTTTTATTACTGTCAAGTCTGAAAGAATTCATTGGTTCCGATGCCGGAACAATACGACCCATCCTTTGTATTCAAACCTCGTTTCGACGCTGGATTGAGTTGATCATTCAGAGTCAGGTCCTCTCGATCCTTGATGTCAGTAATGCTTCCGAAATAAGTGACCATTGGCCTTTGCATTGTGTTCCTCCTTTCTGCTGGAAATCAGCCTTCCAGCCAGGCATAGTGAATCATTGCACCACAAAATCTCTCACTTCTTGAGTTAACCCGCCATCATTATTTAAACCTGTAGAGGTGAAGAGGCATAGATGATTAAAGGTTTTGCATTAGTGATTGAATCACCGCCATTCCCCCACGCATGGGAAAATGAGTCACCCAAAATTTGCTGCAACCGGATGATAATTCTTATGAGGTGGGTTGCTGGGCCCGGACTGCTGGTCTCATGTGCGACCGGAATTAAGCAACCTGGGCGGGATTGAAGGAAACGCGGATAAGCTTGTGGTGCGCCGCCTTAAAGGCTGTAGCCGCAGTGGATGGCTGGATAGTATCAAAGCGATGTTAGTGGTATGCCGCCACAATGAGGAATTGAGACAAGGCGTTTTCATATCATTTATGAAAAGCAGTGAGAGCCTTCAACAGGAAAATGTACATAATAAAAAAATCGATTACGGGGAATGGATGCAAGCTGATATACCTGCTTTCCATTTATGCCACTCAGGAAGATTTTGGAAGAAGGTGTTGAAGGACATTGTTCATCCTAAAAGAGCTCTCTGATTGTTTGGGAATGTGGAAATTCTTGACAGAAACGGAAGCACAATCTTATTGAATTTATTTGTATTTCAATGTATACTGTAATTTAAGCCCTATTATTATTGACAACATTATCACAGAGTTTTTCGACTGGAAGATTTCTTAAAAGAAAGGAGTCGTTATGGTGAACAATACCCGCTACTTGAGATTATTTTTGAGCCTATTTCTTACGATAGTGGTGCTAACTAGTCTTGGTGTCACCGTTAAGCCTGTTTCAGCAAATACAATCACCGTGACCAATACCAATAACTCTGGGCCTGGTTCCTTACGGCAAGCGTTGTTAGATGCCAGTTCAGGCGACACGATTAATTTCGCTACAGCGCTTTCAGGGCGCACCATCACTGTTGTAGATGACCCATTATTTATTCAAAGAAATGTGACGATTGATGGAACTTCACTGGCACAAAAGATCAAAATCAGTGGCGGTGAAAAAATGCGGGTGTTTGGGGTCTTTGAAGGTGTTTCGGTTACGATGAAAAGTATCGAAATCATTAATGGCTATATCGGCGGTCTTTTGAACAAAGATGGTGCGGGCATTTACCTCCAAAAGAATGCAAATGCCTACCTGTATGACTGTAACTTTAATTTTAACCATGCGAAGGGTAATGGTGGGGCGATTGCTGTCGGTGAAAACGGAAGAGTAGAGGCTTATGATTGTAAATTTTATAAAAATAAGGCACAAGGAGAAAGTTACAGTTCTGGTGGAGCCATCTACAACCTGGGGAGTTTATATACATCTGGAGGCATTTTTAACGGCAACACTGCCATCTGGGGTGGTGGCATTGAAAACAAGGGCATATTAACGGTTGAGAATACCCGGTTTATGTACAATTCCAGTGAATTTCATGGTGGGGCGATCAGGAATATCGGAAGTGTAGCGATTAGCAAGAGCCACTTTTCCGAAAACGAATCGGATGAGGGCGGTGCGATCCTGAATTGGACTGAATTAGTAGTATCGGAGAGTACATTTTTTAATAATTCCGCGATCAGCGGTGGGGCTGTATATAATTATGGCAATATTTATAATAATATGAGAATTTCAAACAGCTATTTAACAAGCAATCAGGCAGTGCATGGTGGTGCGATCAAGAATTCCGACGCTGCAACACTTATAAGCTCTAATAATTCATACTATCAGAACTCAGCAGATGAAGAAGGCGGAGGTATCTACAACCTGGGTTATTTAGATGTTGATAGAGATACAATTTGGTACAACTCTGCCTTAGGGGGGGGTGGTATTAATAATGCAGGTACATTAACAGTTGAATTAAGCCAATTTCTTCACAATTCTGGGGGCATACAGGGCGGGGCGATCCGGAATATCGGACAGGTTGATGTTTTCGACAGTACATTCAACGAGAACAATGCACATTTTGGTGGTGCGATCCTGAATTGGGAAATTTTGGATATTTACACGAGCACTTTTTATGGTAATTCTGCTTTTTATGGTGGTGCGATAAGGAATTGGGGAGGTAGCATGCTTATCAAAAACAGCACCATTTCCGGGAATCAAGCAGAACAAGGCGGAGGTATACAAAACCTTGATGGCGGCAACTTTGCCAGTTATTACAATACAATTGCGTTTAATAAAGCCACAGGTGAAGGCGGCGGTGTACTTAATGGGGTTGGCAGCTTACTGGTATATTCCAGCACATTGATTGCCAGGTCAATTGGTGACGATTGTGTTAATTCAGGCGAAATTTATTATCAATCTAACAACTTTGTTGGCGATGGAAGCTGCAATGCGGAATTTTCGGGTAACCCCCTGATTGGACCCCTTGCGAGCAACAACGGGCCAACCCGGACTCACGCGCTTTTACCGGGGTCACCGGCAATTGATGCGGCTTACAATCTTATTTGCCCGCCTACCGACCAGCGCGGTATTGCAAGGCCTTATGGGGCGGGTTGCGATATTGGTGCTTTTGAATTTAATCCAATCTACCCTTATTTTGACTGGTTGAAAAATTTTATACCCGTCTTTTTACGATAATCGCTTTATAAAGCAGCGAATCATTTGTGATTAATTGGGGATTAGAAAACACAATTTACTATGGTGAGCGGATTGAACTGAGATTGATCTCGGTTTTCAATGGTACAGGGTTTTAAAACCCTGGCGCAGTTTCGTTCGGTTTCCATTTCGAAGCCTGGAACTCTTGTTTTTCGCTACGCGTGAGTTCGCGCTAGTCCGATTATTTTAACATTAAAAAATCATTAGAATAATATTTCCAAGTAAAAAAGCTTTTTTATCGTGTTATAATAATTCTGAGCATTACCTCGTGTGAAATGAAAAACAAAGAATATCTCATCATCGTCAAGATACTGCAAATTAATGCAATTTCCCAAATGAAGAGGTTTTACTAAATGCCACAGAGTCAGATGCAAAACATACTTTCCACAAGCAGAACCCAAGCTGGCTTTTCAAACACAGCGGGTAAAAGAAAAAGAGCTATTAAGAAATTTCTCGAGGCGATGTTATACCTCAGCCCGGCGTTAATTCTGTTTATCGCCTTTGTGTTCATCCCATTGATTCGATCATTTCAAATCAGCTCGTACATTACTGATCCAATTGGTCGTTTGGCGAAATTTGTAGGTTTATTGAATTATCAACGCTTATTTGAGACTCCTAACTTTATCAACAGTTTAAAGAAGTCTTTTATATTTGTTCTTTACAATGTACCGACGACAATCGCGATTTCGCTTGGACTGGCATTGCTTGGCGACCTCCGCCTTAAGGGCATTCCCTTTTTCAGGATGGTCTTTTCGATTGCGATTGCGATTTCAGGTGCAACAGCCTCTTTGATGTTTAAGTACATCTATCACCCGACAGTGGGGATTAATTACCTGTTGAGCCTGGTGGGGATTCCTAACATCCCCTGGTTAGTGAGCTCGAACACTGCATTGATATCTGTTGCCCTGACATCCGTCTGGCTGCAAATAGGAATGAACACAGTGATTATCCTGGCGGCAATGCAGACAATTCCGGAAGAGCTTTATGAAAGTGCGATGATTGATGGCGCCAATGCCTGGAATAAATTTGTTCATATCACATTGCCAATGCTTTCGTCTACTTTCTTCTTCCTGCTGGTTGTGAATACGCTGGCATCTTTCCAAACTTTTACTCCGATCCATATTATGACCTCAGGCGGCCCGCTGGAATCGACCAACCTGCTGGTCTATTCTATTTATCGAGAGTTTTACTTCAATGGGAAGTTTGGATTTGCTGCTGCCCAATCGATCATGTTATTTTTCATCATGCTGATATTGACCATTTTCCAATTTGTTTTCCTGGAACGAAAGGTTCATTACGAATGAAAACTTCGAGCTTTCGCAAGCGCTCATTGAAGACCATCGCTCAATATTTGATCCTGATTATCGCTGCCCTGATCATTTTGTATCCGATCTGGTCGGCTTTCAACATCAGTATGATGTCTGATTCTGAAATGGGTTCTTACCCCCCGCTCCAATTCCCGTCGGCCATTCGTCTGGACAACATTCGACGTGCCCTGACACAGGCCCCATTGCCCCGTTATTTGCTGAACAGCATCATCCAATCTTTGCTGGTCATGATGGGGCAGTTAATTACGGCCAGCCTGGCAGCGTATGCTTTTGCCTTTATTGATTTTAAATGGCGCAACTTCTTCTTCCTTTTGTTTTTGTCGACCATGATGATCCCTTGGGAAGCGACAATCATACCAAACTACCTGTTTATCAAAAAGATTGGATGGACCGATACATTCCAGGGTTTGGCGGTTCCGTTTATGGCTACGGGTTTCGGTACATTCTTATTACGCCAATTTTTCTTGAAGATCCCGCGTGACTTAAAGGATGCTGCTACCATCGATGGTTGCAGCAGTTTTCGGTTCCTGATCACCATTGTTTTGCCCCTGGCTCGTCCTGCTTTAGGAACATTAGCGGTGTACAGTTTTTTGCAGACTTATAACCAGTATTTATGGCCTTTATTGGTCACCAATAATCCATCAATGCGGACGGTACAGATTGGGATTGCACTGCTTCAAGATGAAGAGCGCTTGATGATCAATATTATCATGGCGGGTGTAATTTTTATTTTGATCCCAACATTGACTTTATTTGTTGTTAGCAATCGGCAGCTCATCCGTGGGTTAACCGCTGGTGCTGTTAAAGGGTAAATTCCAGCGGATATGATTTGTTCACTTTCAAAAGGAGATAAATGATGAACAAAAGAGTTTTATTTTTCCTCGGCGTGCTGATCGTTTTCACAATGATTCTGTCCGCCTGTCAACCTGCAGCCGAAACGCCGGCTGTGGAAGAGCCTGCTGCTGAAGTCGAACTGCCACCCGCTGAGCCGGCGGAAACGGTGAAGATTGACTTCTGGCACAGCATGGGCGGCGATCTGGGTGGTGTTGCTATTCCCCAGATGGCCGATGATTTCAATGCCTCACAGACGCAATGCTTTGTCGAACCGATTTACCAGGGCTCTTACGACGACGCATTGAACAAATTGAGGGCAAGTCTGCAATCTCAGGATGTACCGGCAGTGATGCAGCTGTATGACATCGGTACACGCTTGATGGTAGACCTGGGAATGACCACGCCTGTTCAGGAGTTCATTGATAAAGACAATTACGATGTTTCGGATCTTGAGCCCAATGTGCTGGCCTACTACACGGTTGATGGTATCCAGGCTTCAATGCCATTTAACACGTCCACACCGATGCTGTATTACAACAAAGACATGTTTAGAGCAGCAGGTTTGGATCCTGAACAACCACCAAGGACGTTCGAAGAGATATGGGAAGCAGCCCGCGTGTTGAACCAGGTTGATGCCTCTGGAAATGTGGTTGTCTCTGGTATTTCCATGAGCATCTATGGCTGGTTCTTTGAACAGTATCTGGCCGTTTCCGGCGGATACTATGCCAACAATGCGAACGGGCGCGATGCCCTGGCAACCGAGGCGACATTTAACAGCCCGGAAGGCGTGGCTATCCTGGAATGGTGGAAGGGTATGTGGGATGAAGGCTTGATGGGTAATTATGGCCGGGTCAATGCTGATGTCCGAACCGCTTTCTACGCTGAACAGACTGCCATGTTTGTCGACTCAACAGCTGTGTTGCGCGGCGCCATGGACACGGTAGACGGCAAATTTGAAATTGGCACCGCTTACCTGCCACGACCCAACGAAGCAGCCTTTGACACCTCGGGAACCATCATCGGCGGCGGATCGTTGTGGATCATCAACGCCAGTTTACCGGAAGAGCAAGCTTGCGCCTGGGAATTTATTAAATACCAGGCTTCACCTGAACAGCAAGCCTACTGGCACACCATGTCCGGTTATTTTCCAATCCGGGATACCGCTTATGAAGTCCCTCTGGCAATCGAATGGCGTGATCAATATCCGCAATTTAAAACTGCGGTCGATCAACTGCACCTTGCACCCAATAACAGGGTTACTCAGGGTGGTTTGATTGGAGTCTTCCCGACTGCGCGGCAGACCATTGAAGGCGCGATCGAAGAGGTATTAGCTGGAGTGGCGACACCCCAGGAAGCGCTGGATAAGGCAGCCCAGATTGTGACCGACGCCATTGAAGAATATAATATTTCCATGGGCCTGGTTGATTAACGTCGAACTTTAACCATAAAAAAGTTTGCAGGGTGTTCGGTCTGTCGGACACCCTGCAATGGTATTAATGATGACGGATCACAAATATTTGTTGAAGGTTATTTTATGTATCCTGATTACCCCTGGCCTGCTTGTTGCCTGTTCCAATGAAAAAGCGGTCGACTCGGAGATGCGGAGAGAAGATATGGCTGCAATAGAATATTCCCAGGTAATGATTATTGCCCATCGCGGAGCGCGTTCGTTAGCGCCTGAAAACACGTTGCCAGCCGCGGCGAAGGCGCTGGAGAACCATGCCGATGGTTGGGAATTGGATGTGGCGATGAGCGCCGATGGCGAACTGGTGGTTCTGCATGATGACACATTGGAACGCACCTCGAATGTTATGTCTGTTTTTCCAGAAAGAAAGCCCTGGTCTGTGTATGAATTTTCGCTGGCTGAATTGGAGCAGTTAGATTTTGGGAGCTGGTTTGTGGAAAGTGATCCGTTCGGTCAGATCTCCCAAGAGAACGTGGCAGCCAGTGATTTAGAGAATTATCGCGGCACCAGGATCCCCAAACTTGAGGAAGCATTGGAATATACCCAATCCAATCATTGGTGGGTCAATATTGAAATTAAAGATGCCAGCGGCACGCCTTCAGACGCTGTGATTGTCTCAGAAGTTGTCAGGCTGATCGAAAAGATGGGGATGGAAGACCAGGTGCTGATCTCATCTTTTAATTGGGATTATCTGAACCAGGTTAAAGCGTTGAATCCTGATCTGGCGACGGGCGTTTTAGCGAAGTCGATCGTTATGGATCCCGTATCCTTGATGAAGAAACTGGACGCACAGGCGTTTCACCCTGGAATCAAAGTCACGCTTGCTGCCCAGGTTAAACAACTGCGTGAAAATAACTATGATGTCAATGTGTGGACAGTCAATGAAGTGTCGGACATGGAACGACTGATCGAGATGGGTGTGACGGGCATTATCACGGATTTCCCCCAACGTTTATACCCGATTATCAATCCTTAAGAAAATCATCTCATTGCAGGGCCGTGATATTGCCAACCTTTATCCTGACCGGCCCTTAAAGACCCCCATCAGGGTCGTTCGGTTTCCATTTCGAAGCCTGGAATTCTTGTTTTTCGCTCAAGCCATTTTAACAAGGCATTCACAACAAAAACAATGATCAGGTAAATAATTGCAATCGCCAGGTAGCTGCCAATCGGGTTGTAGGTGATGGTGGCAGCCCGTTTTCCCCTGGCCATCAGGTCCTGAACGGCGATCAAGAACACCACCGCAGTTGTTTTCAATAATGAAATCGGTTCGTTGGACCAGGCTGGGATCACCAGGCGCAGGGCTTGCGGGAGAATAATGTGCCAGATGGTCTGCCAGCGAGTCAGCCCGATGGACCTGCCTGCGGTCATCTGCGAGTCGCCAATGGATTGGATGGCGCCCCGCAGGTATTCAGCCTGGTAGGCTGCGCTGTTAAGTCCCAGGGCCAGGTAGGCAGATGTTTTTTGATCAAAGGTTAACCCCAGGGAGGGCAACCCATAATAGATCAAAAAGAGCTGGACGAGTAATGGCGTTCCTCTGAAGAATTCAATAAACCCGATGGCAATCACCCGCTGCCATCGTGGCCCATATGTGCGCATCAAAGCCAGGATCAGCCCCAATAAAAACCCTAAAGCCAGCCCCACGGCCGTGAGCTCAAGGGTCACAGCCGTGCCTTTGAGGAATTCAGGCAAAAATCTGCGCAGGATCGTAAAGGTATCGCCCATCTATGCTTCGCTTTCCATATCGCCGTACAGTTCACTGATCTTCCACAGGAAGGAGCGTGTGCGTTCATATTTTGGCCGGTTGAACATCTCATCCGGCGACCCCTCTTCGACGATGTTGCCATTTTCTAAAAAGATGATGCGATTGGCAACTTCGCGGGCGAAACCCATTTCGTGAGTAACCACCAGCATGGTCATCCCTTCCCTGGCCAGATTTCGCATCACCTCGAGCACTTCGCCGATCAATTCGGGATCCAGCGCCGAGGTCGGCTCATCGAAGAGCATGATGCGGGGGTCCATGGCAAGGGCGCGGGCAATGGCGACGCGCTGCTGTTGACCGCCAGAGAGCTGACCCGGGTAATGCGCCGCTCGGTCTACCAGCCCCACCCGATTGAGCTCCTGCATTGCTTTCTCTTCTGCCACTTCATTGGGGAGTTTTTTGACTTTGCTGAGCCCGATTTTGACATTGTCCAGCGCGGTCAGATGGTTGAAGAGTAAAAAATTTTGAAAAACCATGCCAACATGCTGGCGGACCTCGTCTTCATTGTGACCATGGGCGGTGATCTCATCACCATCCAGCCAGATCTGCCCTGCATTGGCTTTGGTAAGCAGGTTGATGCAGCGCAGAAGGGTGCTTTTTCCCGTCCCGCTGGGCCCGATGATCACCACGGTGTCGCCTTCATTGACGGTTATATCGATGTCATGGAAAACGACATTGTTGCCATATGCTTTGGTGAGACCTTTTATATCCAAGATCGGTTCTGCCATAATCTCCTCCGTAATTATGGGTTGGCGGGAATCGCCAGCCGTTTTTCCAGGCGGTTTAAGAGTCGGTTGGTGATAAACACCAGTGCGAAGTAAATCAACCCCGCAGTGATGTATGCTAAAAAGGGCTCCTGCGTGCTGGCGCTGATCAACTGGGCACGGCGCAAAACCTCAGGGACACCCAGGGCGTAGACGAGTGATGAATCCTTGATGACAATGGCCGCCTCGTTTGACCAGGGCGGGATAGCCAGACGGAGGGCTTGCGGGATGATGATATGCCGAATGGCCTGCATTCTGCTCATGCCAATCGAGCGAGCTGCCATCATCTGGCTACCGCTGACGGAAAGCAAGGCGCCGCGGATGATCTCCATCTGGTAGGCGCTGCTGACAATACCCAGTGAGATCGACCCCGCCCAAAAGGGCGAAAGATTGATGTTACCCGAGACCATGAAATACAGGATGAACAGCAGAACAATGGGAGGAATGCCGCGCATGATGGTACTGTAAACGGCCATGATCCTGGAGAGGAACTTTCCACCATAAACATGCAAGAGCGAGAGGATTAAACCCAACACCAGACCGAAGGGCAGGGCAATCAGTGTAACGCCGACCGTGTAGGCTGTTCCAGAAGCAATGTACTGGAAGAATTTGGCAAAGTCCATGGATTAAACTTCCAAAGAAAGAGCGATCATCAACTGTATGAAAGATAGCCGGGGAGAAAAGCATAAACACGTTTCAGCTTTTCTCCCAGGTTGGTTAAGCGAATATTATTCGTAGAAATACTTGATCGCCAGTTTTTCGATGAAGCCTTCAGCTTTTAATTCCGCAATGATGCGGTTTATTTCAGCCTGCAAGTCAGCAGAACCTTTAGGAAGGACGATGTTAATTGGCCCTGTATAGAGCATTTCTTTGTAGATGATTTCAAGGTCATCATCCTGGCTGGCGATGACGCCGGCGGGGACATCATCCGCCATCAAAATATCGATCCTGCCAGCTTTAAGATCAAGAGCAGCCTGGTCCACCCGTTCGTAGCGGGAGAGGTTGCTCTCACTCATCAAGCCAGTTTCAATTAACTCCTCGGTGATCCATTCATCCTGCATCGTGCCAGATTGGACACCAAGTTTGTAATTTGCTGCATCTTCAGCTTTGGTGAACTTTTTGGTAAAGTCTTTCATCGCGATGAAGGCATCCTCAGAGGTGTGATAAGGATCGGAAAAATCGACCAGTTGGGCGCGCTCTTCGGAGTAATTAAAACAGGAGATTGAAGCATCAATCTTGCCTTCCTGAACGGCCTGGATCAAGCTGTCGAAGGGCATATCCTGCCACTCGATTTTCACATCCATGCGTTTTGCAATCTCTGCCATCAGTTCGATGTCGAAGCCAGCCATGTTCCCGGCTTCATCGACGTATTCGTAGGGGGGATAATCTGCTGATGTACCGACAACTAAATTGTCGGAAGTCTTTTGGCACGCTGTGAGTGCCAATGCCAGTAAAATGACCAGTAGTAAAGCGTTGCGGTATTTCATGCATTCTCCTTCATATGGAATTGAAAAGATTAGTTTATTTACCTAATTGTAACATATCTTTATTACCTATTTGAAAAGCAAGAATTCTCTCAATGATTTACCCGCCTTGGTGTGTTGAGAAGTTTGTCAATTAAATGAGTCGGAACAACCTCAGGCGGAGTCATCACGCCTGTAAAGGATGTTTCGTCAATTTATTTTCAACTTCGCACGTTAAAACATAAAACACTGATTATTTGGGTTAATGACTTTAACCACCAAGATATGCTTTTTTAACTTCCGGGTTCTTTCCAACTTCCTCCGATGATCCTGAAAGGGTTATCGTTCCAGTTTCCAGCACATAGGCTTTGGTTGTATAGCGCAAAGCCAGGTGAGCATTCTGTTCGACCAGGAGGATGGTGGTACCCTCTTTATTAATTGTCGCCAGGTTTTCGAAAAGTTCTTGAACCAGGATCGGCGCCAAACCCATCGATGGCTCATCGAGTAGCATCAATGAACCCCAGTTCATCAAAGACCGACCGACTGCCAGCATCTGTTGCTCTCCACAACTTAATAAATCAGCCAATTGAGATTTTCTCTCCTCAAGTCGAGGGAAGATCCCAAAAACACGCTTTAAATCTTGGGCAACGTCTTCTTTATCTTTACGGCCAAAGGCAGCGATTTTTAAGTTCTCGAGGACGGACATATTACCGAAAACCCTGCGACCTTCAGGAACGGGTGTAATTCCCAATTTGTTAACCACATCATGAGGAGAATATTTCGATAAATCTTCACCTTTGAATTCCATTGAGCCCGAAACGACTTTCCCTCCCATTTCTTTTATCTGGCGAACAATCGACCATAATGTGGTTGATTTGCCGGCGCCATTGGCGCCAATCAAAGTGACAATCTCCCCTTCTTCAACATCAAAGGAGATCCCATGTAATGCTTCAATCGCACCATAAGTAACGAACAAATTTTTTATGCTGAACAACATTATGCAACCTCCTCACCCAAATAGGCTTTAACAACCAGTGGATTTTTTCGAATTTCATCGGGCGTACCTTCGGCAATTGTTGAACCGAAATCAAGGACCTGGATACGTTCACAAACGTTCATAATCATCCGCATTTGGTGCTCGATCAGCCATACCGTGACCTTGAACTCATCTTTAACCCATTTAACCAGCGAGGTTAATTCACCAATTTCACCCGGGTTCATGCCTGCTGCCGGTTCATCAAGCAGTAATAAGCGCGGCCGGATCACTAGGGCGCGGCAAATTTCAACCCTGCGCTGGATGCCATAGGGTAGATTGCGGGGCAATTCTTTGATGTAGGGGATAAGATTGAATTTCTCAAGCAGCTCCAGGGCTTCTACAACGAATTTCCTTTCGCCCTCTACCAGTTTATTCGTAAAGAAAAGCGAGTCAGGAAGTTTGTAACTGAATTGCGAAAAGTAGGCGATGCGCAGATTGTCAAGCACAGAGAGCTCGTTCCAAAGGCGAATGTTTTGAAACGTTCTACCGATCCCAAGCGATGTAATTTGATGAGGATAACGGCCTGATAAATTATCGCCATTTCCCCACAATTTATGAAGACATTGAGTTAGAGAAGTCGGATAAACATCACCTCCTATTTAATTATTTACTTGGGTGGAACTAATATCCTATTATAATAAAGCATATTAAATTTTATCAAGTTAATTTTTGGATATAATTCATATTAGCATGCACAATTTATGTAAAAGAGCTTTCTAAAGATGATTATTCTTAGATTTCAAGTTCCGCCTGTATTATTTGCTTTCGTTTGACATTTAGGGGTTGGATTGGACAGAGCCCGTCTCCGAAAGTCGCAGCGCTGATACAGAGGTTGGCAGATCTCAGCATAGGCTCACTTTTACCGTTATTCAGGGATATCATTTGCCCTGGGTGCGGTGCCAGCCTGGGGCTTGTGCTTGATGAAAGAACCAACAAACCAATTGATCTTTGCAAGAAATCTTGCAAAAACCATTGACATATTGGTAAAGCCCATGTACAATAAACCAGGTTGTGCACACGTGTGCAGAACCTGGTTTCGTTAAATCTCAGGTTTGACGAATGATTAACGTCCGGCATATCAACCTATGGGTCACAAAAAAAGTTGTTTGCACACCGACCCGCTGGGATTTCGTTTACAATCAAGTTGAGGTAAAAATGGCAAAACCGATTGATGAATTTTATGATTTTTCAGGGTCAACCGCGGTGATCACTGGCGGAACAGGCTTTTTAGGGGCTGAAATGTGTAAAACCCTTGCAGCTCTGGGCGCAAAGGTGGCGATCCTCGATATCAACCTGGAGAAAACCAAACTGCTTGCCACCGAGATCAATGCGGCGGGCGGCACTGCTGCTGCCTTCGATTGTAATGTGTTAAATCGCGAGAGTATCGAGGGCGTTGCGCAGGAAATCTACTCCAGCTTTGGCCCGGTGGATATTTTGATCAACGGCGCAGGCGGCAACAAACCACAGGCCACCACCAGTGACGCGTTGCCCTTTTTTGATCTGCCCATGGATGCCTTACGCTGGGTGTTTGATCTCAATATGCTGGGCACCATCCTGCCCTCTCAGATTTTTGGAAAAGGGATGGCTCAGGGCGACTCTGGAACAATTTTGAACATCTCTTCGATGAATGCCTTTCGCCCGCTAACCCGCATCCCGGCATATTCTGCAGCTAAAGCGGGGGTGAGCAATTTCACCCAATGGCTGGCAGTCCACCTGGCGCAGGAATATTCACCCAATATCCGGGTGAACGCGATTGCCCCAGGTTTTTTCATCACCGATCAGAATCGGTTCCTGCTCACCGATCCGGAGAGCGGGGAATTAACAGATCGCGGTCATACGATATTAGGGCATACCCCTATGAACCGCTTCGGGGTGCCGGAAGATTTATTGGGTACGATGTTGTGGTTGGTTTCACCAGCTTCTGCGTTCGTTACCGGCATTGTGGTGCCTGTCGATGGCGGATTTTCAGCCTTCAGTGGAGTGTGAGCCAATGGTCACAGGTTCAGGGTTTCTCAATCAGTTTATCAGTGCTGAAACTGCCAGCGAGATCGTTGGCGAAGCGCTAAATTCACTGCCGCTGGAGGGCAAACGAGTATTGATCCTCATCCCGGACGGGACCCGCAGTATGCCTATGCCGCTGATGTTCAGTTTGTTTGAAGAGCATCTTTCTGGTCGGGTTGCTGCCCTGGATTACCTGGTAGCCCTTGGCACTCACCAACTAATGACGGATGCACAATTAACCCATCTGATTGGAAGGAGCGTTACCGACGGGAAAGCTGGCAGCAGCACCATTTTTAATCACCACTGGGAAGACCCTGAAACCTTCATCCAGATTGGCATCATTCCCGAAGATGAGATTCATGAGCTCTCACAAGGGCACATGCGACAGGATGTCGCCGTTCGGCTGAATAAGTTGATCATGGATTATGATCATCTCCTGATCTGCGGTCCGGTATTTCCCCATGAAGTGGTGGGCTTTTCTGGCGGCAATAAATACTTTTTCCCGGGTATCGCTGGCGTAGAGATTATCAATTTCACACATTGGCTGGGAGCAACCCTCACCAGTTTCGATATTATTGGTTCCGGGTACACACCTGTGCGGGCGGTGATTGACCGGGCTGCTTCTATGGTTCCCAAACCAGCGCATTGTTTTTCCTTGGTGGTTACCTATGAGGGGCTGGCTGGGCTTTATTTTGGCAGTGCACAGGAAGCATGGACGGCTGCTGCCAAACTTTCAGCCCAGAAGCATATTATCTATGTTGATCAGCCTTTTCAAAAGGTGCTTTCGATCATGCCTGAATTGTATGATGATTTGTGGACAGCCGCCAAAGGCATGTACAAATTGGAACCTGTTGTGGCAGATGGGGGGGAGGTGATTATTTACGCGCCGCATATCAACGAGGTGAGTTACACCTACGGAGAAATTATCGACGAGGTTGGCTACCATTGTCGGGACTTTTTTGTGAAGCAATGGGAGCGTTACAAGCAGTACCCGCACGGTGTACTGGCACATTCCACCCATTTGCGCGGTCTGGGAACCTACGACACCGTCACCGGCGTTGAGACCCCGCGCATCAAGGTGACTCTGGCCACTGGCATTCCGGCTGATCGCTGCCAGAAGATCGGGTTGGGTTATCGCGACCCGCGCTCGATCAACCCTGATGATTGGGTGGACAAAGAGTACCAGGGAATCCTGGTCGTCCCTCGAGCGGGCGAAATGCTGTATCGAATTAAAAAACAATGAACATTATTAATGAAGCGAGGCATACATGAACCAATATGGATTGAACATCAAAGAATCTGGAGCGCTTGATTTTGTCTCCCTGGGAGCGCTGGTAAACCGGTTGGATCCCGGTGTGATCCCCTTTCGGAAGGCAACCCAATGCCAGATCCACGTAAGCGGGGGCGAATTTAATTGTGCAGCCAACCTTGCGGACTGCTTTGGCTTGAAAACCGGTGTCGTGACGGCTATGGTCGATTATCCGATTGGCGATTTGATCGCAGAACGGGTGAAGGCTATGGGAGTTAAACCTTTTTACAAACGCTTTACACATAACGGGGTTAACGGTCCCAATATGGCTACGGTTTACAGCGACCAGGGTTTTGGTATGCGTCCGCCGGTGGTGTTTTACAATCGCTGTAACGAAGCCGCAGCCCAATTAAAGCCGGGAGATTTTAACTGGGATGAAATCTTTGCCGGCGGCGTACGCTGGTTTCACAGCGGTGGCATCTTTGCTGCGCTTTCAGAAACCACCGGGCAGGTCATTATGGAAGGGATGAAGGCGGCTAAAGCAGCGGGCGCGGTAGTCTCCTTCGATTTGAATTATCGTGAAAAATTGTGGAGCATCTGGGGAGGGCAGGGCGCTGCACAGTCGGTGTTGCGCGAAATTATGAACTATGTCGATGTGCTTGTCGGCAATGAAGAAGACATGCAAATGGGCCTGGGTGTTTCCGGCCCGCAGGTTGAAAAAACCTCAAAGCTGGACCCGCGAACCTTCATTGACATTATTGGAGAGGTTACCAGCCTGTTCCCCGGCATTAAAGTGGTCACGACCACACTCAGAGAAGTAAAAAATACCATGCAGCATTCCTGGAGCGCAGTCGCCTGGATCAACGGGCAGGCTTATATTGCCCCCACTTGTGACCTTGTCGTGTATGACCGCGTGGGCGGTGGTGACGGTTTTGCTTCGGGAGTGTTTTACGGTCTGCTCACCGGGGAAGATGAACAACAGGCGGTAAACCTGGGCTGGGCGCACGGTGCGCTGCTGACGACCTTCCCAGGCGACACGACAATGGCCAGTGTGGAACAGGTAAAAGCATTTGCTTCAGGCGGATCCGCTCGAATTCAGAGGTAAAAATACGATGTCAGAGAAAATCAACATTGCTGTAATCGGAACGGGCCGCATGGGTAGTGTGCATGTCGGCAACCTGGTCAATCGCATACCTGAAGCCAACCTGGTGGCCCTATGTGATATTAAATTGGATGTTGTTCAGGCTGTGGCCAAGCAATGGGAGATCAAGCGGACGGCTCAGCACTATCAAGATCTGCTGGAAGATAAGACAATTAAAGCTGTGCTGATTGCCACCAGCACCGACACACATGCTGAAATCCTGAAGGATTGCGCCAATGCTGGGAAGCACATCTTTTGTGAGAAGCCCCTGGCGCTGGATCTCAATGAGATCGATGAGGTGCTTTCAGTGGTTGAACAGACGGGCGTGAAACTCCAGGTTGGGTTTAATCGCCGGTTTGATAAGAACTTTCAGCAGGTGCGCCAGATTGTCAAGTCGGGAGAATTGGGACGCCCTTGCCTGCTTAAGATCACCAACCGCGACCCGGAATTGCCTTCACTCGAATTTCTGCGCGCCTCAGGTGGCCTTTTTCTGGATATGACGATCCATGATTTTGATATGGCGCGGTTCCAGATCGGCGAGGTGGACGAGGTGTACGCAACCGGCTCGGTGTTAATTGATGAAGCGCTCAACGAATTTGGTGATTTGGATACAGCCGTGATCAGCTTAAAATTCAAAGATGGCACCCTGGGTTCGATTGATAACAGCCGACAGGCGGTTTACGGGTATGATCAGCGCGTGGAAGTGTTCTGCCTGAACGGTACAGCCATGGCAGAGAACGAAACGGAACACACCGTTGCCAAGGGCAACCTTGACGGCTTTCATACTGCCCGGATTGAAGCGTTTTTTATGCAGCGTTATGCACCCTGTTATATCGAAGAAGTGCGGCAGTTTCTACGCTGCGTCCGGGATGATCAACCTGTGCCGGTCTCAGGCGAAGACGGCCGCCAGGCTGTTGTTCTGGGCTATGCTGCCTGGAAATCCTTCCACGAAAACCGCCCGGTAAAGGTTTCCGAGATCGCTGGATGACCTTCCACAACTGATTTTTCTCTATTACAAAAACACCCGCTGAGGGCAAACCCGGCGGGTGTTTTTTTACGAATTTGCTGTTATGCCGCTGTTTTTCCTTGAGCAATTAGCCTTGACCAGAACCAATTTCCTAAGATTTTTCGTTCTGGTCGTCTTCAATCATCTGGTTCAGGATGGGGATGATTTCCAACGCATCGCCGACAATTCCCAGGTCAGCAACATTTAATATGGGTGCCTCAGGGTCTTTATTGATGGCAATGACGGTTTTTGATGCGCTCATTCCGACCAAGTGCTGTACAGCGCCACTAATTCCCGCGGCGATATACAATTGCGGTCCAACCGTTGTGCCAGATTGCCCCACCTGGTGAGTATGAGAGATCCACCCCTGCTCGACAATAACTCGGGAACCGGCTGTGGTTCCACCCAATTGGTCGGCCAGAATATTAAGCATCTCGAGGTTAGCGGCTTTTCCCATGCCTCTTCCTCCCGAAACAATGATGCGGGCATCAGCAATGCCAACCTGGTCGTCTGCATCCAGGTTTTCAGACTGAACCAGACGGGTGCGGATTGCTGCCCGGCTCATGGTCAGAGGGAATTCAACCACTTCCGCCAGTCGGGACGGGTCTGGTTTCAGGGCTGGGAAAACATTCGGACGAACGGTGGCAGTTTGGGGGCGGGTGTGGGGTGTGATGATTGAGGCCATGATATTGCCGCCAAATGCCGGGCGAGTTTGCACCAGCTGCCCATCGTCATCGATGGATAACCGGGTGCAATCAGCGGTCAAGCCCAGCCGCAGGCGTGCCGCCACTCGGGGCGCCAGGTCGCGTCCATGGGGCGTGGCGCCGTAGAGAACGACCGAAGGCATCTCAGACGCAATCACAGCGCTGAGGGCTTGCGTGTAGCCTTCCGTGGAATAGGTGCCTAAGAATTTGTGCTGGCAGAGAATCACCCGATCAGCGCCGTAGTTCCCCAGGTCGGCGGGGTCAAAACTGGTTTCAGCAGCGATGATCACTGCGTTCAATTCCTGTCCGAGCTGATCCGCCAGTTCACGCC
>MTBK01086096.1_pt1 | contig 19829 bp, 10 predicted proteins | sample 1535981 | NCBI WGS metagenome assembly MTBK01 (sample SAMN06109225, study PRJNA356200) | anaerobic digester metagenome | isolation source: biogas reactors fed with pig manure or primary and secondary sludge | place: Spain | collected 2016-06-30
CGCTCCACATCGTGAGAGGAAAGAAGATTGGTCAGGGCGTAGTACAGGGGAGGAGGATAATTGACCGCCTGCCCCACCAGAAAATGCTTCAGGTCAAAGGCGTCGGACTGACCCTTCAAAAAAGCGATCAGGGCGCTACGCAGCGGATAATTTGTGACGGAGTCCAGAATGCCGCCCAGTGCGTAGCGTCTTTTTACGCCGTAGCTGTGCTTCGTGGTCGCGTCTTCCCAGACCTCGCCGATCATCACCGCTTCCGGTTTCGCCTGTTTCGCGGCCTTATAGATTTTCGCCAGCACATCGTCGGGCAGTTCATCGGCCACATCGAGGCGCCAGCCCGCTGCGCCCGTTTTGAGCCAGTGCTTGACGACGCTGTCTCCGCCGGTGATGACATAACGCTGCCAGCCCGGATCCTGCTTGTTGATTTCGGGCAATGACGTAAACCCCCACCAGCAGCGATATTGATCGGGATAGCGCTCAAACGTGTACCAGGGATAGTAGGGAGAATCCGGGCTGTCGGCGGCGCCCGGGCCGTCATAGGCCTTTTCCCGGTTAAAATAGATGCTGTCGGAGCCAGTATGGGAAAACACGCCATCCAGCAGAATGCGCATCCCGCGCCGGTTGGCCGCGCGGCACAGCGACCGGAAATCTTCCTCCGAACCCAGCACCGGGTCGATGCGGAAATAGTCGGCCGTATTGTACCGGTGGTTGGAGGCCGCTTCGAAGATCGGGTTCAAATACAACACGTTCACGCCCAGGCTTTGCAGATACCCCAGTGACGCCTCGATGCCGGCGAGCGTGCCGCCAAAGTAATCACAAGGATTGTAGGTCGTTTCTCCCGGCAGCGGGGTGAAGAGCGGCTGTTCATCCCAGGTGTCGTGAAAATAAGCGCGGCGGCCTTTGGAGCGGTGATACGCGATGCCTTTGCGGACTGTCGCGTCGCGGCCGGGCCGGAAACGATCAGGAAAAATCTGATACATCACGCTTTTTGGAAACCACCGGGGAACCTCAAAACCGGCATCGTAAACGGTCAGTTGAAACGCGGGCGGCAGCGCGCTGTAAACGGCGCCGATGCCGCCGGTTCGACCTGATCCCGCGCCGTAATAGCTGAGTCTTTCCCCAACGCGGATCATAAAATAGTACCAGTACACATCGGGAACCGAAGGCGCGGTGATGTCCGCCTGCCAGGTTTCGCCCGTAAGGCGCATCAGATGCTCCTCGTGAAATCCCTCTCCGATCAGACAAAGATAGACGCTTTCCACATTTTCGAGCCGCGTCCGGAAGCGCAGGACAACCGGCGTACCGACAGCAACAGCTCCCGCCGGATCACGGTATTGGAGCATCGTCGAATCGTGTATCATTTCCTTTTTGTAGTTGATCAGCATGGCTGCTGTCCTTTTTACGGATCAGATGGGCTCAAGCCCCCAGATCTGCCGATTGTACTCGCCGATGGTCCGATCCGCGCTGAAAAATCCAGCGCAGGCCGTGTTGATCACGGCCCTTTTCGTCCAGGCCGGTTCCTCCGTATAGGCGGCGAGCACCTTATCAAAGGCAACGCGGTAGGCGTCAAAATCGTAGAGGAGAAAGTAGCGGTCGGCGCGGTTATAATCCCCGAACAACAGGGAATGATAGATATCCTGAAACTGGTCGGGTGCGACGCCCGGCAGCGTTCCATCCACCAGGCGGGAAACGGCGTCGCGAATATCCTCGTCCTGGTCAAAGAGATCCTTCGGCCGATAGCTGCCGGCGGTTTCCATCCGGTCAATCTCCCGGGCGCCGGCGCCGAAGATAAAAATATTGTCCGGCCCCACTCTTTCGAATATCTCAATATTTGCGCCGTCCATGGTTCCGAGCGTCACCGCGCCGTTGAGCATGAATTTCATATTGCCCGTTCCGGACGCTTCGTACCCGGCCGTGGAAACCTGTTCGCTGATATCGGCCGCGGGAATCAGGCGTTCGGCCAGCGAGACGTTGTAGTTTTCCAGAAACGCGACGCGGATGTTCTCCCGGGTGCGGGGATGCGACTCTACCAGGGCGGCCGCGGCGTTGATAAGACGGATGACGTTTTTGGCCCGCCAGTAGGCCGGCGAGGCCTTGGCGGCAAACAAAAATGTCACCGGCCGGGGCAGCGCATACCCCGCATCGCCGGTAAAGTGATTATACAGGTGGAAGATGTGCAGCACTTTCAAAAGCTGGCGTTTGTATTCATGCATCCTTTTGGCCTGCACATCAAAAACCGAGTCGGGATCCAGGACAATGCCCTGCTGTTTCATCACCTGTTCGGCCAGACGCAGTTTATTACGGCGCTTGACCTCCGCGAAATCAGCCAGAAACCGCGGCTTGTCCGCCAGCGGCCTGAGCCGCTCCAGTTCGTTGTAGTCCCGGAGAAATTTATCGCCGATGTGGTCGGCGATAAACTTACACAGGTCGGGGTTCGCCGCGGCCAGCCAGCGCCGCTGGGTGATGCCGTTGGTGATGGCCGTGAATTTTCCCGGGAACATTACGTAGAAATCCCGGAAGGTCCGCGTCTTCAGAATCCGGCCGTGAAGCTGCGAAACGCCGTTGACCCTGTGGCATACCGCCACGCAGAGATTGGCCATACGGACTTCATCGTGGGCAATAATGGCCAATTGATCAATTTTATCACGATCCTGAGAAAAGGCCTGCCAGAGGCGTCCGTTGAATCGTTCGGAAATTTCGGCGACGATCGCGTAAACGCGCGGCAGCATCGACCGGAATACATGCTCGGGCCAGGCTGCCAGAGCCTCCTGCATGACCGTGTGATTGGTGTAGTTGAACATGCGGCCGGCCATGGCGTATGCGTCGTCCCAGCCCAGCCCCTCTTCGTCAATCAGAATGCGAATCAGCTCGGGAATGGCCAGCGCCGGATGCAGATCGTTGATCTGAACGACGGTTTTATCAGGCAGGGTGCGCACGTCGCCGAAGCGCTTCTTGTGTTCGCGGACAATGCACTGCATTGTGGCGGAAGCCAGAAAATAAAACTGACGCAGACGCAGCATGCGTCCGGTCATGTGGTCATCCTGGGGATACAGCACCTTGGAAATCGACTCGGCCAGCTCTTTCTGCTTGAGCATGCAGACGAAATCGCCCTTGTTGAAAGAATGGAGATCAAACGCAGAGGGGCATTCCGCCCTCCATAGCCGGAGCGTCACCGGCGTATGGCTGTCATAGCCGATGACCGGCATATCGTAGGGTACCGCGAGCACCGTCTGGTAATTTTCATGCTCGCAGGTCATTCCGCCATCCGTCCACACTTCCTCCACCGTGCCGTCGAAACGCACCTCGATTTGTTCGTCGCGCCGTTCGATTTCCCAGATATCGCCTTTTGCCGTCCAGGCGTCCGGCACTTCCGTCTGCTGTCCATCGACGATGCGCTGGCGGAACATGCCATATTCATAGCGGATGCCATAGCCCGTCACCGGCAGATTCAGCGTGGAAAGCGAATCCAGAAAGCAAGCCGCCAGGCGTCCAAGACCCCCGTTGCCCAGCGCCGCTTCCATTTCCTGCTCTTCGAGCTTTTCAAAGGGGTAGCCGATTTCCGCCATGACGGTCCGGTACTCGGCAAGCAGACCAAGATTGATCAGGTTGTTCACCAGGGCTCTTCCCATCAGGAACTCCGCGGAAAGATAGCAGAGCTTTTTGCGCCCCTTCTTTTCAACCGTGTTGTTGGCCCCAACCCCCCGCTCCAGCATGATGTCGCGGACGCTCATCGCCGTGACCTGAAACATGTCCTCGTCCGAGGCATTTTCCAGCGTACGGCCGTAATGACGTTTTAACTTCCCCTCGATAATGTCTTTTATTTTTGCAACTCTGTCTTTCACCTGTTCGCCTTTGCTCCTGGAGTTGGAAGTATGGTCCGCTTCCTTTCAGAATGGAAAATTCCTTATTTTACGAACAAATGTCTGTCAATAAAAAATCCGCGCCTCATTTCCCGGCCGCATCCACATAAATCTTCGCGTAGGCCAGCGCGCTTTTTTGAAAACTCAGATCCCGGCTCATCGCCCGAAGGCGAAGCGAGTCCAAACGCTCCCGGTTCTTATAAACCCCCAGGGCGTAGCGAATCGTATGGAGCATGTCGTGCGCGTTGTAATTTTCAAAAGAGAAACCGTTGCCTTCATCCGAGTATTCATTGTAGGGAAAAACCGTGTCCCGAAGCCCGCCAGTCGCCCGGACAATCGGCAGCGTCCCGTAGCGCAGCGCGATCATCTGTGAAAGACCGCAGGGCTCGAACAAAGAGGGCATCAGAAAAAAATCGCATCCCGCGTAGATGCGGCGCGCCAGCGGGTCATTGAACTGCGTCACCCCGACGGCCCTGCCGCCCGTCCGGCGTGCGGCCCCGCGGAAGAAATGCTCATAGGCGGAATCGCCCGTTCCGACGAGCGCGAAACCGGCCCCCTCCGCAAGAATTTCGTCAAAGACGCGCTGGACCAGATCAATCCCCTTCTGCTTTGTCAGTCGCGTCACCATACCGATGAGAGGAGCGTCACCAGGAAGGTTGAGGCCGAGCTCGGCAATCAGAGACTCTTTGTTTTTCTGCTTTTCGGAAAGCGACGAGGCGTCATACGGATAAGGAATGGACGGGTCCGACGCAGGATCAAAGTCGGTGGTGTCAATTCCGTTGAGAATGCCGGTCAGGTCGTCCGCCCGTATGGCTAAAATTCCCTCCAGTCCCTCGCCGTAATAGGCGGTCAGGATCTCCCGGGCGTAAGTCGGGCTGACCGTAACCAGTTTGTCCGCGAAGACAATGCCTCCTTTTAAGAAATTCGCGTCACCGTGAAATTCGATGTTGTCCGGATGATGATAGCGGCTCTCAATCCCCAGCAGATGGGAAGCAAAGCCGAAATGGAAGCGTCCCTGATAACCCAGGTTGTGAATGGCCAGAACGGTGCGGCACCGTCCCTGCGGCAGGCGGTCATACTGGGTTTTCAGCAGCATGGGTATCATCGCCGTATGCCAGTCATTCACGTGAAGAATCCGGGGCTCAAAACCAATCATTGGAAGGGCCTCAATGGCCGCCCGCGAGAAGTAGGCGTATTGTTCTCCCTCGAAATTGCCGCCGCAGTAAATGGCATGACCGAAGTAATGCTCGTTGTCGATAAAGTAAACCGGGATGCCCTCCCAGTCGTACTGTTCGATGCCCACATACTGGGATCGCCCGCCGATGTCCACGCTGAAACTGACCAAGTGGCGCGCGCGGTCCCGGTACCGGTCTTTAATGATGCGATGAAACGGCAGCATCAGCCGGGCATCGAATCCCAGTGCTTTCAGCTCTCTCGTCAGGGTTCCGATCACGTCCGCCAGTCCTCCCGTTTTGGCAAACGGCGCGCATTCCGCCCCGATCATCAGAACCGGAGGCGGAGCCTTCATTTTTTTTTCAGCCGGAGCCTCCTGCAATGCTCTTTTCATTTCAAACCCTTTTCACGTGAATCCAATTCAAAATAAACGGCCGCAAGCGGCGGCAGGTCAATGGCCGCCCGATACGGGTAGCCTTCAAAATCTTTATGGACGGCTTGAATGAACCGCGCCGCGCCGCGCCCGCTTCCTCCGAACCTCACCTCGTCGCTGCTGAATACCTCCCGCAGCGTTCCCCCGCACGGCAACCCGACCACAAACCGCTCCACCGGCGCCGGCGTAAAGTTGAAGGCGCACACACAGACCTCTTCGGGGCGCGCGCCACGCCGCAGAAAACTCACACAGCTCTGCTTTGCATTGTTTACATTGAGCCAGGCAAACCCGTCCCACCCGTCGTCGATTTCGTAGAGCGCCGGAGAGCCGGTATAAAAAGCATTCAACGCCTTCACATACTGCCGCATCTGGCCGTGCCTTTCATAGTCAATGAGAAACCAGTCGAGTTCTTTCCGGTAGTCCCATTCGATGAATTGTCCGAACTCGCCGCCCATAAACAACAGTTTTTTCCCGGGATGCGCATACATGAAGCCCAGCAGCACGCGCAGCGACGCGAATTTCCCGTCGTAGGCGCCGACCATCTTGTCGAGCAGGGATTTTTTACCGTGAACCACCTCGTCGTGAGAATATGGCAATATGAAGTTCTCGGAAAACGCATAGTGCATGGAAAACGTCAGCTTGTCATGGTGATTCTGCCGAAAGAAGGGATCCATCGACATATAGGCCAGCGTATCATGCATAAAGCCCATGTTCCACTTGAACATAAAGCCCAGTCCGCCGTCATAGGGCGGCTTGGTGATCATCGGATACGCCGTCGATTCTTCCGCGACGGTCATGACGCCGGGGTACCGCGTCAGGATCACGGCATTGAGCTTTCGCAGAAAAGCCACAGCGGAGCGGTCAATGTTGCCTCCGTCTCCGTTGGGAACATACTCGCCCGGATTGCGGGCGTAATCCAGGTAGAGCATCGACGTGACCGCATCCACCCGGATGCCGTCGATGTGGTACACGTCAAAAAAGAACATGGCGCTGGAAACCAGGAAACTGACGACCTCCGGACTGGCGTAGTTGAAAATCAGCGTTCCCCACTGCGGGTGGTCGGACTGCATCGGGTTCTGATGCTCGTAGAGACAGGTGCCGTCAAAACGCGCCAGACCGTGTTCGTCCCGGGGAAAATGAGCGGGCACCCAGTCCATGATCACGCCGATACCTTTGTCGTGCATGACATCGACAAAATACATGAAATCCTGCGGCGTCCCGTAGCGGCTGGTCACCGCGTAAAAACCGGTCACCTGATACCCCCAGGAATCGTCCAGCGGATATTCGGTAACCGGCATGATCTCCACATGCGTGAAGCCCATCTCCACCAGATACTCGGAAAGCTCGTCAGCGATCTCACGAAGATTCGCGAAGGCATACCCCTCGCGTTTTCGCCACGAACCGATGTGCATTTCGTAAATGGCGACCGGCCGGTTCAGAAGGTTCTGGCGGAAACGCCGCTCCAGAAATTCCGCGTCGCGCCAATCGTATCCGCCGAGGCTCCAGACCTTTGAGGCGTTCGCCGGGCGAACTTCGGCATGAAAGGCAAACGGATCCGCCTTGAGCACCGTCTTCCCGTCACAGCCGGAAATTGCATACTTGTAGATGTCCCCGTCGCGAAGACCGGGGATGAAAGCGGCGAACACGCCGGTAGCGAGCCTGTCCATCCGATTTCTGGAGGCATCCCAGCCGTTGAAGTCCCCGACGACGCTGACCTTCCGCGCGTTGGGCGCCCAGACCAGAAACCGGTGCATATCCAGCGCGTCCACACGATGGCAGCCGAAGGTCGCGTAAGCCTGCTGCGCCTCTCCCATGTTGAAAAGATAAATCTCTTCCGCGTTGATGTATTGCCGATTGTTTTTCATCGCCTTTACCGCCGCCTGCCGAACAATTTTGTCAGGCCGTCCAGTTTCCGTGAAAGGTCGCCGTCCAACCCCTCCGCCGTCAGACGCCACCGCCAGTTTCCCTGCGATGTCTGCGGCCGGTTCATGCGCGCCGACGACGGCAGTCCGAGCACGTCCTGCATCGGGAAAATGCAAACATCGGCCACGGAGCTCATGGCCAGTCGAATCAACTGCCAGTGAATCCGCTCTTCGTCGATGCCGTCCAGGTAGGCATCCAAAAAAGTCCGTTCGTCCACTCCGAGACCCCGGTACCAGCCAACGGTTGTGTCGTTATCATGCGTGCCTGTATAAACGACGCAGTTCTTCTCATACCGGTGCGGCAGATAAATGCTTTCTCCGTCCGGTGAAAAAGCAAAATGAAGCACTTTCAAACCGGGAAAACCCGTCGCACGAAGCAGATCGAAAACCTCCGGCGTCAGGTATCCCAGATCTTCCGCAATCAGGGGCAGCTCGCCTGTCGTTTTCTTCAGACGGTGGAAAAAATCCATGCCCGGACCGGGAAGCCATTGCCCCGATTCGGCGGTCCTGGCGTCGGCGGGAACTGCCCAATAGGCTTCGAAGGCGCGGAAATGATCGATGCGCAGGTAATCATACAGGGATATCTGATGAGCGATCCTTTGAATCCACCACGCATACCCCGTTTCCCTCAGGCTTTCCCAGTCGTAAATCGGATTTCCCCAGAGCTGCCCCGTTGCCGAAAAGTAGTCCGGCGGGCAGCCCGCGACTCGGCCCTGCCGATCCAGAATGTCGCGTCCGACCCAGGCGTCCGCGCTGTCCTGCGCCATGTAGATCGGCATATCGCCGGTGACGCTGATCCCTCTGTCGCCGGCATATTTTTTGAGCGCGTCCCACTGACGGAAGAAAAGGCACTGAACGAAAATATGATAATCGATCTGCTCTTTGAGGCGGACCGCTGCTTCCTTCAGGGCGGCCGGGTCCCGCAGGGCCAGCGCTTCCGGCCATTGATCGAAAGGCTTCATTTCGTATTCGCCCTTCAGCGCCATGTAAAGCGCGTAGTCCTGAATCCAGAACCGATGACGTTTTTGAAAGACGCGCAGATCATCGGCCAGCCGCCCGGCGCCGTGGCGGAAAGCCAGTTGGAGCACCTGATGCCTGCCTACGTATTGCGCGTAATAATCCACGGAATCCGGATCACCCGCAAAAAGATTTTCACACAGATCCAATGTCTCGCGGGGCAGCAATCCCTCCTGATGCAGATCCTCCAAATCGATAAAATACGGATTGCCCGCAAAGGCGCTGAACGCCTGATATGGAGAATCGCCGAAACCCGTCGGTGCGAGGGGCAGAATCTGCCAGTAAGTCTGCCCGCTTTGCCCAAGCCAATCGACAAATTTTCGCGCGCCCTCCCCGAGCGTTCCGATGCCGAACCGTCCGGGCAGCGAGGAAATACTCAACAGTATGCCGCTTCCTCTTTTCATGCGCGGCATCATACACGAGTTTATCCTTCGTGGCCACTGGAATCGAAGACGAAAAAAAAGCTGAACTCTCAAATGACATGTGTTACATAAAACGTGAATTTGTTGTCAAATAACAGGTTAATATTTCAGCATTGGATCGCGACAGGATCAGGATGCTGAGGGGCCGGGGAATTTCTAAAAAAACAACCGGGGAGAACTTCAGATGCCGAAAACAGGCAGGCACAATTCTTTGGTCGATGTTGAGGGAATTTTGGTCGGTCACTTCACCAGCCGGAAATACGCAAGCGGCGTCACCGCGATCATCAGCCCGGAGGGAGCGACGGCCGGCGTGGATGTTCGCGGCTCCGCCCCGGGAACCCGCGAAACGGACCTGCTTCAGCCCATGAACCTGGTGGAACAAGTTCAGGCGGTGGTGTTGACCGGCGGATCCGTCTATGGCCTGGCAACGGCTGACGGCGTCGTGCGCCGGCTCGAAAAGAAAGGTTGGGGATTCCCGCTGCAGGATGGCCACGTGGCGCCCATTGTGCCGGCGGCCGCGCTCTTTGACCTGGGCCGGGGAAAGCAGTTCGTTCCTCCAATCGGTCCAAAATGGGGAGCGGCAGCGTGCAGCTCCGCAGGCAAAGGAGTCTTTCCCCTCGGGTCCGTCGGCGCGGGAACGGGCGCCATGGCCGGAGGGATCAAAGGCGGCCTGGGAACGGCCAGCGAAGTCCTGTCCTCGGGAATCATCGTCGCGGCGATTGTTGCCGTGAACTCCCTGGGCTCCGTCATTGATCCCGCGACGGGACGCTTCTGGGAAATCCGTCAGGAAATTGAATCCGAATTCGGAGACCTCGGGAAGCGCGCGGTGAAGCTGCCCCCGCCACCCGTGGCTTCCGCGGGACAAAACACGACCATCGGAGTTGTCGCAACCAATGCCGTTCTGACTAAAGCACAGGCGCAAAAGATTGCCCAGATGGCCCACGACGGCTTTGCCCGCGCCATACGCCCGTCACACACGATGTTTGACGGAGACACGATATTTTGTCTTGGAACCAACAAGCGGAAACTGCCGGCGACCCGTGGATTTTTCGCATCTCCGGCGGCGGAAATGCTAACCGAAATGGGACGCAGCGCAGCGGATTGCATGACCCGTGCCATAACCCGGGGAATCCTGGAGGCAACCAGCCTTTGCGGCATCAGGGCCTTTCGGGATCTGGACGCGCGCGGGAATTCTTAACGCTTTGCGATCAAATACAATCTAAAAAGGCTTCTGTTTGACGACTCAAAAGAAAATCATTTTATTTTTTGGAACAGGCGCTGCCGCGGTCGCCGTTCTTCTGGTATCCGCCTGGCTCTTCGTTTCCTGGAAACTCTCCCAACCGGATGCCTTCAGGGAACCGCTGACGAAAATCATCAGCCAGGAACTGAACCGCCCCGTCCATTACGATGAGGGAAGCGGCTCTCTTTCCCTTCGCAAAGGACTGGCATTCAAGTTTACCGGCATCGCCGTCAGGGAAAAGGACGGCGTCTCCGGTTTCATCAATATCCGTTCCGCCCGTCTGCGCCTGGACATTCTTCCCCTTCTGAAAAATCAATTTTCTCTCAGAGATGTTCTTCTGGATCGGCCCGTCCTCCGGCTGAAGCGGGACATTGCCGGGGAGCTGAACATAGATGATCTTCTGGAAAAGCCCCGGAAGGAAACATCGCTGAAAGTCCGTAATATCACCATAGAAAAAGGATCGGTGATATTTGAGGATCAGGCCGCGGGAGATGATGGAATCACCACCCGTCTGGATGATCTCGACTGCGTCGTCGATTCCTCTCTGTGGAGAAACCGGTTTCAATATCAAATCAGCGCGATCTTGGTCGAAGACCGGAACAAAGCGCCTCTTTCCCTGAAAGGAACCTTTGAACCCTCCCCGTCCTACAAACCCTTTTGGGCAGGCACCCTGAAATCTTCCATCCGGCTCACAGGATCGGATCTTCAGCATTACGCTGCCTATTTGAAAAATAAGGCGTCCATTGAACAGCTGGCCGGATTGCTGGATGTGGAAACAATTTTTTCCGGGTCCCTGACAAATTTTTCAGCCAAAGGCAGCGCTACGATGAAAAACGTTCAGATCGCCTGTCCCAATGCTTTTTCCAATCCACTCACCCCGCGGATGATTCGCCTCGACTACACTCTGAACCGCGACACAGGAAAACTTTCGCTGGACGTGGCACGCCTGGCAATCGACGGCTTTGAAGCCGGCTGCCGCCTGAACATCGAGGACTTGGACAAGGAAGATTTCTTCCTGACAGTAACTGCCAAAACGTCGGCTTTTTCCCTGAAGGAAATGCGGCCCTACATTCCCTGGAAAATATTTCCGAAGACAATGGAAAATTTTATTGCCGGGCACATTCGGGACGGCAATTTCCGTCTGAATGAAGGAACGCTCAAAGGCAGGAAAAGCCAGATCGCGCATATTGATGGGCCGGAAAATGCAGGGGTCCTCTCCCTCCGGGCGGACGTCAACGGGGGCGTTTTTACAGCGCATCAAACCGCGCCGGATTTTCATGACATCCGCGGTGCTCTGGAGCTTCAAAACCGCCGGTTCCGGCTGCGCGGCATGAAAGGGATCTTCGGCCAATCGCCCTTTGCGCTGGAAGGAAGCATTTCCGATTTTGCGGGGCCGGGTCCCCTTGAATACACGGCGAACATGATTCTCCAGCCGAGCCGCAAGGAAGTCCTATGGCTTCTGGGAAAAGAACGGTTCCGTAATTTCAGCTTCAACGGTCCGTCCGCCCTCGATCTGTCGGGAAAAGGAACGGCCTCCGATTTCCGCGTCCATGCCCGCTGGGATCTGACCAATGCTTCCTACGCGTTCCCGGACATCTTGGAAAAATCCCCGTCAAAAATAAACCACCTGACCGCCGACCTGACAATCAGCCAGGCAGCCCCGACGTTTTCTTCCTTCAGGTTTGAGCTGCCACCTGTGATGATCAGCGGTTCGGCAGCCTATCGCTCCTCCGGAGAAATTCCTCTTTCTCTGCATGCCGAATCGAAAGCCCTGAACCTTCGCGACGCCGCCGCCATGTTTCCTGTCCTGAAAAAAATGAATCCTTCGGGAACCGCCGCGCTCGATGTTTCCGGCAGGGGCGACCTCCGTCATCCTGTTTCTCTGCAATGGACGGGAAACGCGTCGCTGGGCGGCGTCTCTTTGACGATCCCGGCGCTCGCCAGGCCGATCACCGGTTTGACCGGACGGGCATATTTCGAGGGCGGCAAAATGCAAACGGGCCCGCTCAAAGCACGGATCGGAGAAAGCGATTTCGAGGGAACGATCAGAATCGACGATTTCCGCAAACCGGCCGTCACGGGTCAGTTCCACACCAATCGGCTCCGTGCTTCCGACCTCGGATGGACAGATTTAAAAGGCGACGTAATGTTTTCCGGCGTCAGCGCGGATGCGGTCTGGAAAAGCGGAAACATCCTCATCAACCGCCTTTCTTTCGGTCTGGGAAAATCTTTTTTCAACGCGTCAGGTCACATCCGGAACTTTTCTGCGCCGAAAATTACGGTGGAGATGACCTCCCCCTATGTCCATTCCGATGACATCGTCCGTCTTCTCTCTCTGAAAACATCCGGAAAAGACGAAACCGCGCCCTCCGGCGTAACGGTCGATGCAACCGTTCGGGCAGATGCGGCTTCGCTGGAAGGCGTTGAATTCAGCGCCCTGCAGGCCGCGCTGAACTACACACCCGGAAAGCTGAATGTCCAGTCCCTGGAGGCGGGCGTGTTTGACGGACGCATCCGGGCAAAAGGCAAAGCGGCCCTTAGTCCGGACGGTTGGAACCGCTATGAAGCGGATCTCGCCGTCAACAGAATCAGCCTGGCAAAGCTCCAGAGCATCATGGACGTCGGAAACGGCCTGATCACCGGCAGTCTGTCTGTCTCCGGAAACCTGACGGCTTCCGGAAGTCAAGCCGCCAATCTGAAGAAAACGGCGGCCGGCACGCTGCAAATCCGGGCAGAGAAAGGCGTTTTGAAAAAGTTTCCCGTTCTTTCCAAAATCTTTTCCCTGCTGAATGTTTCGCAGCTCGTCCGGCTGAAACTGCCGGACATGGCCAAAGACGGAATGCCCTACAACGCCATCACCGCCCAGATCTCCGTGCAAAACGGCGTGTTATCTTCAAAAGATTTCTTTATCGCCGGCGACGCAATGGAAATTTCGGCTGCGGGCAGCGTTGACGTCACCCGAAAAGAGCTGGACTGCGTCGCCGGCATTCACCCCCTGCAAACCCTGGATCTGGTTGCGTCAAAAATTCCGGTCGTGGGATGGCTGATTCTGGATAAAAACGGGAATCTCCTTACCGTTTATGTTAAAATCGACGGCGTCTGGAAAGACCCGAACGTCAAACCCATGCCGGTGAGATCCATTGGAAAGGAAACGCTGGGCGTTTTCCGGCGTCTCTTTCAGCTGCCGGAAAAGCTGATCACGGACACGGGGGAAGTCATTCTGGGAAACTAAAGGAGGCATTATGACCGAAAACAAAACACGGGTTCAAAAAACCATGGATTTCATCCGGAGAGACATCTGGAGAATTCGCGGCACGGGGCTTCCCCCGGGAAAATCTTTTTTTCTGAAACTCGCCAGGGTGCTGATCCTTTCCATCCGTGGCTTTGACGAAGACAAGTGCCAGCTCCGCGCCTCCTCGCTGACGTTTTATTCACTGATCTCCATCGTTCCCATCGCGGCCATGGCCTTCGGCATCGCCAAAGGTTTCGGCTTTCAGAAAGTTCTGGAAGAACAACTGCGCGAAAAACTTGCCGGCCACGAAGACATTCTGGCCAATGTGATTCAGTTTTCCGACGCCCTTCTGGCCAACACGAAGGGCGGCTTGATTGCCGGCATCGGCCTGGTGGTTCTTTTCTGGGCCGTCGTCAAAATGCTGCGGCAGATCGAAGTATCTTTCAACGACATCTGGGGCGTTCGGGAAAAAAGAACCTTCGGCCGGATGTTCGGCGATTATCTGTCGCTTATCCTGATCTGCCCGGTCATCCTTGTTCTATCGAGCGGCGTGAATGTTTTTATTACCACGCAGGTGAGTCTGATTCTGGAGAAATTCGCAATTTTGGGAAGCTTCGGGCCCATCATATTTTTTCTTCTGAAACTGCTGCCCTATACCCTCATGTGGACGCTTTTCACCTTCCTCTACATTTTCATGCCGAACACGCACGTGAAATTTTCCGTCGGTCTCATCGCGGGGATCATCACCGGGACCGCCTTTCAGGTAGTCGAATGGGCCTATATCACTTTCCAGATCGGAGTTGCGCAATACAACGCCATCTACGGAAGCTTCGCCGCCCTGCCCCTTTTCCTCGTCTGGCTCCAGCTGAGCTGGCTGATCGTTTTATACGGAGCGGAGCTGTCGTTTGCCTACCAGAACGTGGAAACCTACGAGTTCGAACCGGACGCGCTGGCGGCCAGCCACCGACTTCGGACGCTGCTTTCCCTGCACATCACCCGTTATCTGGTTTGGCGGTTCGCCCGGGGAGAAAAACCGGCGACGGCCCGCGATATTTCCAATCAACTGGAGATTCCCATCCGCTTTGTCAACGACATTCTGTTCCATCTGGTGAGAAGCGATATTCTTTCGCTGGCCCGGACGGAGGGAAGCGAGGAACAGGGGTATCAGCCGGCGCGCGATATCAACACACTGACCGTGCAGTATGTCGTCAACGCGATGGATAAACGGGGACTGAACCAGACGCCTTTCACGCAGTCCCCCGAATTTGCCGCCCTTTCGGCTTCCCTGGAAACCTTTGATCAAGCCATCGAGCGCCAGCCGGCAAACAAGCTGCTCAAGGATTTGTAGCATGATTGCAAAGAGACCATTTTTATTTTGCGCACTGCCGGGAATAGCCTGTCTGTGCTGAGTGGCGGGCTGCGCTCCAACACATATCGCAATGCAGGTCGAAAGTCATGCAGCGCCGAACTTCAATGCCTCGGGCCATAAAAGATTTTCCTTTCTTTCTCCGGAGAGCGAAAAGCCCCTGACTCAAAAGCTGCTGGCCCTCATTCGCAGCGAGATGGAAAAGAAGGGATTTGTCCATGACGACAGAAATCCGAATATCCTCGTCGCTGTGAAGGCAGGCATAACCACCGAGAAAAAGCGGCGCCGGATTCCTGGTCAGCGGTATGCTCCGGAACTATCCGGCCGGACAGAGCAAATCCCGCGTGACCCTCAAGCTTCACGAATACGGATGACGAGTGCATTCACGATCCTCTACCCCATCGGCGTCCCCGTCAGCTCCTGCGACTCCGGGTCATCAGGATGATGCCGGCCACGGCCGCAACCAGACAGAGACAGATATACAGCGCGAAGGCCAGGGAATAACTTTTCGTCCAGTCGTAAATAAAGCCGGAAAGCGGCACGCCCACCGCCGTTCCCAGCGTCGTGAAGATGTTGAGCAGTCCGTAGATCACCGCGAAATGTTTCTGCCCCAGAACTTTCGCCGTCATGAGCGGCGGCAGAACGGTGCGCACCGCGATGGAAAAACCGAAAAGGATGCTGAAAACAACCGCCACCCACATCAGTTGCGCCCCGTACAGCAGGAGAATGGCAACAATCAGTCCGGCCATGCAGACCAGATAGCTTTTCAAAAGGCCCAGCCGGTCGGCCAGACTGCCCGCCAGCACCTTGCCGACAATCAGCATGGCCATATGCAGGGACATCAGCGCCGTGGCAGTCGTGGAAGAAAATCCGATGTCCGTAAGGTAGGGCACGATGTGGTGCAAAACGCCCATGTTGGCGACGGCGATGAGCAGGATGATCGCGGCCAGAAGCCAGAAGGCGACGCCGCGGACCGCCGCGGAGGCCGTCACCCCCTCCTGTTCACCGGCCGTTTGGCTCGCCAGCGCGGCTTCACCGCCGTACGGCAACAGCCCCTTGTCAGCCGGCTTCGCGCGGACAATGAAAACCGCGGTCGGGATCGACAGAATGCCGATGATCAGGCCGAAGGCCAGATAGGCGGCCTGCCAGCCATGGTGCAGGATGATCCAGTTGGCCAGCGGGTTGAAGATCATCCCGCCGACGCCCGTGGCGGCAAAGACAATCCCCATCGCCAGTCCCCTCCGGTCGATGAACCAGTTGGTAATCATCATGGAGACGGGAATGATGTGCGATCCCGCGCTGCCGATCCCCAGAAATACGGCCAGAATGTAGAACTGCGGAAGCGTCCGGCACTGGGAAAAGAGCGCGAAACTCGCGGCCATGATTGAGGTGGAGATCGTCATGATGACGCGGATGTCATAGCGTTCCAGAAGTTTACCCATCACCGGCGCCATGACCATCATGGCCAGCGCCGCAACGGTGAAATACATAGTGAATCCGCCCCGGGTGAAGCCCAGGGATTCGGAAACGGGCTTAACAAAAACCCCCATGGAATTCATGATGATTCCGATACCGGCAAAATTGAGAAAAAAAGCGCCGACGACAATCCACCATCCGTAGAAAATCTTCTGTTGTGATTTCATTGGACCTTCCCCTTTTAATAGTTATCGTTGTTCGTATGTTATTGAAAAGAACATCCTTACAGGCTGGAAAACTCATTCACTCGCATGACTTTCCATCTCCATGATTCCTGAATTTTCCCGCCTATCCAACGTGATACGACATTATTTACTGAAGGACAGATCGAGGATAATATCAACAGCTTCCACGGGAAGCGGGAATCTGAAGCCGGCTATGTCGGTTTTGACGCGGAATCTCAAATCGTCCTTATCCTCAGGCGTGAGTTTATGCGGAAACACCGCCGGGATGCCCAGTTGTTTTTTGAAGTCTTCCACCGCTGCGACCGCGACCCCATAGGTTTGTTCAGGAGTTAGGCCATCGGTCTTCACTCCAAAAGCCTCCGCAAAGTCACAAATTCTGGGCAGGTAAAGAGGAAAAAGAATGCTCATGACATGAGACATCAGGACGGCATTGGCCAGTCCATGCGATATATTCAGTTTAGGTCCGATGGCGTGAGCGAAGTTATGAATGGGCGCGGACCCGTTTGCTTTGGAATAGGCCTGCATGCCCATGTTGCTGGCTATAAGCATTTGCATACGGGCTTCCACATTCCTGCCGTCCTGAACGGCGATGGGCAGATACTTTTTGATCAGTTTAATGGCATGAATGGCAAAAGCGTCGGATAAGGAATTGGCATTTCTTGCAAAGAAGGCTTCAATGCAATGAGACAGGGCGTCACAACCGGTTTCCGCGGTTAAGCTCGGCGGCAGACTCAAGGTAACCTGCGGGTCCAAAACACAAACCTGCGCGGGGAGATGTGGGTGAACGATATTGCCCTTCAATCCTTCCTCTTCCACCATGATAACCGCTCCCGGCGAAGATTCAGCCCCGGTGCCGGCCGTGGTAGGCACGGCGATATGAGGAAAAGTGAGGGGTTGAACGGTCAGGCCTCCATGAAGTCCGGCGGTCGCACGCATGAGTTCCGCTATATCCCGAACCCCGTAGCCCAGCATGATTTTTAACCCTTTTACGGCATCCAATACGCTGCCGCCTCCAACGGCCAGGAGGCCTTCAACGCCATTTTCACCGCACCAGCGAAGGCACTCATTGACAATCAACGATTTTGCGTCCTGCTCAATTCCGTCATAGACACCGGCCACGATTGGCGCGCCCTGTATTTCGATAACGTCTTTTACCATATCAACCACACCGGCTTTCATCAGGCCTTTATCCGTGATGATCCCGATTCTTCTGGCGCCCATCGCTTTGAAGTGTGTACCGATCTGGGTAATACTTCCAAACCCGATATCCAAAACGCCACGGTGTTCCCAGGCAACGTATTGCGTCATGCTCATGTAAGAAACCTCCTTAGGCTTTAATTAGTATTTGATCCCCAATAGATAGTTCCAGAACTTATCCTTGGCACTGGCGGTCATATCCTGGCAAATATGCTTCACATAGCTATATTCCCGGAGCGAATCAAATGCCTTCTCCGTACCGATACCGCTCTGTTTATATCCTCCGAACGGAGCATCGGCTCTCGTTAAATGATAAATATTGATAAATACCGTCCCGGTGCGAATCCGGGTTGCAAGTTTCTGCGCGCGAGCGACGTTGGTGCTGACGATGCCTCCAGCCAGCCCGTACATCGTGTCATTGGCCATGGCCAGGGCTTCCTCATCGTCATCATAGGGGATAACGCATTGAACAGGTCCGAAGATTTCTTCCCGGACTTGCTTCATCTGATTGTTGCAGTTCATGAAAATGGTGGGCTCAAAAAAGAAGCCACGATCATATTCCGGGCCTGCAAGACGGTTGCCGCCGCAGGCCGCCTCCGCCCCTTCTTCCCTGCCAATTGCAACATATCGCATGATGGTGTTCAGCTGTGCCTCGGAAGCAATGGGGCCCTGATCCGTCAGAGGATCCAATTGGTTCCCAATTTTGAGCAACTTAATTTTTTCGATCATGCCCGACACGAGGGCATCCTGCATCTTTCGCGGCACGAACAACCGTGTTCCCGATAAACAGATTTGGCCCTGATGAAAGAGGAAAGCCGTCAATCCTGTGTTAATTGCCACATCCAAGTCCGCATCATCGAGCACAATGAGAGGCGATTTTCCGCCCAGTTCAAGCGTGATTTTCTTGATCGTGTCCGCAGCCAAATGGTAAATTTCACGGCCTACTTCCGTCGATCCGGTTAAGGAAATCTTGCCGACATCAGGATGCCGCGCCAGGGCGTGACCTACCGTTCGGCCGGGACCTGTAACAACGTTCAACACGCCGTCCGGCACACCCGCTTCTTTCGCCAGACGAGCCAATTCCAGGGTTGTAATGGGTGTGATGCTGGCAGGCTTCATGATCATGCTGTTGCCCATCGCCAGCGCCGGAGCAATTTTTGCGCCGGCTGAAGAAAGAGGAACATTCCAGGGGGCAATGCCGAGACATACGCCGATGGGTTCACGTTTCATAAAGCTGTGAAGAGGCGCGGAAGGCGCGTAAGGAGCATACTCCACCTCGGGAAACAGATCAAGCAGCTGCGCCGTCATATGAAAGGACAAGAGGCAACTGCCGACATCGATTAAACTGGTTTGCCGGATGGGAGCGCCGCAGGTAAGCGACTCCAGGTAGGCTAACCGGGCGCTGTTTTTGAAGAGCAGTTTGGCCATATTGCCTAAAATACGCGCTCTCTCACCCTTGCTCTTGTTGGCCCAGACCCCCGACTCGAAAGCTCTGCGGGATGCATCAACAGCCTTTTCCACATCTGCCGGCCCCGCCAGGGGCACTCGGGCTACGATCTCTTGATTGGCCGGATTGATAACATCCATCATCTCCCCTGATTCGCTATCCACCCATTGGCCGTCGATGAACATCTTGTATTCCATGATGTCGCTCATAAGTATTTACCCCCTAATGGATTTTATTCCTTTACTGTCTGCGACCAAACCACCTCGGCTTCTTCGATCAGGCCCAGTGCGATGAGTTTTTCACGGGACGACACGCCGCGGGCGGGATCGAATTGCATCAATTCGTAAAACTGATTTTTCATCTCGTCAAAATAGATTTCAATGCCGGCAGTATCGCCGTCCCGGGCGGGTTCTTTCATGCGCGGGGTCAAATCGTCATCGGCCGCCCTGAAGCCGAATCGGTAGTTGATGCAGCGCTTCAGGCTGAAAACACGCAGGCCCGCCTCCATCATGGCGGGCACGTCATACCTATATCCGGCCGCCGCGTTGATCAACTCCACAACCTCCGGAAGGGTCAGCGACCGGTCGGCAAACTGGCAGAGGCAGGCGCTGTTTTCGATGCTGCCGATCGCCGCCGCAAGCACCATGGTTTCGGCTTTCTTGACGTGCGTCAGCGCCTCCAAGTCGAATTCAAAGTTAATTTCAGGGTAGTTGCACGCTCCGGTTTCCATGAAATGCATCGCAGACTGCACATGGCAGGCGCCCCGGGGGCTCACCGCGTAGGCCAGGGCGTGACCGTGACCGCCCCTGGTGTCATGCATCGGCGCTTCCAGACCTTTGCTCTGCGCCGTATAGGCAATGGA
>MTBK01067033.1_pt1 | contig 19803 bp, 18 predicted proteins | sample 1535981 | NCBI WGS metagenome assembly MTBK01 (sample SAMN06109225, study PRJNA356200) | anaerobic digester metagenome | isolation source: biogas reactors fed with pig manure or primary and secondary sludge | place: Spain | collected 2016-06-30
GGCCCGGTCGGCACCGGGGCACGGCTCGCCAATGCCCTGCGGTCATGGACGGTGCTGCGGTTCGAGGTCACCGAGGACCCCAGCCCCGGTGTGGACGGGCAGCGCTTCTGTCACACCCCGCAACTCGGCCTGTGGAGCGGTGCGATGAGCGCCAACGGCGACATCATGGTCGGCGAGAACCGGCTGCGGACGCTGATGAGGGCGGGTGCGGACACCCTGGCCGCCGAATTGGACACCGTACTGGGCACCGCCTGGGACGAGGCGCTCGAGCCCTACCGCGACGGCGGCGACGCCGGCGAGGTGAGCTGGCTGAGCCGCGGAGTCGGGTAACCGCTCCGCGCCGGCCGGGCGGATCCGAACGATGGCGAAGGGGCTGGAGATGCAGAACATCGGCGGGGCGACGGCCGCCACGATCTTCGCGGCGGGTGCGATCTTCCTGTTGGCGCTCGTTCTGGGCGTCTGGAAGTACCGCCAGATGGCCACCAGCCCCAACCATCTCGCGCACCCCTACGTGGACATCGCGCACCGGGCCGCGCTGATGTACTCGTTCGCGACCCTGCTGGTGGCGGTATTCGTCGAACTCAGCGCCTGGCCGTCCTGGGTGAACCTCACCGCCGCGATGACGCTGGTGGTCTTCTTCGTCGGGGCGATCGTCATCTACATCGTGCACGGGGCCAAGCGCGACACCACCAACCAGTTGGAGAACGCCGGGACGGACGTCCACGTCGGAATGTGGGCGCTGATCATCGGTGAGATCGGCGGTTTCGCAGTCCTGCTGGCCGGGTTCCTGCGCGCCTGGCTGGGCTAGGGCCCCCGGTGCCCCGCTACGCGGGCGCGGCGACCAATATTCGCAACGCGCCCGGTTCGGCCGAGATCTCGGCCGGCAGCGGGCAGACGTAGTCCCCGTCGGCGTAGGCGTTGATGCCGGGGCAGTCGACGGTGACGGTCCGGGCGCGGGCGGTGCTGACCTCGTCGAGACCGATGTGGCTGCCCTTGAACACGGTGGGGAACAGCCGGATCAGTTTCAGCCGGGAGTTCGCGCGCACCATCGTGATGTCCAAGAGGCCATCGGCGTGATCCGCTCCCGGGCACATCAGCATCCCGCCGCCGTAGCTTCGGGTGATGCCGAAGGCACACAGGGTCAGGTTGTCGGTCACCTCCCGCTCGCCGTCCAGCACCAACCGGAACGGCAGCGGCCGCAGTTGGGAAAGCTCGGCCACGATCGCCAGGTTGTAGCGCATCCGGCCGTGCGGCCAGCGCATCCGGTTGACCCGGTCGCTGACCAGCGAATCGAATCCGGTCGCGGCGATGGTGCCGAACCAGGTCTGGCTGCCGTCCCTGCCGCGGATGCAGCCCAGGTCGACGGTCTCGGTGTGGCCGGCGACGATGATGTCGACGGCGGCCACCGGGTCCGAGGTGGGCAACCGGTATTCGCGGGCGTGGTCGTTGCCGGTTCCGGCCGGGACGATGCCGAGTGGAATGCTCTTGCCCGCCAACGATTGCAGCGCGAGCCGGATCACGCCGTCACCGCCGACGACCACCAGTGCGTCGGTGCCCTGCGCCAAGGCGTCATCGACGAGTTCGCGGGCATGCGCGGCGTCCCGGCCGACCACCTCCACGACGTCGACACCGAGTTGCTGGAACCGGGCCACCGCGACCTCGGCGGCGTGCGGAGCGTTGCCGTGACCGGCCTTCGGGTTGGTCAGGACCGTGACCCGCGAGATTTCGCTCGTCGCCCGCGCGATTTCGCTCACGGAATCAGCTTGCCGGGGTTGAGGATTCCGACCGGATCCAGGGTCTTCTTGACCGCCCGCATCACCTGGACGCCGAGGTCGCCGACCTCCGCGGTCATCCACGGCCGATGATCGGCGCCCACCGCGTGGTGGTGGGTGATGGTGCCGCCGTTGGCGATGATCGCGTCGCAGGCCTTGGTCTTGGCGGACTTCCACTGCTCGGCGACGTCACCGCGTTGTCCGGCGACGATGGTGAAGTACAGCGACGCGCCCGTCGGGTAGACGTGCGAGATGTGGCACATGACCAGCGCCGGGGTGCCGCTCTCGGCCAGCGCATCGGTGAGCGCCTTGGTGACGCCGGTTTTCAGCGTCGCAAGATTCGACCACGTCGTCGCGGTCTCCAGGGTCTCGCAGAGCGCCCCGGCCGACAGCAGCGAATCCCGCAGGTAAGGCGCATCGAAACGGCCGTTCTCCCAGCCCTTCGCCGGCCCTTCGCCCAGCGAGGTGCCGCCGCGGGCGGCCAGCAGTGCGCTGGTCTCGGCATGTCGACTCGCGGCGTGCTCCGGGGTGCCTTCGAACACCGTCAGCGCCAGGCACCCGCCGGTGGCGCTCTGCTCGCCGATGCTGTGGGCGGTGGCCAGGTTGATCCCCGTCTCCATCTCATCGGACAGCCGCAACACGGTGGGGCCGGTGCCGGTCTGGATCACCGCGCGGAACGCGTCGGCGCCGGTGGCGAAATCCGGAAAGGACCAGGCTTCGTAGCGCACGCACTCCGGGACCGGATGAACTCGGAGGCGCACCCGGGTGATGACGCCGAAGGTGCCCTCGGAGCCGGCGAAGAGCTCACGAAGGTCGGGGCCGGCCGCCGAGGCGGGGGCGCGGCCGACGTCGATGACGCCGGCGGGGGTGATCACCCGCATGCCGCGGACCATGTCGTTGAACCGGCCGTAGCCCGCCGAGTCCTGCCCGGAGGACCGGGTGGCGGCGTAGCCGCCGATGCTCGCGAAGCGGAAGCTCTGTGGGAAGTGGCCGATGGAGAAGCCGCGCTCGCCGAGGAGTCGCTCCGCTTCCGGGCCGGATAGGCCAGCACCCAGTTCGGCCTCGCCGGAGACCTCGTCGAGCCAGTGCAGGGCGTCGAGGCGGCGCAGGTCGAGGCTGATGACGGCGTCGAACTCGCCTCGGATCGGGTCCAGTCCGCCGACGACGCTGGTGCCGCCGCCGAACGGGACCACGGCGATGCGCTTCCGCGAGCAGTAGGCGAGGACGGCGGCCACCTCGTCATCGTCGCCGGGAAGGACGACGGCGTCGGGGGCGTCCTGATCGATCTGCCTGCGGCGCAACAAGTCCGGGGTGGACTTGCCGCCGGCGCGCAGCAGTCGGTCGTGGTCGCCGGTGCGAACGTACTGATCGCCGACCACAGCGGCCAGCCCGTCGCGGTCGGCGGCGGCGAGGGTGGACGGCCGCAGTCGCACATCGTCGATACCGGGGGGACTCGCATCCTCGCCGGACACTCCGAGGGCCCCTTCGAGCAGCGATCGGATCGCCGGGGACAGCGGTTTGGCCAGGGCCGGGTCGCCCCAGGCGTTCCAGGCCATCGGGGGTAAAAGGTCGGTGTGAGCGTCAGCCATGGGTTACAGTATTACAGATGTTGTCAATCAGTAACGTCGATTCGGCCGATGTCGGGGAACGCATCCTCGATGCGGCGGCGAGTTGCGTTCGTGACTTCGGGGTGGATCGGGTGACACTCGCCGAGATCGCCCGCCGGGCAGGGGTCAGCCGACCCACGGTGTACCGGCGCTGGCCGGACACCCGGACCATCCTGGCCTCGCTGCTGACCGACCGGGTTCTCGGCGCCTGGAATGACGCGCCCGCCGCCCCGCCGGTACCCGGCCACGCCCGAGAGGCGTTGGTGCGGCGCGTCGTCGATGCCGTGCGCCGGGTCCGGGCGGACGACCTGATTCTCACCGTGCTGCGGGCCGCGCCCGAGCTTGCGATGGTCTACATCGCCGATCGCCTCGGTACCAGCCAGCAGGCGTTGATCGACGTGCTTGCCGAAGAGTTGCGGAATGCGCAACGCGACAAGAGCGTTCGCTGCGGTGACCCGCGCCGGATAGCGGCCATGGTGCTGCTGATCACGCAGTCCGTCGTGCAGTCGGGGCAGATCGTCGCGCCGATTCTGGACGCCGCCGAACTGGATGTCGAACTGTCCCATGCCTTGAACGCATACCTCGCCGGGAGCCCGAATGACTGAACTGACCGCACTCAACGCCGCGCGGCGCAGCGCCGACCTCGCCGCACTGGCGGACACCGCCGCCGTCGACGTGGTCGTCATCGGCGCCGGGATCACCGGAGCCGGAATCGCTTTGGATGCGGCCAGCCGTGGCCTCTCCGTGGTGCTGGTGGACAAACACGATCTGGCCTTCGGCACCAGCCGGTGGAGTTCGAAGCTGGTGCACGGCGGGTTGCGTTATCTCGCCACCGGCAACGTAGGGATCGCGCGGCGCAGTGCTGTCGAGCGGGGCATCCTGATGACCCGGACGGCACCGCACCTGGTCAGTGCGATGGCGCAACTGGTGCCGCTGCTGCCGTCGATGAGCCGCGGTCAGCGTGCGCTGGTGCGGGTGGGGTTTCAGGCCGGCGACGTGCTGCGGCTGCTGGCCGGCACCAAGTCCACGGTGCTGCCGCGGCCACGGCGGATCGGCGCGCAGGAGGCGATCGCGATGGCGCCGACGGTCCGCCGTGAGGGTCTCGACGGCGCACTGCTGGCCTTCGACGGCCAATTGATCGATGACGCCCGGCTGGTGGTGGCCGTCGCACGCACCGCGGCCCGGCACGGTGCCCGGGTGCTCACCCGGGTCGGCGCGTCCGAGGCGACCGGCACCTCGGTGCGGCTGACCGACGAGCTGACCGGGGAGTCCCTCGATCTGCGGGCCCGCGCGGTGATCAATGCGAGCGGGGTGTGGGCCGCCGAGGTGGACTCGTCGATCAAACTGCGGCCCAGTCGCGGCACCCATCTGGTCTTCGATGCCGCCGCATTCGGCAATCCGACTGCCGCCCTGACGATTCCGATTCCGGGGGAGACCAATCGGTTCGTGTTCGCGATGCCTGAGCAATTGGGCCGGGTCTACCTGGGATTGACCGACGAGGAGGCGCCGGGCCCGATTCCCGACGTGCCGGAACCGACGCCCGCCGAGGTGAACTTCCTGCTCGACACCGTCAACACCGCACTGCAGACGGCGCTGACCACCGCCGACGTCTCCGGAGCCTATGCGGGATTGCGGCCGTTGATCGACAGCGGCGGCGGTGAGACCGCGGACCTGTCCCGCGACCACGCCGTGCTGGAGAACGATTCCGGACTGTTCAGCATCGTCGGCGGAAAGCTCACCGAGTACCGGTTGATGGCCGAGGACGTTCTGGATCGGGCGGTCTCTGCTCGTGGACTGCAGCCCGGGCCGTGCCGGACGAAGGATCTTCCGTTGGTTGGCGCCCCCGGCAAAGGCGTTGCGGCACCGGGCTTCTCGGGACGGTTGCCCGCATCGCTGGTGGCCCGGTACGGCTCCGAGGCCCCAGCCGTGCTGGCGTCGGCGCAGTGCGCCCGACCGGATGAACCGGTGGCCGAGGGTATCGACGTCACACGGGCGGAGTTCGAGTTCGCCGTCACCCACGAGGGTGCCCTCGACGCCGGCGACATCCTGGACCGGCGCACCCGGATCGGCCTGGTCGCCGCCGACCGTGAACGGTCGCTGGACGCGGCGCAGGAAGCGCTCGCTTAGCCCGATCCCGGCGAGCAGACGCAAACTCGCACCGGCGCGCGGGATTTCGTGCGAGTTTGTGTCTGCTCGCGGCCCGAAATGCTGCCTACAGCGGGATGTTCTTGTGCCGACCGCGGCGCATCGGCGCCTCAGCCAGTGCCCGGGTGAGCTTGCTGCGGGTGTGCGCGGGGTCGATCTTCTCGTCCACCACACCGAGTTCGATGGCGCTGTCCACCCCGCCGGCGATCCGCTCGTGCTCGGCGGCCAGTTGTTCGTGCAGGGCCTCCCGCTCATGCTCGGGGGTCGCGGCCAGTTTCTTCTTGTGCAGGATTCCCACCGCGGCCTTCGCGCCCATCACGGCGACCTCGGCGTCCGGCCAGGCGAACACCTTCGTCGCACCGAGGGATCGGGAGTTCATCGCGATGTAGGCCCCGCCGTAGATCTTTCGGGTCACCAGCGTCACCCGAGGTACCGAGCATTCGCCGAAGGCGTGCAAAAGTTTCGCGCCGCGGCGCACCACACCGCCCCACTCCTGGTCCACCCCGGGCAGGTAGCCCGGCACGTCGACGATCACCACCAGGGGGATGCCGAACGCGTTGCACAGTCGCACGAACCGGGCCGCCTTCTCGGCGCTCTCGGAGTTCAGGCAGCCGCCGAGGCGCAGCGGATTGTTGGCCAGCACGCCCACGGTGCGCCCGGACAGCCGGCCCAGGCCGACCACCATGGACGGGGCCCACTTGGACTGGAACTCCTCGAACGGGCTGTCGGCGTCCAGCAGTGCCTCGACCAGCGGATGAACGTCGTAGGCCCGGCGCGGCGACTCGGGCAGCAGGGCATGCAGGTCGACGTCACCGGCCTCGGCCTTGGCGCGGTCGAAATGGCCCTGCTGGCAGAAGTATCCGACCAGGCGGCGGCCGCGGGCGTAGGCGTCGAGTTCGTCGGACGCGACGATGTGACACACCCCGGACTTGCGGTGGTGGGTGTCGGGCCCGCCGAGGGACTCCATGTCGACGTCCTCACCGGTGACGCTGCGCACCACGTCGGGCCCGGTGACGAACACCCGTCCCTCCGGAGCCATGATCACGACGTCGGTGAGGGCGGGGCCGTAGGCGGCGCCGCCGGCGGCGAATCCGACGACCACCGAAATCTGCGGGATATGCCCGGAGGCGCGGATCATCGCCTCGAAGACCAGGCCCACGGCATGCAGTGCCCGAACACCCTCGGCCAGGCGGGCTCCACCGGAGTGCCAGATGCCGACGATCGGGGTGTGCTCCTCGATGGCCAGGTCGTAGGCGTTGACGATGTGCTCACAGCCTTCTACGCCCATCGCCCCGCCCATCACCGTGCCGTCGGTGCAGAACGCGATGGTGCGCAGACCGTTGACGGTGCCGGCGGCGGCGAGCACGCCGGAACGATCACGCTCGTGCAGCAGTTCGACGCTGTCGTCGTCGAAGAAGGTGCGCAGCCGCAGCAGGGGGTCGCGGGGGTCGAGGGTCTCGCCGACCGCTTCCGGAGCCATGATCGTCATTCGTCTTCCTCCTGGTCAGACTTCTCTAGTGTCAGACTTCTCTAGTAACGCCCGAACGCGATCGCGACGTTGTGGCCGCCGAAACCGAATGAGTTGTTCACCGCGTAGCGGTAGTCGCCCGTGCGTGGTTCGCCGGCCACCACGTCCAGGTCGATCTCCGGGTCGAGATTCGTGAGATTCAGCGTCGGGGGGATGACACTGTCGCGCAGGGCCAGCACGGTCAGGATGGACTCGACCGCGCCGACCGCGCCGACCGAGTGGCCCAGTGCCGACTTGGGCGCGTACACCGCCGGTCGGTGAGAGCCCATCGCGTTGTTGATCGCCTTGCCCTCGGCCACGTCACCGACCTGGGTGCCGGTGGCGTGAGCGTTGATGTGGTCGATGTCGGTGGGTGTGAGCCCGGCCAACTCGACCGCCCGGCTGATGGCGTGACCGGCCCGCGCGCCGTTGGGATCGGGAGCCACCAGGTGATGACCGTCGGAGGTGACCGCGGCACCCATGATCCGGCCGAGGATGTTCGCGCCGCGTGCCTTGGCGTGCTCCTCGGTCTCGATCACCATCAGGGCGCCGGCCTCGCCGAACACGAAACCGTTGCGATCCCGGTCGAAAGGCCGGCAGGCGCCGGCCGGGTCATCGTTGGTGTTGGACAACACGATTCGCATCTGGGCGAAACCGGCGATGGGCACCGCTTCGATCTTGGTCTCGACCCCGCCGCACACCGCGATGTCAGCCTCGCCGTACACGATATTGCGCCAGGCGTTGGCGATCGCCTCCGAACCCGACGCACACGCCGCGACCGGGGTGCACACCCCGGCTTTGGCCTGGAGTTCGAGCCCGACCACCGCGGCCGGTCCGTTGGGCATGTACATCTGGACGACTAGCGGCGACACCGCCCGCAGGCCCTTGGCCCGCATCGCGTCGTAGGCGAAGACCAACTCCTCCGACGACCCCATACCGGTGCCGATGGACACCATGAGCCGACGGGTGTCGACCTCGGGGGACCCGGCGTTCTGCCATACCCGCCGGCCGACGACCGTCGACATCTTCTGCAGGTATGACAGGCGCCGTAGTTCCACCCGGGACAACTCGGAGTCGAAATCCTCCAACAGGTGCCCGCCGATCCGGACCGGCAGGTTGTACTCCTCGACGAACGGATCCTCGAGTGTGCGGATGCCGCTCTGACCGTCGAGAAGCTTCTTCCATGTGCCTTCAGCATCAACCGCCAACGCGGTCGTCATCGCCACTCCGGTGACGACCACGTCGGGGAGACCGTTGCCCGTTGTCAGCGGTGCCATTGGTGCCGGACTTGCCTTTCTCGGTGCTCTACCTCTTGGTGCTCTACCGCTTGGTGCTGTACCTCAGTAGCGTCCGAACGCGAGGGCCACGTTGTGGCCACCGAATCCGAACGAGTTGTTGATGGCGTACTTGTAGTCGCCGTAACGGGGTTCGCCCGCAACGACGTCCAGGTCGATCTCGGGATCGGGTGTCTCGTAGTTGAGCGTCGGCGGGATCACCCCGTCGCGCAACGCGAGCACCGTGAGGATCGACTCCAGCGCGCCGACGGCACCGATCGAGTGGCCCAGCGCCGACTTCGGCGCGTAGACCGCGGCCTTGTCGACACCGGCGACCCGAAGCGCGTTGGCCTCGGCGGTGTCGCCGATCGGAGTGGCGGTCGCATGGGCGTTGACGTGGTCGATGTCCTTGGCGGTCAAGCCGGCCAGTTCCATCGCCCGGGTCATCGCCCGCCCGGCCCGCAGACCGTCCGGAGCCGGGGCCACCATGTGGAAGGCGTCGGAGGTGATTCCGGCGCCCAGCAACCGGGCCAACGGCTTGGCGCCGCGGGCTTTGGCGTGCTCCTCGGTTTCGATGATCATCATCGCGCCGGCCTCGCCGAAGACGAACCCGTCGCGATCCTTGTCGAAGGGCCGTGACGCGCCCGCCGGATCGTCGTTGCGGGTGGACATCGCGCGCATCATCGAGAAGGTTGCGATCGGCAACGCCTCGATCATGCCCTCGACGCCGCCACAGACGGCGAAATCGGCGTCACCCATGACGATCTGACGCCAGGCGTGGGCGATGGCCTCCGAGCCCGATGAGCAGGCCGACACCGGGGTGATGACCCCGGCACGGGCCCCGAGATCCAGCCCCACGACCGCCGCGGCGCCGTTGGGCATGATCATCTGAACGGCCAGCGGCGACACCTTGCGGGGGCCGCCCTCGTTCATCAGGTCGTAGGTCTCGACGATCTTCTCGCCGCCGCCCAGTCCGGTGCCGATCACGACGGCGAACCGGTCCGGGTCGACCTCCGGCGATCCGGCGGCGTCCCACATCCGGCGGCCGAGGAACTTCGACATGCGCTGGACGTAGGACATCCGTCGCATGTCGAGACGGCCCATGTGGTCGTCGATCGGGTCGACGAGGTGTCCGCCGATCTTGACCGGAAGGTCCCACTTCTCGACGAATTCGTCCTCGAGGGTCCGAATGCCGCTCTCGCCGGCGAGCAGGCCCTTCCAGGTCGAGTCGACGTCGGCCCCGAGCGCCGTGGTGGCCTCGACAGCGGTCACCACGACGTTCGGGAACCCACCGTTGGCGGTGGAAGGCCCGGAATAGGACGGGGCAGACATCGTCACTTCTCCGAAGAGAACTTCTCGCGCAGAGCGGCGGCGGCCTCGGGGTTCTCCTCTTCCAGCTTCTGGATGTAGGCGACCACGTCACCGACGGTGCGCAGGCCGGCGAGGTCCTCGTCGGGGATCTTCACGCCGTACTTGTCCTCGGTCTGCACCGCGATCTCCACCATCGACAGGGAGTCGATGTCCAGATCGTCGACGAAGGACTTCTCCGCGGTGACCTCGGACGGCTCGATGCCGGTGACCTCTTCGATGATCTCGGCGAGACCGGCGATGATTTCTTCTTGACTGGCGGCCACAGTGTGGCTCCCTTCCATTTGTTACTTCCCTGAGTTGCGGTTGTGCCACTCGGGTGAAACACGGACGTGCTTCGGGTGTTCTGTCCTGGTTGACGATCGGCGGCTAGAGCTCCGACAGTCCATCCAGATCTGCGGGGGTCTTGACGGCGTGCGTCGCGACGCCCCGAAGTTCTCTTTTTGCGATACCGGTCAACGTTCCCGCCGGGGGGAACTCGACGATCGCGGTGGTTCCCAGCGTGCGCATGGTCTCGGTGCACAGATCCCAGCGCACCGGCCGGGTCAACTGCGCGACGAGCTTGTCCATCGCGTCGGCCCCCGAGGTGACCGGCCGGCCGTCGACATTGGACAGCAGCGTGGTGGTGGGGTCGTGGGCAGTCACTTGCGCGGCAGCGGCGGCGTAAGCGTCGAGCGCGGAGGCCATGAAGTGGGTGTGGAACGCGCCAGCGGTGGCCAGTGCGCGCACCCGGGCCTTGGCCGGCGGATCTTCGGCAAGCTTCTCCAACGCGGCCACCGCGCCTGCAGCCACGATCTGGCCGGCGGCGTTGCGGTTGGCCGGGATGAGTTCGAGGGCTTCGAGCCGGGCCAGCACCTCGTTCTCGTCGCCTCCCAGGACCGCCGCCATGCCGGTGGGCTCGACGGCGCAGGCTTTGGCCATCTCCGCGCCCCGCACCGAGGCCAGGGTGACCGCGTCGTCTGCGGAGATGACGCCGGCGATGGCGTAGGCCGCGATCTCGCCCACGGAGTGCCCGGCGACGACGGTGGTGGCCGGGAGTCCGCGGGAGGCGAGCTCACCGAAAGCCAGCAGGGCCGTCGCGACGACGAGGGGTTGGGTGACGGCGGTGTCGGTGATCTCCTCGGCGGATGCGGTGGTCCCCAGCCGGGCCAGATCGAGGCCACTGAGCTGCGACCAGCGCTCAATACGGTCCGCTGCGCCGGGTAGCTCGAGCCAGTCGGCGAGCATGCCCGGGGTCTGCGAACCCTGTCCGGGCGCTAGCAAGGCAATCACATGTTTAAGAGAACACTGTGAACGGCGGTTTTCGTGGTGTGCAACATTATGAACCTTGTCTTAGGTTTTTGTAGATACCCTACAAATATGCCTGGCCTTGCGATGTTGCCGATACCTTTCCGCGACAACGTCCCGCAAGGGGACCCGGATCAGCCACCCACCAGTGGCGGAACCCGCTGGGCAGCCGCGACGTTTGCACTGGTCTGCGCAGGTGTTTGCGGGGACGCGGGGTAGCCCAGTCGTCCGACCGTGGTGGCCACCCGCAGCACGTAGGAATCGCGCGGGACGGTCGGATCGCGGCCGGTGACATCGGCGATCCGGCGCAGTCGGTAACGGACCGTATTTGGATGAACGAACAGTTTCCGGGCACAGGCCTCGATGGCGCCGCCGCTGTCGAGATAGGCGTCGAGGGTCTCCGAGAGCGCCGGTCCGGCGTCGGCGAGGGGGCGGGTGATCTCGTTGTAGAGGGCCGCGACGGCTGAGGTGTCGCCGAGCAGGGCGCGTTCCGGCAGCAGCTCCCGGGCCGGCACCGGCCGGGGTGCCCCACCCCATCCGGCGACCGCGTTCATCCCGGAAATGGCCTCGCTGGCGCTGAGATAGGCGGCGGTGAGCATGGGCGCGGTCGGCCCGATCACCACCGGTCCGGGGGAGAACGCCTCGAGCAGGTCGCCGAGGAACCGGTCGGTGGGGGAGATCGGCCCGGAGACGATCACGATCAGCCAGGTGCCGTGGATGTCGGCAAGGGCGGCCCGTTCGTGACGGGCTGCGATTTCCCGGACGTCCTCGCCGGCCAAGTCCTCGCGGCCTGGTGACGGGGTCCCGACGACGACGGTCGTCGGGGCGGTGGTGTCCCAGTTCAGCGCCGCGGCGCGGGAGAGCAACTCCGATCCGGTGTCGCCGCGGACGACCGCGTCGACCACGCTGGCCTCCATCCGGCTGTCCCAGGATCCGCGAGCCTCGGCGGCGTCGGCGTAGGCGCTGGCCGCGGCGAAGGCGAGATCGCGGCTGTAGCGCAGAATCCCCACGGTCAGGGCGGTCAGTTGCTGCTCGTTACGGGCCACCATCGGGATGACCTGCTCGAAGTACTCCATGGTCACCCGGACCATGTCGACGGTCTGGGCCAGGGCGATCCGGCGGGTCAGGTTCTGCGGGACGAGTTCGAAGGCCTGTGCGGTGTAGCCGACCTGGCTGCTGGGGTCGCGCATCCATTCGGCGAAGTTGACCACCGCGGCCTGAACCACGAGTTGGACGCTGGCCCGCTGGGAGGCGGTCAGTTCGGCGAAGAACGGCAGTCGCTGTTGCATGGTCTGCACGGCCTCGGTGGCGAGCTTGCCGGAGTAGCCCTTCAGACGGCGCAGCGTGGCGTCGGGGACATCGGAGAGCAGTGCGAGGGGCGTGGCACCGGCGGTGAGTCCGTTGTCGGGCACGCCTGATTATCTCTCGTCCAGTGAGGAATCTGGCAGAAGAAGTGCGAGTAGACCTCTGCGGGGTTCCTCACTCGATGCAGCCGGCTCCCGGCGGCATCGTCGACTCGCCTACGCGACTCCGGGCCTGATGTCGTCGCCTACGCGACTCCGGGATCGCTCGTCTGCTCAGGCGCGGCCATCACATCGTCGATCCGGTACTCGCGGGCCGCGGCGACGGCGACCGACGGGTCGATCTCGCCGTCGCGCGCGAGGGCCTCCAGGACGGCCACCACCACCGACTCGGCATCGGTGTTGAAGTAGCGGCGCGCCGCGGGGCGGGTGTCGGAGAAGCCGAACCCGTCGGTGCCGAGAGTCACGTAGGTGTTGGGCACCCAGGGCCGGATCTGCTCGGGCACCGCGCGCATCCAGTCGGTCACCGCCACCGCCGGACCGGAAGTCCTCGACAGCACCTCGGTGACGAAGGGCACCGGGGCCGGCCGTTCGGGATGGCGCAGTGCCTCCTTCTCGGCGGCCACCCCGTCGCGGTGCAATTCGTTCCAACTGGTCACCGACCAGACGTCGGCGGCGACGTCCCAGCGCTCGGAGAGCAGATCCGCGGCGCGCAGCGCCTCCGGCATGGACACCCCCGAGGTCAGGATCTGCGCGACGCTGGTCCGCTTCTCGGTGGCGGCCCGGAACCGGTAGATGCCGCGCAGCAGGGCGTCGACGTCGAGGTTCTCCGGTTCGGCGGGCTGCGGGTAGGGCTCGTTGTAGATCGTCATGTAGAAGTACACGTTCTCGGAGTCCTCGCCATACATCCGGCGCAGACCGCTTTCCACGATGTGGGCGATCTCGTAGGCGAAGGCCGGGTCGTAGGCCACCACGGCCGGGTTGGTCGAGGCCAGCAACAGCGAGTGACCGTCGGCGTGCTGCAACCCCTCCCCGGTCAGGGTGGTGCGCCCGGCCGTCGCGCCGAGGACGAACCCGCGGGCCATCTGGTCGGCGGCGGCCCAGAAGCTGTCGCCGGTGCGCTGGAAACCGAACATCGAGTAGAAGATGTAGACCGGGATCATCGGCTCGTCGTGCGTGGAGTAGGACGTGCCGACCGCGGTGAACGACGCCGTCGAGCCCGCCTCATTGATCCCCTCGTGCAGGATCTGCCCGGTCTTGCTCTCCTTGTAGGCCAGCATCAACTGCGCGTCGACCGCGGTGTACAACTGGCCGTTGCGGTTGTAGATCTTCAGCGTGGGGAACCACGAGTCCATCCCGAAAGTGCGGGCCTCGTCGGGAATGATCGGGACGATCCGCGGGCCGATCTCGCTGTCACGCAACAACTCCTTGAACACCCGCACGGTCGCCATCGTGGTGGCCACCTCCTGATGGCCCGAGCCGCCCTTCAGCGGGGCGTAGACCTCCGACGGCGGTAGGCGCAGCGCCCGCGATTTCGCCTGTCGCTCCGGCAGGAAGCCACCGAGGGCCCGGCGCCGGTCCAGCAGATAGCGGATCTCCGGTGACTCGGTGCCGGGGTGGTAGTACGGCGGCAGGTAGGGGTTCTCCTCCAGTTGGGCGTCGCTGATCGGAATCCGCATGGCATCGCGGAAGTCCTTGAGGTCCTGCAGCGCAAGCTTTTTCATCTGGTGGGTGGCGTTGCGGCCCTGGAAATGCGAACCGAGCGTGTAGCCCTTGATGGTCTTGGCCAGGATCACCGTCGGCTGGCCCTTGTGCTCGGTCGCCGCGCGGTAGGCGGCATAGACCTTGCGGTAGTCGTGCCCGCCGCGCTTGAGGGTCCAGATGTCCGCGTCGGACATCTTGGCGACGAGGGCCTTGGTCCGCGGGTCCCGGCCGAAGAAGTGGTCGCGGACGTAGGCGCCGTCATTGGCCTTGTAGGTCTGGTAGTCGCCGTCGGGGGTGGTGTTCATCAGGTTCACCAGCGCGCCGTCCTTGTCGGCGTGCAACAGGGTGTCCCATTCCCGGCCCCAGACCACCTTGATGACGTTCCAGCCGGCGCCGCGGAAGAAGGACTCGAGTTCCTGGATGATCTTGCCGTTGCCGCGGACCGGGCCGTCGAGGCGCTGCAGGTTGCAGTTGACGACGAAGGTGAGGTTGTCCAGGGCCTCGTTGGCGGCCACCTGGATCAACCCCCGGCTCTCCGGTTCGTCCATCTCGCCGTCGCCGAGGAACGCCCAGACGTGCTGGTCGGAGGTGTCCTTGATGCCGCGGTCGTGCAGGTAGTGGTTGAACCGGGCCTGGTAGATCGCGTTCATCGGGCCCAGGCCCATCGACACGGTGGGGAACTGCCAGAAGTGCGGCATCAACCGCGGGTGCGGGTAGGACGGCAGGCCGCCGCCCGGGTGGCTGTGCTCCTGGCGGAACCCGTCGAGGCGTTCCGCGGTCAGTCGGCCCTCCAGGAAGGCGCGGGCGTAGATGCCGGGGGAGGCGTGGCCCTGGATGAAGATCTGGTCGCCGCCACCCGGGCTGGACTTGCCGCGGAAGAAGTGGTTGAAGCCGACTTCGTACAGCGACGCCGACGAGGCGTAGGTGGAGATGTGCCCGCCGACACCGACGCCGGGGCGCTGGGCCCGGTGCACCATGATCGCGGCGTTCCACCGGATCCACCGACGGTAGCGGCGCTCCACCTCCTCATCGCCGGGAAACCAGGGCTCGAGTTCGGTCGGGATGGTGTTGACGTAATCGGTCGACGTCAGGGCCGGGATGGCCACCCGTTGCTCACCGGCACGTTCCAGCATCCGCAGCATCAGGTAGCGGGCCCGGGCCGACCCGGAACGGGACAGCAGATCGTCGAAGGACTCCAACCACTCGGAGGTCTCCTCCGGGTCGATGTCCGGCAGGTACGACGCGACACCCTCGCGGATGACCCGGACCCGGTCGGCCTCCGGTGCCGTCCCGGAGCCCGGGGTCCTGTCCTGGCCGGCGATCTGGGTCAACTTCGGCTCCTTCGTGGCGTACGTGCGGTAGGCACTGCCTATCGTGCCGTAATCGTCGCCGTTGCGGTGGATAGTCGCGCGCATGACGCCACGGCGCGGCAGGAACCCGGTAACGTCTGCGTCCGTGCTGATCACACGCGCCCGGCAGAGGCGCATCGGGGGTGCGCTGGCCGGTGGCACCGCGATCGTGGTGGCCGCCTGCACCTCGGTCACCGGCGGGCAGGGGACCGTCGACGCCGCGGACGCCCCCGCCTACCGCACGTCGATGTCGGTGTCGTCATCGCAGGCGGTCGCGAGTTCCAGTGCACGCGAGTCCGAACGGCAGGCCTCGCTGACCACGCAGGCGATGCGCAACAGCTGCGAAACCCTGGCCACGACCAGTGCGGACGCCATCGCCGCCGTCAACGCCTACGTCGACGCCTACAACGGGGAGGGCGGCACCGTCTCGTCCACCGAGGGCCCGGCGATCGACGCCCTGGATCAGAGCGCGCAGGCCGTTGAGAGCAGCCTCACCGAGGTGATCCCAACGGAGTTGCGCGATGCGCTGGCCGGGTGGGTCGACGGCGCCTACGCCGCGGCGGCGGCGATCGCCAACCAGGCCTCGCCGTCGGAGTTCAACGTCGTCATCAAACAAATCAACGATGCCCGTTCCACGGCCTTGCGGTTGTGTGATGCCACCTATCGTTAGCCCCACCGGGGCGGTGCGTGCGGTGCTGTCATGCGACGATAGGCCCCATATTTCCGAATCAGAGCAGCCTGGATCAGAGCAGAAGGAGAGCACCAGACGTGGTCGCCGCGGGTGACAGCGGGCCTAACTACGCCCAGAGGCTGGGGATCGAGTCCGATCAGATCGTCCAGGAGCTGGGCTGGGATGAGGACTGTGACGACGACATCAGCGCCGATGTGGAAGAGGCCTGCGGAAGCGGGCTGCTTGACGAGGACGCCGACGAGGTCGTCGATGTGGTGCTGCTGTGGTGGCGCGACGGTGACGGAGACCTGGTGGACCGCCTGATGGACGCGATCACCCCGTTGGGGGAGGACGGCGTCATCTGGGTGCTCACTCCCAAGACCGGCAAGCCGGGTCACGTCCAGCCTGCCGAGATCGCCGAGTCCGCACCCACGGCGGGACTGATGCAGACATCGTCGGCGAACCTGGGTGGCTGGACCGGCAGCCGGCTGGTGCAGCGCAAGTCCAAGGCGGCGGGGAGGCACTCATGACGGGTCTTGAGGTCGGCTCCGAAGCCCCCGACTTCACGCTGAAGGATCAGGACGGCCAGCCCGTCACGCTGAGTGATTTCCGGGGCAAGAAGAACGTCCTGCTGGTGTTCTTCCCGCTCGCCTTCACCGGCATCTGCCAGGGCGAGCTGGACGAGATCCGGGACCATCTCGGTGATTACGACAACGACACCACGGCAACCCTGGCGATCTCGGTGGGCCCGCCCCCGACGCACAAGATCTGGGCGACCGAGAGCGGGTTCACCTTCCCGGTGCTGTCGGACTTCTGGCCGCACGGCGCGGTGGCCCAGGCCTACGGGGTGTTCAACTCGACCGCCGGGTTCGCCAACCGCGGCACCTTCGTGATCGACCGGGCCGGGGTGGTGCGGTTCGCCGAGTGCAAGGAACCCGGTGAGGCGCGCGACCAGAAGGTGTGGACCGAGGCCCTGGCGGCGGTGTCGGCCTGACGGCCGGGATTTCGTAAGCCGCACTGTTGCCGGGTAACCTGCCGGTGCCCGGGAGTGCATCAACTCCTGGCGTGACGGGCGTGTAGCTCAGTGGTAGAGCTCTGGTTTTACACACCAGCGGTCGGGGGTTCGAAACCCTCCGCGCCCACCGTCCTTGTTTGGCACCAGTGCGAGTCGCCAGCACACCGCCCGGCTGATTGACGCGTATGCCTATCGGGCACACAATGGGGCGTGGCGACGAAGTCTGAGCGTTTTGCGGTGAGCCTGACCCCTGCGCAGGACGCACTGATTCGCCATGCCGCCGAGGTCGAAGGGACAGACCTCACCACTTTCACCGTGACTGCGACGGTTGCGCACGCGCGTGACGTGCTCGCCGACCGCCGGCATTTTCTAGTCGACGCCGCCGCGTGGTCCGAGTTCAACGCTTTACTCGACCGCCCGGTCCAGTACAAGCCCGCGCTGGCAAAGCTATTCGCTAAGCCGTCGCTGTTTGATCCCGAAGCGTGAGCGGTTACACCCCTCCACGCCCGATCAGCGCCCACGACGAGGCGAGCGTTGCGGGCTTGGGGCAGCAACTTCGCTGAAATCTGCAGCTACCCCGGTAACAGCTCCATCTCATAGCCCCACCCGATCACGCTCTCCACGCGAGGTAGACGCATATCGGTCGCCAACAGTGCCTCGTACAGCTGCTCTGCCGCCTCCGAATCGATGTCGTCCAGCGCCCTGTATGCCTCGACGATGACGTGCATGGTGGTCACGAAGCGAAGCTTCCGAGCGCGCGCCTGCTCCCTGGCATCGCGGTCGTCGATCACAGCGGTCATCCCACGCTCCGTGGCGCACGCCAACACCGCACACTCGCCGAGATTCTTCGTTGGAGGATCGCCCGGCTTCGACGGCATATCGATCTTGATCAGCAGCTGCAGGGTCTGCTCGTGCTCTGTGAGGACGCCGCGCTCCACCCACGGAAGGCTGTCGATCTCAGGAAGGTCGTAGCCGCGATGCCGGCCACGCACGATCTCAGTATCGACGCTGTCGGGGATGAGGATCAGTCCCTGCGGGGCGAGCCGCTGCAGCACATCCTCGCGTTTAACGCGGCAGAAGTGGGTGAAGGTGGGCGTGTCCATCACCCAGCGGGATTCGTCGCCAGCCGTCACAGGCTCGCGTAGTCGGATGCGGATTCCGCACGCCGCTCGGGAAGATCATCGGCGTCAAGGCTGCCGCGGAGCAGTTCTACCGCCCGCGCCGCGGACATCCGTCGGTCCACGTAGGCCTCGATGATCGCGGCGGTGATGCCCGGTGACAGCGATGGCGCCTTCAACTCCTCGTTGTCCAGCGTGATGCCCAGCTTGGCGAATTCTCCGGCGACGGGTACACGGCCGTCCAGTGCTCGGAACTCATCCTCGTTGATCAGGGCCAAGTTCCGCAGGTGCAGGATCATGGCCGACCACGACATCCGGAACGCTGCGGCAACCCGTATCGTCCGGTCGCGTACCGAGTCCCCAAGGAACTGGTTCCACAGCGCGGCGACGCCCGCCCGGGGAGCCAAGAGGTATGCCGCGAAAGAGTTGATCGACTTCTCCGCGTCATCAGCGCCGAGATCGTACGGGTCACCGAACAGCCAGTGCCCAAGCTCGTGTGCCAGTGACATACGCCGCCGCCCGGGTCGGGCATCCCCATCGATCACCGCAGCAGCGACCCCTTCAGCGACTTCAACGAGGGCGCCGTCAGCGCCGCCGTTGCCCAGCGCTAGAGAACAAGAGTAGAGGCCGAAACGCTCAGCGATGGCCGCTAGGCCGAGCAGCGGCCCGGTGTCCAAACCAAGATGGGAGCGCACCGCGAGTGCGGTCCGCTCGGCCTCGGGGTGCGTCCTGGGCGTACGCCATGAAGGCTTGTCGGTGGCCGGGGTAATCACCCCGGAGGCGAGCTGTGACGCGACGTCGCCGGAGAATAGTTCCAGTTGACGGTCCAGTCGGGCGGTCACCTCGTGGCAGGGTGCGGCGTCGGTGCGCCGGCTCACCATGGCCGGCAGTGGGTCACGCACGAACCACGCCAAAGGGACTTCCAGCACCGCAGCGAGGTTGACCAGCTCCACGGCGGACACCTTGCGTTCGCCCTTCTCGATCCGGCCCAGGGCGGTGCGCTCGATACCGATACGGTTGGCGAGGTGTTCCTGCGTGATGCTGAGGTCGCCGCGTGCTTGGGCGATCCGCTCACCAAGTACCTTGCCGTCCATATGTGGGATTTTCGCACATGTGGTGGGTGGTGTCGATGATGGCCAAGAACTCATCCTTGGGGGGCGGCGCCCAGTCGAGCAAGTCGCTTATTTCATTCGCGCACCCTGGGAGAGTTGGATGGCGTGACTGAAGCCGAATCTTATAGCGACCTTGCCGAGCGGATCGCCGCTGCACGTGCCCAACTGGCGGAGTTCGAAGGGCTGATTTCGACTGCCTTCCGTGGCAGTGAGGAGGGGAACGTCGGCGTCGCCCGCGGCCTGATTGAGAACGATCCCGTGCTCAAGTGGCGGCTGCTTGATGACTTTTTCGAGCCCTTCCAATCGGCCGGGGCATATCCCGCCGATCGCCTTCCCGATCTCGCCTATGCGGTGATGGATTTGAAGATGCAGTTCTACTTCGTCGGAAGGGTCGGCCCCGCTACCTGGAACGCGCTCCTAGGCGACACCGAATTCAGTCTCAAGGACGACCCCACCCGCCGACCGGGTCTCTATTTCCAGCACCTCTACCTGATGCAGGCCGACATCGGTCAAACACGAATCCTGTGGGACCGGTTGATGGGCTTTGTCTACCGGCTTGAAGAGGGCAGGGAAG
>MTBK01209593.1_pt1 | contig 19777 bp, 18 predicted proteins | sample 1535981 | NCBI WGS metagenome assembly MTBK01 (sample SAMN06109225, study PRJNA356200) | anaerobic digester metagenome | isolation source: biogas reactors fed with pig manure or primary and secondary sludge | place: Spain | collected 2016-06-30
GCCACGCCCGCCCGGGGCGCCGAGGTTGCCAGGCTCAGCCAATCCGCGCGCACCTTTGCCTTTGGTCAATCGCATCCCGCCAGCCTGGCTCCACCAACGCCAGCCGATCTGATGCGACACCCCGATCCGCCGACTGGCCGGCATCACCGGCACAGACCAGATCAAACAACTCCCGCTTCACCATCAGCGGAAAGGGATAACCCCGCGGCATCTGCAACCTCCACAGCTAGGAAATTGCATTGACCGTATGAATCCACCTCGCACTTTGTCTGCGTGAGTCCTAACTCAACGCGAATGAATCAGAGATCGAGGCCGATGTCGAGTACCCGCACCGAGTGGGTCAGCGCGCCGACGGCCAGATAGTCCACCCCGGTGCCGGCGTACTGCGCGGCGTTCTCCAGGGCCAGGCCGCCCGAGGATTCCAGCATGACCCCGGGCGCCCGGGCGTCGCGGCGCTGCACGGCCATCTGGGTCTGCCAGACCGGGAAGTTGTCCAGCAGGATCAGCTGCACGTCCTCGCCGAGCACCTCGTCGAGTTGCTCGAGGGTGTCGACCTCGACCTCGCACGGCAGATCCGGGGCGGCGGCCCGCACCGCCCGCAGCGCGGCGACCACCGATCCGGCCGCGGCGACGTGGTTGTCCTTGATCAGGGCGGCATCGCCCAGCCCCATCCGGTGGTTGACGCCCCCGCCGACCCGCACCGCGTATTTCTGCAGCGCCCGCAGTCCGGGCAGGGTCTTGCGGGTGTCCCGGATGCGGGCCTTGGTGCCGTCCACCGCGTCCACCCAGGCGGCGGTCGCGGTGGCGATGCCGGACAGGTGACAAACCAGATTCAGCAGGGTGCGCTCGGCAGTGAGCAGACCACGGGTGGGCGCCTGGACCTTCAGCAGGCACTGGCCGGCCTCCAACCGGGTTCCGTCCTGCACCCGCTCCAGCACCTGATAGCCGTCGGGCCCCAACACCTCGTCGAGCACCATCAGGGCGACGTCCACGCCGGCGGCCACACCGGTTTCCCGGGCCACCAGCGAGCCGATTGTGGTGGCGTCGGCCGGGACGGTCGACTCGGTGGTGACGTCGGGGCCGTAGCGCAGATCCTCGTCGAGGCCCCGGCGGATCGTGATGAGTGCCTCGTGGCGTTCAGCGTCGGTGAGCATTCCCGTCATCGCGGTCACTGCGTCACGGGCTCGGTGACGGCGATGCGCCCGTCGGCGCCGGCGCGCACGTCGAACGAGACCGCCTGCGCCGGATCGGTGTCCGGGAAGTCGCTGCGGTGGTGACAGCCGCGGGTCTCGGTGCGGGCCAGTGCGGCGGCGGCGACCGCCTGTGCGGTGACGGTCAGCGCGGCGTCCTCGAAGTCCGCGCGGGTCGACATCCGGCCGGCGATCGCGCGGTCGAGGACGGCGGCCAGCCGATCGAGGCCGTCGGCTTCCCGGACCACCGACGCCCATCGGGTCATGGCCTGCTGCAACTCGGCGCGGTCCAGCGAAACACGCTGGGCGCCTTTCATTTTCACCGTCGCCGTCGGGGCGTCCACCGCGGCGGCGTGGTCGGCGGCACAGCGACCGGCCCGGGCACCCACCACCAGACCTTCGAGCAGACTGTTGGAGGCCAGCCGGTTGGCGCCGTGCATCCCGGTGCGGGCCACCTCCCCCGCTGCATAAAGGCCGGGCAGGCTGGTGCGGCCGTGCACATCGGTGCGCACCCCACCGCAGCTGTAATGGGCACCGGGAACAACCGGGATCAGATCCTCGGTCGGGTCGATCCCGGCGGCGCGGCAGGCGGCGTTGACGGTGGGGAACCGGCGGGCGAAATCCTCGACGCCGCGGGCGTCGAGGAACGCGCACTCGTCGCCGCTCTCCCGCAACCGGGCCTCGATCGCCGCGGCGACGATGTCGCGCGGCGCCAGATCACCCAACGGGTGCACGCCGGCGGTCACCGAGTCGCCACGCGCGTCGCGCAGCACCGCTCCCTCACCGCGCAGCGCCTCGGTGATCAGCGGGCGCCGGCCGGTGCCGGTGCGGTCGAACAGCATCGTCGGGTGGAACTGGATGAACTCGATGTCGGCGACCTCGACGCCGGCCCACAACGCCAGCGCGATGCCGTCGCCGGTGGAGCCCTCCGGATTGGTGGTCGCGCTGTAGAGGTGCCCGAGTCCACCGGTGGCCAGGATGACCGACGGCGCGTGCACGATGCCGATGCCCTCGGGATTGCGCACCAGCACACCGGTGACCCCGGATGAGTCGTGCAGCACCTCCAGTGCGGTGTGCTCGCGGCGGATGTCCAGCGATGCGGCGGCGTGGTCCAGTGCCCGCTGCACCTCGGCGCCGGTGGCGTCACCGCCGGCGTGGATGATCCGGCGCCGGGAGTGCCCGCCCTCGCGGGTCAGCGCCCACTGGCCGGGCTCGGTCTCGTCGAACCGGGCGCCGTCGGCGACGAGATCGGAGACCGCCTGATAGCCGGCGGCGACGATCGAATAGACCGCCTCGGGATCGCACAAACCCGCACCAGCGGTCACGGTGTCGGCGACATGGGCCTCGATCGAGTCGTCGGTGCGGGGCAGCACCACCGCGATCCCGCCCTGGGCGTGGAAGGTCGCGGTCTCGGCGGCCTTGCTCAGCAGCACGGTGCGGGCGCCCTTGCGGTGCGCGGCCAGGGCGGCGGCCAGGCCGGCCACGCCGGTCCCGACCACCACCACGTCGGCCCGCTGCTGCCAGTCGACGCCATCACTGCCGGCGCCGCAGGCGATCCTGCTCGTCATTCCCCGCCGCCGGGCTGGCCGATGCCGATCATCCGGGTGACGCTGGCGCGGGCCAGACGGGCCGTCTCGGGATCGACGTCGACCTCGTCGGCGCCCTCGGTCAGGCAGCGCAGCAGAGCGGCCGGCGTGATCATCTTCATGTACTTGCACGATGCGCGGTCGTTGACCGCCTGGAAGTCGATTCCCGGTGCGGCCCTGCGCAACTGGTGCAGCATGCCGACCTCGGTAGCCACCAGAACCTGCTTGGAATGCGAGACCTTCGCGGCGTCGAGCATGCCGCCGGTGGACAGGATCTTCACCCGGTCCGCCGGGAAGGCGCCCTCGCCGGCGAGGTACAGCGCCGAGGTGGCACAGCCGCACTCGGGATGCACGTAGAGCTCGGCGTCGGGATGGCTGCGGGCCTGTGCGGCCAGTTCGTCGCCGTTGATGCCGGCGTGCACATGGCATTCGCCGGCCCAGATGTGCAGGTTGTCCCGGCCGGTCATCCGGCGTACGTGCGCGCCGAGGAACTGGTCCGGGCAGAACAGCACCTCGCGGTCGGCCGGGATGGAGTTGACCACCTCGACGGCGTTCGACGAGGTGCAGCAGATGTCGGTCAGCGCCTTCACCGCGGCGGTAGTGTTGACGTAGGACACCACCACTGCGTCCGGGAACTCGGCCTTCCAGGCAGCCAGGTCGTCGGCGGTGATCGAATCGGCCAGCGAGCAGCCGGCCCGCTGATCCGGGATCAGCACCGTCTTGGCAGGGCTGAGGATCTTGGCCGTCTCGGCCATGAAATGCACGCCGCAGAACACGATGGTGTCCTCGGGGGCCTCGGCGGCGATCCGGGACAGCGCCAGCGAGTCACCGACGTGGTCGGCGACGTCCTGGATGGCGGGCAGCTGGTAGTTGTGCGCCAGGATGGTGGCGTTGCGCAGCTTGGCCAGCCGGCGAACCTCCGCGGCCCAGTCCGCGTCGCCCTCGATGCCGGTGTAGCCACCGGGTCCGTCGACGATGCGGGCGGCCAGACCCGCGACTTCAGGATTCAGGACGCTCATCGCGACTCCCTGCTCTGCGCTCGAGGTTTTCGACTTACAATCGAAAACATGACTCATAGTAGCACTCAACACGAGGTGCTGGCCGCGGTATTCCAGGTCCGGGATATCGAGTCCGGCAAACCGGAGCTCGACGTGCTGTTGTGGCAGCGGGCCCTGGCGCCTGAACGCGGCAAATGGTCACTGCCCGGCGGCCGGATCGGCGAGGACGAGGACCTGACCGACTCGGTCCGCCGTCAGCTCGCCGAGAAGGTGGATCTGCGCGAGGTGGCCCACCTCGAGCAGCTGGCGGTGTTCTCCGACCCGCACCGGGTGCCCGGCGACCGGGTGATCGCCTCGACCTTCCTCGGACTGGTTCCCTCCCCCGCCACCCCGGCGCTGCCGACGGACACCCGCTGGCACCCGGTCAACGCGCTGCCGCCGATGGCGTTCGACCACGGCCCGATGGTGGCCGACGCCCGGGCCCGACTGGCCGCCAAGCTGTCCTACACCAACATCGCATTCGCCCTGGCGCCAAGGGAATTCGCGCTCTCGACGCTGCGCGACATCTACAGCGCCGCACTGGGCTACCCGGTGGACGCCACCAACCTGCAACGGGTGCTGGCCCGCCGCGGCGTGATCATCCCGACCGGCACCACCACACATCCGGGTCGCACCGGAGGCCGGCCGGCCAAGCTCTACCGGTTCACCGAGTCCCGATTGCGGGTCACCGACGAGTTCGCCGCACTCCGTCCGCCGAGCGTGCCACGCTGAGTCCGCCGAGCGTGGCACGCTGAGTCCACCAGGCGCGGCGACTGGCTTCTTAGATCATTCTTAGGTTTAATGGATGGGGTTATGACGAGCGCGAGTGGGGCGGTCAGTCCCGAATGGATCGGCCGGGCCCCGCATCAGGTGCTGCGGCGTGGTGAGCGGCCGATTCTTCCCGCCAAGGACCCGTTCTACGAGCCCCCCGAGGGCTTCCAGCACGCCGAGCCGGGCACCGTCCTGCGCTCCCGCGACGTGCAACTCGGTTTCCTGGGCCTGATCCCCCAGAAGATCAGGGCCACCCAGCTGCTCTATCGCACCTCCGACCTCAACGGAACTCCGCAGGCCACCGTCACCACCGTGCTGGTTCCGGCCGGGCACGCCGCGAATCACGTCCGCCACGTGGTGTCCTACCAGTGCGCCATCGACGCGGTGACCTCACGCTGCTTCCCGTCGTACACGATGCGTCGCGGAGCCAAGGCGCTCGGTTCGCTGTCCCAGTGGGAGTACCTGCTGGCCGCCGCGGCCGTCGCCGAGGGCTGGGTGGTGTCGATCCCCGACCATGAGGGTCCCGACGGTTCCTGGGGCGCACCGCGCGAACCCGGCTACCGGGTGCTCGACGGCCTGCGCGCCACCCTGAGCTTCGAGAGCTTCGGGCTGGCCGCCGACAGCCGGGTCGGACTGTGGGGGTACTCCGGCGGCGGGCTCGCCAGCGCCTGGGCCGCCGAGATGCACGCCGACTATGCGCCCGAGCTGAATCTTGTTGGGGCCGTGCTGGGTTCGCCGGTCGGCGATCTCGGCAACACCTTCACGCGACTCAACGGGTCGCAGTGGTCGGGCCTGCCCGCCCTGGTGATCGCATCGCTGGCCAACACCTTCCCGAGCCTGGGCGACGTGGTCGACGAGCACTGCACCGAGGATGGCCGCGCCACGCTGAAGAGGCTGGAGCGGATGACCACCGTCGAGGCGCTCGTCCGAATGTTCCGCAAGGACGTCGACGACCTGCTGGTGCCGCCGCTGCACGAAGTGGTCGCCATGCCGGAGGTGCAGGAGGTGTTCGACGCCATCCGGCTCGGAACCACCGTGCCCGGCGTCCCGGTGCTGATGGTCCAGGCGGTGCACGACTCGGTGATCAACGTCGACGACATCGACACCCTGGCCCACCTGTACTCCCAGGGCGGCGCACAGCTGACCTATCACCGGGACATGTTCAGCGAGCACATGCTGCTGCACCCGATGTCGGCCCCGATGACGCTGCGCTGGCTGATCGACCGCTTCGCCGGCCAACCGCTGGATTCGCACCTGGTCCGCACCAAGTGGCCGACCCTGCTGAACCCGATCACCTACGCGGGCATGTGGCGCCTCGGCGGCATCGTCGGACGGGTCATGCTGGGTGGACGGGTTCCGTTCCGCCCGCTCTAGACCGCCTGGATGTCGGCGGTGACCGCCCCGGTGAGGCGCACCAGATCGTCCGGCGCCAGGGCTAGGTCCGAGCCGCGCTTGCCGGCACTGCACAGCACCCGGTCGAACTCGAGAGCGGATGCGTCGACGACGGTCGGCAGCCGCTTGCGCTGCCCCAACGGTGAGATGCCGCCGAGCACGTAGCCGGTCGACCGCTCCGCCGCACTCCGTTCGGCCATCGTCGCCCGGGGCCAGCCCAGCGCCGCGGCGGCGGCCTTCAGCGACAGCTTGCACGGCACCGGGACCACCGCTATTCCCAATTTCGGGGCCCCCAACCCCGATGGGCCCGCGATGACCAGCGTCTTGAAGATCTGTTCGGGCAGCAGACCGTGCTCATCGGCGAGTGCCGCCACCGCCTCCTCGCCGAACGATTCGGCGCGGGCGTCGTGGTGGTAGGTCAGCACCTCGTGCGGGACACCCGCCGCGACGAGGGCGGCTATCGCCGGGGTGGCCGCCCGAGACACCTAGGCCGATCCCAGATCGTCTCGGGGCGTCGCGGCCGCCATCAGCGCATAGACCAGCACGGCCATCGCGGCCGGCAGCAGCAGGGTGACCGCGATCTGAAACGGGTTGTGCCCCATGAAAACCGGCGGCGCCTCGGTGAAATAGGCCACCCGGTTCTCCGGACTCAGCGGAACACCCTTGCGGTCAGGGGTGCCGTAACGCCAGTGCGCGCACGCGGCACCGGTCCCGGCGGCGGCCGCGCCGGCCAGGGTCATCCCCGCCCACAACGCGAGCACCATCCGGGGGCCGCGTCGCGCCCGCCACTGCCACACCAGCACTGCGGCGATCACCGCCAGCATGGAAAGCAGTCCGATCAGCATCGCCGACGCGACGAACACGTTGTCGGCCTCCCGTCCCAGGAAGCCGTCCACCCGCTCACCGGACTTCGCCAGGCCGGTGATGGTGTGGATGGGGGGTGCGATCCAGGCCCACGCCACTCCCAGTAACGCACCCGAGACGGTAAGTCCGGCAAGAACTTTCACCAGCACCTTCACCGGCGGGTGTCCAGGTCGGTCGAGTCGACGTGTCCGTGCCGGGAGCACTCGGCCCACCAGCCGTCCGGACGGACCTGCACCTTCATCCGCCGCCCGCACTCGGCACAGAACCGCGGCGGTTCCAGGCCGAGTTGGGCGGTCAGTGGCACCACCTCGCCGTGCAGTTCGCCGGTGTAGATGTTGTAGTTCCCGGCGCCGACCGCGGCCGGCAGGTGATCGCTCATCAGATGCTGGCGTTAAGAGCCTTGATCGGCATCTGCAGATCGTCGAGCAGTTCCAGATCGGACTCGGCGGGGCGACCCAGCGTGGTCAGGTAATTGCCGACGATCACCGCGTTGATGCCACCCAGGATGCCCTGCTTGGCGCCGAGGTCGCCGAGGGTGATCTCGCGGCCACCGGCGAAGCGAAGCATGGTGCGCGGCAACGCAAGACGGAAGGCTGCGACCGACTTGAGCGCCTCGCTGGCCGGCATCACCTCGAGGTCGCCGAACGGCGTTCCGGGACGCGGGTTGAGGAAGTTCAGCGGCACCTCGTGCGGGTCGAGCTCGGCCAGTTCCGCGGCGAACTCGGCGCGCTGTTCGAGGGTCTCCCCCATGCCGAGGATGCCGCCGCAGCAGACCTCCATGCCGGCCTCGCGCACCATCCGCAGCGTCTCCCAGCGCTCCTCCCAGGTGTGGGTGGTCACCACGTTCGGGAAGAAGGACCGCGCGCTCTCCAGGTTGTGGTTGTAGCGGTGCACGCCCATCCCGGCGAGCTGGTCCACCTGCTCCTGGTCGAGCATGCCGAGCGAGCAGGCGACGTGGATCTCGACCTCGTTGCGGATGGCTTCGATGCCGGCGGCCACCTGGGCCATCAGCTTCGCGTCGGGTCCGCGGACCGCCGCGACGATGCAGAACTCGGTGGCACCGGTCTTGGCGGTCTGCTTGGCCGCCTCCACCAGGCTGGGCACGTCGAGCCAGGCACTGCGCACCGGGGAGGCGAACAGGCCGGACTGGGCGCAGAAGTGACAGTCCTCGGGGCAGCCGCCGGTCTTCAGGCTGATGATGCCCTCGACCTCGACCTCGGGACCGCACCAGCGCATCCGAACCTCGTGGGCCAGGGCGAGCAGTTCCTCGAGCCGGTCGTCGGGCAGTTGCAGCACCGCGAGCACCTGCTCGCGGGACAGCCCTTCGCCGCGCTCAAGTACCTGCTCACGGGCTTGTTCGAGGACGTCCACCACTGCCTTGGTCACGCAGGACACGTTAGTGCACCCGCTCAGCCGATCAGAATCTGGTCGACCCGCTGGTCGCTGTCCCAACGACGCATGCCGGTGATCCGGGCGGCCAGGTCGCCTCCGTTCGGCAAGCCGGCGCCCTGCACAGCGGCCAGCGCGGGCCCGATCTGCTCAGTGTTGAACCGGCGGCCGAGGGTGGCGTGCGGCGTCCAGTGCCCCGGGGCGCAGTGCGGGTACGGATCCCCGGTCACGTACGGCAGGGCCAGCCGGTAGACCTCCGCGTGCACGGCCAGCAGATCCGCCGAGGGGACGATGAGCCGGGCCAGGCTCAGCTTCGAGCCGCCGAACACCAGCGGTGCCCCGATCACGGCGTCGAACGGCAGCCGCTCCCCCAACTCGCGCAACACCTCGTCGACGCCCGCGCTGATCCGCTGGGCGGCGAGCAGGGTGATGTGCGGCCGGTTGGTCGGAGATTTCACGTGTGACTGGCTGGGCAGCCCGGCCTCGGTCAGGGCCTGCCACTGCGCCCGGATCGCGTGATCGCTGTCAGGGTCGAGCAGCAGCTCGATCGAGTGCGCCATCTCAGGTCAGTCCGCCGGCCCAGTCCGGGTCGACGGCAGCCCGGCTCATCACCGCGAACTCCGCCGGCGAGAGCGCACCCGCGCCGGCGGGCAGCACCGCACGCACCGGCGCGAGGGCCTCGAGGGCGTCCCGGTTCGAGAGCTCGGCGGCGCCGGGGTTCTCCGGCCAGGATCCGATCACCAGTCCGGCACAGGAAAGCCCTTTGTTGCCAAGGGCTTCCAGCGTCAGTGCGACGTGGTTGAGGGTGCCGAGCCCGGCAGCACACACCACCAGAACCGGGGCATCCAGCATGACCGCGACGTCGCGCAGCGTCACTCCGCCGGCGGCGAGTCCGACCAGCAGGCCGCCGGCGCCCTCGACCAGCGTGAGCCGGCCGGGTGCGTCCGCCGCGCGCACCGCCTCGACGATCCCGGCCAGGGTGGGCAATGGCCGGCCGGCCAGCTGCGCCGCGGCGACCGGGGCCAGCGGTTCCGGGTAGCGGGCACCGGCGACCAGATCGGTCACGCCGGCCAGCCGGCCGATCTCGACGAGATCGTCGTCGCCCGGTCCGTCTCCGTCAACGGGCCTGGTTCCGGTCTGAACCGGCTTGCAGACCGCGACGTCGATCCCGCGGCCGATCGCGCAGGACGCCAATGCCGCGGTGGCGATGGTCTTGCCGACACCGGTGCCGGTGCCGGTGACGATGAGAACGGTCATCGGCGACCGATGACGGCGAGAACGGTCATCGGCGACCGATGACGGCGAGAACGGTCATCGGCGACCGATGACGGCGAGAACGGTCATCGGCGACCGATGACGGCGAAAACGGTCACTGCCGTGCGGCGGGCGGCACCGCGGCCAGTACCGCGGTCAGCACCCGCCGGGCCAGATCCAGATCCTCACCGGTGAGTGAGGCACGGGCGGTCAGCCGCAGCCGGGAGGTGCCGGCCGGAACCGTCGGCGGCCGGAAGCAGCCCACCAGCAGGCCCGCCTCCAGGCAGGCGGCTGCGGCGGCCACGGCGGGCTCGGGCTCACCCAGCAGCACCGAGACCACCGCCGATTCCGGAACCTCCGGGATGTCGACTCCCGGGAGGTCGCAGATCTCGGCCAGGGTGCGTGCGTTGGCGAGCACGGCCAGCGGCCGCCAGGGTTCGGCGGCCAGCACCCGCAGCGCCGCCAGGGCCGAACCGACCGCGGCCGGGGCCAGCCCGGTGTCGAAGATGAACGGCCGGGCGGCGTCGATCAGGTGGTCACGCAGGGCCTCGGGCCCCAGTACCGCACCGCCCTGGCTGCCGAGTGCCTTGGACAGCGTGGTGGTGACCACGATGTCGGGCGCACCGGCCAGGCCGACCTCGTGCAACAGTCCGCGGCCGCCGTCTCCGCGAACGCCGAGACCGTGCGCCTCGTCGACGAGCAGTACGGCGCCGTGCGCCCGGCACACCTCGTGCAGCCGGCGCAGCGGGGCCAGGCCGCCGTCGGTGCTGAACACCGAATCGGTGAGCACCAGCGCACGCTCCTCCTCGCGGTTGGACAGCGCGGCGGCCACCGCGTCGACGTCGCAGTGCGGGGTCACCACCACCCGCGCCCGGGACAGCCGGCAGGCGTCGATCAGTGAGGCGTGCGAGGCGGCGTCGGAGACCACCAGCGAGCCGGGCCCCGAAAGTGCCGTCACCGCACCGAGATTGGCGGTGTAACCCGAGGAGAACACCAGCGCCGATGCGGCGCCGGTGAACGCGGCGAGCTCGGACTCGAACTCCTCGTGCAACTCGGTGTTGCCAGTCACCAGCCTTGAACCGGTCGCGCCCGAGCCCCAGGTGCGCAGCGCGCGCACACCGCCCTCGATGACGTCTGGGTGGTGTGCCAGACCGAGGTAGTCGTTGGAGGCGAGGTCCAATTCGTGCGGAACCGCCGAGCGGGGCCGCAGCGACCGGCGCAGCCCGGCCTGCCGGCGCTGCCGCTCGACGGTGTCGAGCCAGGCCAGTGGCGTGGTGTCGGTACGGGAAGCCATCGGCTCCTACCCTAGGGCCCGCGCAACCTCGACCATGGCCGAGGTGATCTGGTCTATCTCGTCCGGGGTACAGATGAACGGCGGCATCACGTAGATCAGATTGCGGAACGGCCGCAGCCACACCCCGTGATCCAGCGCCACCGGGGTGGCGATCCGCAGATCGACCGGCTCTCGGGTCTCGATGACCCCGATCGCCCCGAGGACCCGTACGTCGGCCACCCCCGGCAGGGACCGGGCCGGCTCCAGTCCGGCGGTCAGGCCGGAACTGATCTCGGCGACCCGGCCGCGCCAGTCCTGGTTGAGCAGCAGTTCCACCGAGGCCACCGACACCGCGCAGGCCAGGGCGTTGGCCATGAAGGTGGGTCCGTGCATCAATGCCCCGGCCTCGCTGCCGCTGATGGTGTCGGCGATGTCCCGGGTGCACAGGGTGGCCGCCAGCGTGATGTAGCCACCGGTGAGCGCCTTGCCGACGCACATGATGTCGGGCGTCACCCCGGCATGGTCGGCGGCGAACATCTCCCCGGTGCGGCCGAAGCCGGTGGCGATCTCGTCGAAGATCAGCAGCACGCCGTGGCGGTCGCAGATGTCCCGCAGATCGGTCAGGTAACGCGGGTCGTGGAAGCGCATCCCGCCGGCGCCCTGGACCACCGGTTCGACGATCACGGCGGCCACCTCGTCGGCGTGGGCGGCCAGCTGCGCCTCGAAGGCGGCGCTGTAGGACGGGTCGTAGCGCGTCGGGACCGCCGGCGCGAAGACCTGTTCGACGAGCACATCCCGCCACAGCGAGTGCATGCCGCCGTCCGGATCGCAGACGCTCATCGGGGTGAAGGTGTCGCCGTGATAGCCGCCGCGCCAGGTCATCAGCCGGTGCTTGCCGAACCGGCCGACGCTGCGCCAGTACTGCAGCGCCATCTTGACCGCCACTTCGACCGACACCGACCCGGAGTCGGAGAAGAACACGGTATCCAGGCCGGCCGGGGTGATCTCGACGAGCAACTGGGCCAGCCGGGCCGCGGGTTCATGGGTGAGGCCGCCGAACATCACGTGGTTCATCGTCTGCAGCTGGCGGGTGATCGCGGCGTCCAGGACGGGGTGACCGTGGCCGTGGACGGCGGTCCACCAGGACGCCATCGCGTCGAGAACCCGGATCTCGGTGCCGTCGCGGTCCAGCGTCAGCCAGGCGCCCTTGGCGCCGGTGGCGACGATCGGGGCCATCGCGCCCGCGCCGATGGTGCTGTAGGGATGCCAGACGTGCGCGGCGTCGATGGCGCTGATCTGTTGGGGGGTCAACGCCGACACGCCTGGAGAGCCTATCGGTAGATTTATCGGCGATCATGATGCTCCTGACCCCGTCCCGGCCGGCCTCCCCGGCCTCACCGCCGTCGCCCGCTGACGCGGCGACGGCCGGTTCCGCGGCCGCGGGTGGCTACCGGCACGACCTGGACGGTCTACGCGGGGTTGCGATCGCCTTGGTGGCACTGTTCCACGTCTGGTTCGGCCGGGTCTCCGGCGGCGTCGACGTGTTCCTGGCGCTGTCGGGCTTCTTCTTCGGCAGTTCGCTGCTGCGCAAGGCGCTGACGCCGGGAAGCCCGCTGTCGCCGTGGCCGCAGATCAAGCGATTGGGCCGGCGGTTGCTGCCCGCCCTGATCGTGGTGCTCGCCGCGGCGATGGTGCTGACGGTCCTGATCCAGCCCCAGACCCGTTGGGAGACCTTCGCCGACCAGACGCTGGCCAGCCTGGGCTACTACCAGAACTGGGAACTGGCGGCCACGGCGTCGAACTATCTGCGGGCCAGCGAGGCCGTCTCACCGCTGCAGCACATCTGGTCGATGTCGGTGCAGGGCCAGTTCTACATCGCGTTCCTTGCCCTGGTGCTCGGGCTGACCGCGCTGCTGCGAAATCGGTTGGGAGAACGGCTGCGGCCGGCCTTCGTCGCGGTGCTGTCGGTCCTGACAGTCGCCTCGTTCGTCTATGCGATCGTCGCCCATCAGACCGATCAGGTCACCGCCTACTACAACAGCTTCGCGAGGGCCTGGGAGTTGCTGCTCGGCGTCCTTGTCGGTGCGGTGCTGCCGTTCATCACCTGGCCGATGTGGGTGCGCACCCTGCTGGCGAGCATCGGCCTGCTGGCGATCCTGTCCTGCGGCGCGCTGATCGACGGTGTCAAACAGTTCCCGGGCCCGTGGGCGCTGGTGCCGGTGGGCGCGGCGATGCTGCTGATCCTGTCCGGCGCCAACCGTGGCGCCCACGCGTCCACCCGGGACCGGATGCCGCTGCCCAACCGTCTGCTGGCGGCGGGACCGCTGGTGACGCTGGGCTCGATGGCCTACGCGCTGTACCTGTGGCACTGGCCGCTGCTGATCTTCTGGCTGGCCGGCACCGGCGCGCCGCACGCCGGATTCTGGGACGGGCTGGCGATTCTGCTGATCTCCGGCGGCCTGGCGTATCTGACCATGCGGTTCGTCGAGGAGCCGCTGCGTCATGGCGGCCGGGATTACGGCGGCCGGGTTCCCGGCCGGGCGACGAAGGCCGGCGGCATCGCGGTGGCACTGCTGGCGGTGGTCCTCACCGTCACCTCGTTCGCCTGGCGCGACCACGTCGCCGCCGTACGGGCCGACGGCAGGGAACTCCTCAACCTCTCCCTCACCGACTACCCCGGCGCCCACGCCCTGCTCGACCACGCCCGGGTACCGACGTTGCCGTTCCGGCCGACCGTGCTGGAGGCCGCCGACGACGTGCCGCAGTCCACCAACGACGGCTGCATCAGCGATTTCGACAACGCCGGGATCATCAACTGCACCTACGGCGATCTGTCGGCCACCCGGACCATCGCACTGGCCGGCGGATCGCACGCCGAGCACTGGATCACCGCGCTGGACGTCCTCGGCCGCGAGCACCACTTCAAGGTGGTGACCTACCTGAAGATGGGTTGCCCGCTGACCACCGAGAAGCTGCCACTGGTGATGGGCGACAACCGGCCCTACCCGAAGTGCCGGCAGTGGAACGACCGGGTGATGGCCAAACTCATCAAGGACCGGCCCGACTTCGTCTTCACCACCTCGACCCGGCCGTGGAACATCAAACCCGGTGACGTGATGCCGGCGACCTACATCGGAATCTGGAAGACGTTGTCGGACAACAAGATTCCGATCCTGGCCATGCGCGACACCCCCTGGCTGGTGCGAGACGGGAAGCCCTTCATCCCGGCGGACTGCCTGGCCAAGGGTGGCGACGCGGTGTCCTGCGGGATCAAGCGCTCCGATGTGCTCTCCGCGCGCAACCAGACGCTGGACTTCACCACGCAGTTCCCGCTGCTGAAGGTGCTCGACATGAGCGACGCGGTGTGCCGGGCGGACTACTGCCGGGCCATCGAGGGCAATGTGGTGCTCTACCACGACGCGCACCACATCTCCGCGACCTATATGCGCACCCTGACCCCGGAGCTGGGCCGGCAGATCGGCGCCGCGACCGGCTGGTGGTGATTAAGGTCGACGGATGACCTCCCCTACCGGTCCGATCGTATGGCCCGGCACCCCTTACCCGCTCGGAGCCACCTACGACGGAGCCGGAACCAACTTCTCGGTCTTCTCCGAGATCGCCGACAGGGTCGAGCTGTGCCTGATCGGTGACGACAACAGCGAGACCAGGATCGACCTCGACGAGGTCGACGTCTTCGTCTGGCACGCCTACCTGCCGACGGTGGCCCCCGGACAGCGCTACGGCTTCCGCGTCCACGGCCCGTGGAACCCGGCCGCCGGGCAGCGGTGCGACCCGAGCAAGTTGCTGCTCGATCCGTACGGCAAGTCCTTCGATGGCAAGTTCGACTTCGGTCAGGCGCTGTACTCCTACGACCTGCACGCCGCGGACCCCGCCTCGGGTGGCACCCCGCCGATGGTCGACTCACTGGGCCACACCATGACCAGCGTGGTGATCAACCCGTTCTTCGACTGGGGCTCCGACCACGCGCCGCGCACGCCGTACCACGAGACGATCATCTACGAGGCCCACGTCAAGGGGATGACGCAGACCCACCCGGGTGTTCCCGAGCATCTGCGCGGCACCTATGCCGGGCTGGCGCACCCGGTGATCATCGAGCATCTGAAGTCTCTGAACGTCACCGCCATCGAGCTCATGCCGGTGCACCAGTTCCTCAACGACAAGCGCCTGCTGGACCTCGGCTTGCGAAACTACTGGGGCTACAACACATTCGGCTTCTTCGCACCGCACGCCGACTACGCGGCCAACCACCACGCCGGCGGTGCCGTCGGCGAGTTCAAGACGATGGTGCGGGCGTTTCACGAAGCCGGCATCGAGGTGATCCTCGACGTCGTCTACAACCACACCGCCGAAAGCGACCACCTCGGTCCGACGATCAACTTCCGCGGCATCGACAACGCCGCCTACTACCGTCTGCTCGACGGCGACCTGAAGCTCTACAAGGATTTCACCGGAACCGGCAACAGCCTCAACGTCCGGCACCCGCACACCCTGCAACTGATCATGGATTCGCTGCGGTACTGGGTGCTGGAGATGCACGTCGACGGCTTCCGGTTCGATCTGGCCTCCACCCTGGCGCGGGAGTTCTACGACGTCGACCGGCTCTCGGCCTTCTTCGACCTGGTGCAGCAGGACCCGGTGATCAGCCAGGTGAAGCTGATCGCCGAGCCGTGGGACATCGGCGAGGGCGGCTACCAGGTGGGCAACTTCCCAGGCTTGTGGACGGAGTGGAACGGCAAGTACCGCGACACCGTTCGCGACTATTGGCGCGGCGAACCGGCCGCCTTGGGCGAGTTCGCGTCGCGGCTGACCGGATCGGCGGATCTGTACGAGGCCACCGGACGGCGCCCGGTCGCCAGCATCAACTTCGTCACCTGTCACGACGGTTTCCCGCTGGCCGACCTGGTGTCCTACAACGAGAAACACAACGACGCCAACGGGGAACACAACCGTGACGGCGAGAACCACAACCGGTCGTGGAACTGCGGGGTGGAGGGACCATCCGACGATCCGGAGATCCTCGAACTCCGGCACCGGCAGATGCGCAACATCGTCACCACCCTGCTGCTGTCCCAGGGCACCCCGATGCTCAGCCACGGCGACGAGGTGGGCCGGAGCCAGCGCGGCAACAACAACGCCTACTGCCAGGACAACGAGATCACCTGGATCAACTGGGCCGACATCGGCGAGTACGCCGACATGCTGGCGTTCACCCGCAAGGTGACCGCCCTGCGGACCGCACACCCGGTGTTCAGGCGTCGGCGCTTCTTCGACGGCCGGCCGTCCGACAGCCGCCACCAGATGCGCGATATCTACTGGCTCACCCGGGACGGCGTCGAGATGACCTCGGGCGACTGGCATTCCGGCATCAAATCGGTGGCGGTGGGCCTCAACGGCGAGGCGATGCGGGAACCGGACGCCCGCGGCGAACGCATCGTCGACGACTCATTCCTGCTGTGCTTCAACGCCCACGCCTACCCGGTGGACTTCGTCATCCCCGACGGACCGTACGCCCGGGAGTGGACGGTGGTGATCGACACCTTCAATCCGTCCGACGGGCATCAGGTGGTGGCCGCGGGTGCGACGCTGACGGTGCCGGGGCGCACGGTCATCGTGCTGAAGAAGACCGGTTAGGTCAGGTACCGGTAGGCCGGCGAGCCCGGCTCCAGCGCTTCGACGTGCATCCCTGAGTTGGCCATCCGGTCCAGCAGACCCTCGTAGTCGGCGGCCGAACCGAGTTCGACGCCGACCAGAGCCTCACCGGTCTCCCGGTTGTTGCGCTTGACGTACTCGAACAGCGTGATGTCGTCGTTCGGCCCTAGCACGTCGTCGAGGAACCGGCGCAGCGCACCCGGCTCCTGCGGGAAGTCCACCAGGAAATAGTGCTTGAGCCCGAGGTGCACCAGAGAGCGTTCGAGCACCTCGCCGTACCGAGACACGTCGTTGTTGCCGCCGGAGATCAGGCACACCACCGTCGATCCGGGCATCACCTCGGTCTCCAGCAGTCCGGCCACCGACAGCGCACCCGCGGGCTCGGCGATGATGCCCTCGTTCTGGTAGAGGTCGAGCATCGCGGTGCAGACCGCGCCCTCGTCGACGGCGATGACCGACACCATGTCACCGGCGCAGGACAGCGCCCGGAACGGCAGCGCGCCGGCCCGCTTCACCGCGGCGCCGTCGACGAACTGATCGACGTGATCGAGGTCGACCGGCTTACCCGCGGCCAGCGCGGCGATCATCGAGGCGGCCCCGGCCGGTTCGACGCCGAGCACCGAGGTGTTGGCCGTCCGCTCCGCGAGGTAGGTGGTGATGCCGGAGATGCAGCCGCCACCACCGACCGCGACGATCACCAGATCGGGTTCGGTGTCGAGCTGGTCGAGGATCTCCACCGCGATGGTGCCCTGCCCGGCCATCGTGCGCGGATCGTCATAGGGCGGAACCAGGGTGGCGCCGGTGCGGGCGACATCGGCGATCGCGGCCGCGGCGGCGTCGTCGTAGGTGGATCCCCCGACGATGACCTCGATGTACTCACCACCGTGGTAGCGGATGCGGTCACGCTTCTGCTTCGGGGTCTTGGCCGGGACGTAGACGCGGCCGTGCACCTTCATCGTCCGGCAGGCCAGCGCGAAGCCCTGCGCGTGGTTTCCCGCGGACGAGCAGACGACGCCGGCGTTGAGTTCGTCGGCGGACAACTGCTGGAGCAGGTTGTAGGCGCCGCGCAGCTTGTAGGACCGCACACTCTGCAGGTCCTCACGCTTGAGGTAGACCTCGGCGCCGGTGGCCGCCGACAGCCGGTCGCTGTACTCCAGCGGGGTCCGCGCGGCGAAATCGGCGATCCGCACGGCAGCCTCGTCGATGTCGGCCGCGGTGATCGGCAACGACACGGAACTCCTGCTCAGGTCAGCGGACACCGCATTATGGTGCCACCGCCGGGGGTAAATCAGTGAATCGGGGTGAGCACGAACACCGGGATCTCCCGGTCCGTTTTGCGCTGGTAGTCCGCGTAGTCCGGGTAGGCCACAACGGCGCGCTCCCACCAGGTGGCCTTCTCGTCGCCGAACACCTCGCGGGCCCGGAAGTCGCCGGTCGCCGTGCCGTCCTGCAGTTCGACGTGCGGATTTTTCGCGACGTTGTAGTACCAGACCGGGTTCTTCGGCGCCCCGCCCAGCGAGGCGACGATGGCGTACTCGCCGTTGTGCTCGACCCGCATCAGCGGTGTCTTGCGCAGCTTGCCGGTCTTGGCGCCGATGGTCGTCAGCAGGATGACGGGCATACCGCGAAGATCGGTTCCCTGCGTTCCACCCGATGCCATATAGAGCTCGGCGTTCTCCCGGGCCCAGTCCAACGTGCCCGGTTCGTACTCTCCATTGAGCGGCATGGGTTCAGCCTAGTGGGCCAAAACGCTTGCGGCGCCGCGCTTATCCACAGTTGGCAGTTCATGCACAGGCAAGGCTTATCGACCCGGTGGGTGTCACCGGAGGGGCGTAATCTTTCGAACATGAGTTCGATAGCGGTGGCGTTGGAGGCGCTCGATCAGGCGGTCGAGGTGCTGGCCGCTGCTGATCTGGACTGCCTTGGTGCTGCCGAGCGGTATGTGGTGTTGGAGCGGTTGGAGACTGCGCGGCGCCGCCAGATCGCGGTCTCGAGTTCGTTGGTGTGTGGGCTTGAGCAGGTGCCGGGCTGCCCGCCGGTACCGGTCGCGTTATCGGATGTGGTGCGGATCAGCCGGGCAGAGGCCCGCCGGCGGATCCGTGACGCCGAGCAATTGGCGCCGCGGATCACCCTCACCGGACAGCCTGTGCCGCCGGTGTTGCCGGCCACCGCGGTCGCGTGGTCGGCCGGGGTGCTCGACATCGAGCACCTGCGGGTCATTCAGTCCTTCATCCGGGACCTGCCCGGTGACATCCCGGCACCGGCGGTGGCTGCGGCTGAGGAGTTCCTGGCCGAGAAGGCCGCGGAGTTGCGGCCTGATCAGTTGGAGAAGCTCGCGGTGCGGCTGTCCCTGACGCTGAACCCGGACGGGACGTTCTCCGATGAGGATCGGGCCCGGCAGCGCGGCTTCCTGTGGTGCGGGCAACGCCCCGACGGCACCAGCGTCGGAAAGCTCACCGCCACCCCGGAACTGCGGGCGATGCTGGATGCCTGGTTCGCCAAGTTCGCCGCCCCCGGCATGTGCAACCCCGAGGACGCGATACCGGTCACCGAGGGTGAGGCCTCCGAAGAGGTGGCCGCCCGGGATTCCCGCGGGTACGCCCAACGTCAGCACGATGCCCTGGCCGCCCTGGTCCGCGGCCAGCTCGGGGATGCGAAACTGGGACAGCACAACGGTTTACCGGTGACGGTGATCGTGAGCACCACCTTGGAACAGTTGCACTCCGGGGCCGGCCACGCCGTCACCGCCGGCGGCACCCTGCTGCCGATGCGCGATGTGATCCGGATGGCCTCACACGCCTGGCACTACCTGTGCGTCTACGACCAACACTCGCAGAGACCGTTGTATCTGGGGCGCAGCAAGCGGATCGCCTCACCGGATCAGCGCATCGCCCTGCACGGTCTGCAACGCGGCTGCACCGCTCCCGGCTGCGACATGCCCGGCTACCTCGTCGAGGTCCACCACGACACCGACTGGTCCCGCGGTGGCCGCACCGACATCACCGAACTGACCCTCGCCTGCCGACACCACCACAAAATGCTCACCCTCGGCGGCTGGAAAACGCGAAAACGCCCCGACGGAATCACCGAATGGCTGCCGCCACCAGACCTACCGTTCAACGGCGGCACCAACGACTACCACCACCCGGAGCGGCTGCTCCCCCGGGATGACGACGACGCGGCCTGACGGGCTCTATTCCAGTTCCTGCAGGCTCTCCTCGAGATAATCGAGTAGCCGTTGCAGTTTGGGGACCGTGCGTCGACACCCGACGAGTCCGAACTCCAGGTGGTCGGCATAGCTCAGACAGGTGATGTTGAGAGCCTGGTTCTCGGTGGGGATCGACAGCGGAT
>MTBK01220153.1_pt1 | contig 19760 bp, 19 predicted proteins | sample 1535981 | NCBI WGS metagenome assembly MTBK01 (sample SAMN06109225, study PRJNA356200) | anaerobic digester metagenome | isolation source: biogas reactors fed with pig manure or primary and secondary sludge | place: Spain | collected 2016-06-30
CGAAGTGCGATTCAAATCGTGAACAAGTAAAAACATGTATAAAGCGTTACATATTAATAAGTTATAAAAATTAAATACTAATTTATCGCATCACTAATATTCCATAATAATATTTTTTACAATTTATATACTATGGAATAATATGCAAGATATGGACCAGATTACCCTGAGTGACAAATTGTCACGGGTTAAAACTGTTCCAGCAGCGTTGCGGCCGGCTCGTCGCCGAGTTCCTTTGCCAGGGTCAGATGCCGGCGGGCTTTCTCCATCTCATCACGCCTCATATAGCAGACTCCCAGAAGCCGTTGCACATCGCCTACATCGGGATAGCTTATAACAAGTTCTTCCAAAAGGGGCAGGGCGCCATCGGTGTAGCCTACACGAAGCATCAGGCTGGCATGTTCAAGGACCAGACTGGAATCATCCGGCGCCAGCGAGCGGGCTTTCTCCATATCATTGAGGGCCTGCTCAAACATCCTGGCCTTTATCTCAACTTGTGCGCGTCTGTAGTAGAATTCGGCGCTCATGCTGTATGTCCCAAGAAGCGATTCGTAGGTATAGTAATCCACCACGGCCTCGCGGTTGCGACCGGCCTCCTCCTTGAGTATAGCCCGTTCCATAAGCACCTGTGAGGCACGTTGGGGCATGGGAGTGCCAAACTTAATGATAACGCTGTCCAGAAGCGCAATGCTCAGGTTTATGCTGTCTTCCATATGGAGGCTGATATAATATGCTCTCAGATAGGTGTCCGATGATGCAATATCCGATGCGTTGACTTTGACATAGCTGTTATATGCTTCGGGGTAGCGCTCCATAGCATAGAGGATGTTGCCCCTTATTTCATGGTAAACAGGCTTGCCGTCAATTTTCAGGGCAGCGTCAATCTCGGAGAGGGCCTTTTCGTATGTCCAGGCGGCCGGAGCCTTGAGCCCCTGAAGCAGATGGTTAAGTATGATGTTGGCGTAGTCACAGTGGAACCGTTCTTTATCCTGAGCGGCTGCAAAAGCTTTTTCGATAAATTCAAGACCGGCATCGTATTCTGTGGAGTCGGTCTCCTGAATCAGGAAAGTTCCCATGGCGAACATGCCGTCGGGACTGTAGGGGAACTGCTCCAGGAACTGCTCATGCAGCGGACGGCATTCGGCCATCGACCTTACCCCGCGTTTCATCATGATGTATGCAAGTGCCTGATCTTCATCTTGCGGAAGCGAGACCTTTATTTTCAGGTCCCGATATACATTGTCGTCCCTGTTAAGTGCCGTTATTTCGATGTCATTCACATAACAGGCATCAATGGCGTATGTCTGCGGGTCGCCTGTTTTACCTTTCTGGACCATGCATATGACGATTCCGGCATCGTTAAGCAGGGGAGAGTCGAGCATAGTGCTGTCCCACGGAGCATCAACGGTGTAATATGAATGGGTGTCGCTGATTCTCTCAACCCCGCTCACACTTAATTCTTTGAGATTTTTTTTGTAGGGCAGCAAATATACCTTGTCTGTTTCGGCAGCCTTGACCTGAGGTGACAGGGTCAAAGCCTTCAGTTTCTTGTCAGGCTCTACTCTGAAACGTACCACATCGTAAGTGTTGTCTGCGCCGAGTAGAATTACTATCGGGCGCTTGATGCCGGCAGCGTCAACTGTGACGGCACTGTTTGCATCCTGTAATACGTCAAGGCCGGTCAATCCTGTACCGTCATCGTTTATGAAGAAACCGTTGCTTCGGGATATTTCTTTTCCATCCTCATTGTATGCGATAACCTCCACAACAGCTTTTTTGGCGTTTTTCAGCCATTTGGGATTTTTGGCCTGCATGAGGGCAGGAAACATTATAAATACTATCAGCAGAGTGCCTAAACGGCGCATTTTATTTTTCATTCTCTCTTTGTCTTAAAATTTCATATATCAATATACCTGCCGCAACCGAAACGTTAAGTGACTCTATCTGTCCAAGGATAGGAATTTTTACCCATTCGTCACAAAGCGCCAGATGTTCCTGCGGAATGCCTCTGTCCTCGGCGCCCAATACAAGGCAGACAGGTCCGTTATAATCTCCTTTAGTGTAGTCAATGTTGCCTTTCTCTGTGGCGGCCGCAATACGTATTCCGCAATTCTTCAGATATTTGATGGTTTGGGATATGTTGTTTTCACGGCATACGGGCAATGTATGCAGAGCGCCGGCCGATGTCTTTATTGCATCGGCATTGACGCTTACACTGTTTCGCGAGGGGATGATTATGGCATCTACGGCAGCACATTGGGCTGTGCGTGCTATTGCACCGAAGTTGCGCACGTCTGTAATGCCGTCCAGCAGCACGAAGAATGGGGTCTTACCCTGCTCGAACAGGGCAGGGACCATCTCTTCGACTTTCCGGTAGGTTATCTGTGCGGTAAATGCTATGACTCCCTGATGGTTCTTGCGTGTTATGCGGTTAAGCCTTTCAACCGGCACCCGCTGCACGGGGATGTCGAGTCCGCTGATTGATGCAAAAAGCGTTTTTGAAAGCTCACCCTGAAGGTCTTTCTTGATAAGCAGCTTGTCAATCTCTTTTCCGGCTTCTATGGCCTCAATGACGGCGCGGATGCCGAATATCATTTCATCTTCCATTGTTCTGTAAGTGCTTTGGCGTTGTCAAGGGCAGCCTGAGTAAGACGTGAACCGCTCATCATTGATGCTATTTCACGTATCCTTTCGTCCTCTTCAAGGAGCAGGATCCTTGTGCGGGTAGCATTATCTTCATCAATCTTATAGATTTTGTAGTGGATTTGACCCATTGCGGCAATCTGTGGCAGATGCGTTATGGCAAGGACCTGACGGTCGTTGGTTGACATGCGTTTCATGAGCAGCGCCATCTTTTCGGCAGCGGCGCCCGATACTCCGGTGTCAATCTCATCGAAAATGACCGTGGGAATTGTGCGCACATCGGCAATAAGCGATTTGATGGAGAGCATGACGCGGGCTATCTCGCCGCCTGATGCCACTGCAGCCAGCTCCTGCATAGGTACTGACCTGTTGGCTGAAAACATGAATTTCAGGTCATCATGTCCGGTGCGGTCATAACTATCGGAGTTAGTTATATCTATGTCGAACTGCACGGCGGGGATCCCAAGCGGTACAAGCAGTTCCTTTATATCCTTTATTATTGTTTCCGATGCTTTTTTTCTGGATTTGGTAAGCTGCAGGGCTGCCTCTTCCATCTCTGTACGGGCTTTGGCAAGTTGGGCGGTCAGAACCTCAATCTCATCTTCGTAGGAGGCGGTCTTATCCAGCCGTTTGCGGATGGTATCGGCAAGCTCGATAAGTTGGGCTGCCGAATTTACCTTATGTTTCTTTTGAAGCGAATAGATAAGGTCCAGCCGGCTGTTGACCTGTTCCAGACGGTTGGGGTCATAGCTGACTTTCTCATACGAGTCATGTACTGAGCCGGCTAAATCCTTTAGCTCTATCAGGCAGCTCTCGAGCCTTTGGGCATATTCAATTGCTGCAGGATAGTTCTTGCCGATTGAATTGAGCGCCTGCAGCGCCTGACGCAGGTTTTGTATTGAATCGCCATAGTCGCCGTCCAGAATTTCGGCTGCGTGGAACAGCTCCTGCTTTATCTCTTCGGCATGGCTGAGGATATCGGACTCCATCTCCAACTCCTCCTGTTCGCCGTCGGTAAGGCGGGCATTTTCAAGACCTTCGAGCTGGAATTCCAGATATTCGCGGTCACTTGTATCGGATTCAAACAGCGCCCTGGTCCTGTCAAGCCTCTCTTTCAGTTCGGAACATCTGTCGTAACGGCTCTGATATGCCGCTCTGATCTCGTCATTACGCGCTATCGTATCGACAACTTCAAGCTGGAAGGGCTGTGTGCCCAGCGCCAGACTCTGGTGCTGTGAGTGAATGTCTATCAGCCGGCATCCCAATTCGCGCATCTGCGACAGGGTTACAGGGGTGTCGTTAATGAAGGCCCGGCTTTTGCCCGATTGTGATATTTCGCGTCTTAGAATGGTGTCGTCAGGGTCCATATCCAGACCGTTCTCATTGAAGAACGGTTCCAGACCGTATCCGTCAATCGAGAAGTGTCCCTCAATGGTACATTTATCAGTTTCGTGTAGTATCTGTCTGGAGTCGGCACGGCTGCCTAGCAGCAGATTGACAGCGCCTATTATGATGGATTTTCCCGCTCCGGTCTCGCCGGTCATCACCGAAAACCCGCTGCTAAATGTTATATCGAGACGGTCTATCAGTACGTAGTTCCTTATGTTTATGGATTTGAGCATTATTGTGTCTTTATGGTGTTCCAGTCCGATGTCAGTGACGGATTGATGCGGCTCAACAGGTCGGCAACCTTTTCTCTCTCCTTTTGAAGTCCTTTCGAGTAAATGTTTAAAAGCTCGTTCCTCTTTATTTCAGTGAAGAGTTCGGGCAGCGCCGATGTGCTCTTGGCTTCGTAGGCGGCCGTAAGTAGGGCCAGACTCTCTGTAATGGTGGCACGGCCGCGGTCGGCATTGGCCGCCATGTCGTCAAGCCCTTTGCGGTGATATTGGTACTGAAGCTGACGGAAACTAGCCAGGCTGCCGTTCAAATAGTCGCTTATAATGGTGTACCGGCTTGTATTGGTATCAAACGAGCGCCATCCGCTGCCCAAAGACTGGGAGTTGGCGGCAAGCGTTTCGGCATGACGCAATATGTCATTGCCGCCATAGAGTGACATTGTGTCAAAATCGAGTCCTATGACAAGCAGGCTGTAATAGGCCAATATTGCTGTCAGGTTGTTGTCTATGTTCCCGGGAATGTAGTCCAGACGGTCCTGCTCGGTGTAAGTGAAGTCCACGCTCTGATCCCGAAAATTAAAGACTGTGGTAAAATATGCGGAGTTGAAGACGGGGCGGTTGCTCTGTACAATGAGTTCGCACTCCATCCTGCCTGTCGAAGCATCGTAGGTGTTGACCACGAAGCTGAATGTACACTGTATGCGTTCGTTGTCGGCAAAGTGGTAGTTGGTCCATACCTGATTTCTGAGGAATTCCTGCATGGCATTTTGCATTGTGGTAAACACATCTTTGTCTGTACCCTGAATTTTCGATGTGTTTACCGATACCTGCGGATCCAGTTCCTGCGATGAGATGGCGGCAGGGGCGATGAATAGCAGAAGTGTGAGCATCAGTTTCGCCAGTCTGCCGACGATGGCTTTTGCAACGTTTTTCTTTGACTGGAGCGGCAGTTCCTGACTGCTCTCACGGTCAATGATGGTCACCTTGTTGGTGTCATATCCGAATCCGGCACCCTCGTCACGCAGGGAGTTGAGTACTATGAAGTCCAGATTTTTCCGTTCCATCTTTTCCGCGGCGTTGCTGAATTCGTCGGTGGTCTCAAGTGCGAACCCCACCAAATACTGGTCAGGACGTTTGACGGCGCCAAGAGCGGCTGCTATGTCCTGCGTGGGCTTCAATTGCAGGGTTATGTCACCCTTACGCTTTATCTTGACATCAGACTTGACAACGGGGGTAAAGTCAGCCACAGCAGCGCAAAGTATGGCCGCATCTGACCCGGGGAAACACCTCATCGCCTCAAGGTACATCTCATGAGCCGATGTGACGTTAATTCTATCTATTCCGGGATGGTTGGCAACAAGGTTTACAGGGCCTGTAATGAGAGTTACACCGGCACCGGCTGCAGCACACTCCTCGGCCAGAGCGAAGCCCATCTTACCGGTAGAATGGTTACCTATGAAACGGACAGGGTCAATGGCCTCATAGGTCGGTCCCGCCGTTATCAGAATTTTTTTTTTTGACAGTTGAGAGTCGGTCCGGAAATAATCTTCCAGCACTTTGAGAATGGACTCCGGCTCCTGCATGCGTCCTTTGCCAATCAGTTGACTGGCCAGTTCGCCGCTGTCGGGCTCAATGATAATATTGCCAATCGAGCGCAGGGTTTCAATGTTACGCTGCGTTACGGGATGGCTGTACATATCAAGGTCCATTGCGGGTGCTATGAATACCGGCGCTTTCATTGAGAAATAGGTGGTCAGCAGCATGTTGTCGGCAATACCGTTGGCCATCTTTCCCAGTGTCGATGCAGTGCAGGGAGCTATCAGCATAGCATCGGCCCACTGACCAAGGCTTACGTGGCTGTTCCAGGAACCGTCACGGGCCGAAAAGAATTCGCTGATGACAGGATTTCTTGTGAGCGTGGAGAGGGTCAGCGGAGTTATGAACTCCTTTCCGCCGGGCGTTATGACTACCTGAACTTCGGCTCCGCTTTTTACGAGCAGACGTGCAATAACGGCGGCTTTATAGGCGGCTATGCTGCCGGTAACGCCAAGTACAATATGTTTTCCGTTCAAAGTGTTGGCCATTATCGGGACTGTAATTTGATTCTTGTCAGAACTTGTTTGGTATTCAAAGGGAAATCTCCCTGAAGGATCCATGAATAGTAACCCGGATCACGCTCGAAGACTTCAATAAGAGGCATGTCCTTGTATTTTCCGAAGTTGAAGACCTCCTCTCCCTTGTCGTTGCGTATAATGCGTCCCGCAAAGTCAACGTTGCGGGTGAACGACGAAAATTCGGAGAGGAACTTCATATTGTTTTTCAGTACGTCGGGGTAGCGGTCCAACTGGGCCATCAAAACTTCATAGGTGGCACGGGCATCGGCTTCGGCACTGTGGGCATTGTCCAACTGCTTGCCGCAGTAAAACTTGTAGGCTGCCGAAAGGGTGCGTTCTTCCATCTTGTGGAAAATCACCTGTACGTCAATCAGACGGTGACGGCTCAAATCAATGTTAATGCCTGCTCTCAGGAACTCTTCGGCCAGCATTGGTATGTCAAAGCGGTTTGAGTTGAAGCCGGCTATGTCGCTCCCCTCAAAATCGCGTGCAATCTCTTTGCCCACCTCCTTGAAAGCGGGGCACTCCTTTACATCATCGTCGGTGATACCGTGTATAAGAGTGGAGGCCTCGGGAATAGGCATACCGGGATTAATACGTTGTGTATATGTTCTTTCAGCCCCGTTGGGCATGATCTTCAGATACGAAATCTCTACTATACGGTCCTGTATTATGTTCGTACCTGTGGTCTCCAGGTCGAAGAATATTATCGGCTTTTCAAGATTGAGTTTCATCAGTCATTAAGTACCATTGGCATGAGCAACATGAGCAGATTTTCATTATCGGACTGCTCGGTAGGAACGAACACACCTGCAATTGAAGGGTCAGCCAACTGTATGGTGATCTCCTGGCCCGGGATATTGTTAAGTATCTCTATAAGGAAGTTGGCCTTGAAACCTATGCTCATGGCTGCGCCTTCATATTGGCATGTCAGAGTCTCATTGGCCGATGTCGAGAAGTCGATATCCTGAGTGGAAATATGGACATTGTTCTCCTCGATGCGGAATTTGACCAGTCCGCTGCCCGCCGGTGCGAACACCGACACGCGCCTAAGAGCGTTGACCAGTGTCTGCCGGTCAATGGTAAGGTGATGCGGGTTGTTCTGCGGGATGACCGACAGGTAGTTAGGATAGCGTCCGTCTATCAAACGGCAGACCATATTAAAATCTTCCAGTACAAAGCGGGCAATGCGGCTGTCAAACTCAATCTTAATGGTCTCGGCCTCTTTCCCTATAATTGAACGGAACAGGGAAGCCGGTTTCTTAGGCAGAATGAACGATGATTTACCCTTGCCGCTGAGTGTAGCGTTTTTACAACAGACCAGCTTGTGTCCGTCCGATGCCACGAATGTGATACCCTCCTCATCAATGTCGAAATAGATTCCACTCATGACCGGACGAAGCTCGTCATCGGCTGTGGCAAAAATGGTGCGTGTAAGTCCGTCGGCGAGTATCGAAGCCTCTATTTCGATAGAAACTTTTTCACCCGGAAAATCGGCTGCGCCGGGATATTCGTCGGCGTTTTGTCCTACCATGCGATATTTGCCGTTCTGATATTTTATAACAGTTTCATAGCTGCTTTCGTTTATAGAGAATTCCAACGGTTGTTCAGGTATCTCTTTAAGTGCATCAAGAATGGTTTTTGCATTAAGTGCAATCCGACCTTTGCCTTCACTTTCAATCAGTTCGATTTCCGTTTCAAGTGTGGTGTCGCCGTCGGCGGCTGTTGCGATAAGTTTTCCGGATTCTATGCGGAAAAGGAAATCCTCAAGAATGGGATAGATTGATTTTGGATTGATAACACGGCTTATAGCCTGAAGACGGCTTGTCAGGGCCGAGCTGGATACTTTGAAATTCATATTGTCTGTTAATTTTTGTTTCTACCGTAAATGGCTATCTTCATTTATATTGAAGCAAAGATAATGAGAAGTAATCGAAACATGAAAATTTATTGGCTTAAAGTTGGGTTTGGAAAAGGATAAAATGTAAATTCGCGGACGGAAACAATATTAAACAGCAGATATGGAAATTACAGGTAGAATTATTGCAGTTTTGGAGGCACGCAGCGGTACATCCAAGGCTTCAGGCAATCCATGGAAAATACAGGAGTTCGTTTTGGAAACAATCCACGAACAGTATCCCAAAAAGATGATGTTCAGTATTTTCGGTGAAGATAAGATACGTCAGGCAGCCATCAATTTGGGCGATGAGGTTGTTGTAAGTTTTGACATTAATGCCCGCGAATTTAACGGTCGCTGGTATAATGATATCCGTGCCTGGCGGGTCAGTCACGATGTAAGCGGCGGAGCAGCCCCTGTGGGACAGGATTATGTTCAAGGTTCTCCAACCGGCGCTCCGGCTCCCGATGATTTTGCTCCATCCAGCGAAAAAGACGATCTGCCGTTCTGATACAAAAATCATAACAACCGTACAGAGCCGCATAAACAGGAACAATCCCAAATAACATAAACCCCGAAAGTTTGACGAAAAACTTTCGGGGTATTGTTTTAATATTGCTTGGAGTCTCTTAGCTCGGAGATTATTTGTCTTACCTGAGTACCCTTATTAATAGGTTTCCGGGCAGGACGCTCCTTGTCCGGATGTTTCCGCTTTGCAACTATCGAATTTAGTATGGTTGGTTCAGGAATTCATACTGATAAGAAACTCGACGTTATCTTTGGTGTTTTCCAGACGGGACTTGACGAACTCCATCGCTTCAATGGGATTCATGTCGCTCAGGAACTTACGCAGGATCCACATACGGTCAAGTGTGGTCTGGTCAAGCAGCAGATCATCGCGACGGGTGCTTGAAGCCACAATGTTGACAGACGGATATATGCGCTTGTTGCTGAGATTGCGGTCAAGCTGAAGTTCCATATTACCGGTTCCCTTGAACTCCTCGAATATGACTTCGTCCATCTTTGAGCCGGTATCTATGAGAGCCGTGGCTACAATGGTAAGTGAGCCTCCGTTCTCGATATTACGGGCTGCTCCGAAGAAACGTTTGGGCTTATGCAGGGCATTGGCATCGACACCGCCCGACAAAACCTTACCCGATGCGGGTGCAACCGTGTTATAGGCACGTGCCAGACGGGTAATGGAGTCCAGGAATATCACTACGTCATGTCCGCATTCTACCATACGTTTTGCCTTTTCAATTACTATGCTGGCTATCTTAACGTGGCGGTCGGCGGGTTCATCGAAAGTCGAGGCAATAACTTCGGCCTTTACGCTGCGGGCCATGTCCGTAACCTCCTCGGGGCGTTCGTCAATCAGCAGCATTATCATGTAAACTTCAGGATGGTTGGCTGCTATGGAGTTGGCAATATTTTTGAGCAGTATGGTCTTACCTGTCTTAGGCTGGGCAACGATAAGGGCACGCTGACCTTTGCCTATCGGAGCAAACAGATCCACAACACGTGCTGACAGATTGTCATTCTCACCGCTGCAGAGGGTGAACTTCTCATCGGGGAAGAGCGGGGTAAGGTGCTCAAAGGGAACTCTGTCGCGTGCTACTGAAGGACTGAGTCCGTTTATCTTGTTAACTTTTACCAGCGGGAAATATTTCTCGCCTTCGCGCGGCGGGCGTATGACACCTTCCACAACATCGCCGGTCTTTAGTCCGAACAGTTTGATCTGGGAGGGTGAAACGTATATGTCATCGGGGGATGCCAGATAGTTGTAGTCCGATGAACGCAGGAATCCGTAGTTATCAGGCATGATTTCAAGGACTCCTTCGCCCTTAAGCACATCGCCGAAGTCATAAGTGCGTTCCTCCTGACGGTTCTGCTGACCGAATCCTCCCTGCTGCCTGTGGCCGTTAGAGGAGCGTGTGTCATTGTTTGTGTAACGCGGCTCCCTTTCCTGCTGATAAGATTCCTGAGTCTGAGCATCCTGCTTGGGGGTCTCTTCAGATTCTATCTTTTCAACTATTTTTGACTGCTCTTCATCATCAAGATCAGAGACGGTTATAGGTTGCTGAACGGTCTCTACATCAATTTCAGGCAGAATCGTATCGGGCGTAGCGGTTTTTCTCGGGCGTCCGCGACGTTTTTTTACCGGTTGTTCGGGTGCTGGCGCAGGAGCGGCTGAAGCCTGTTGTTTGCGAGGCTCCTCAGAGGTTTTTACTTCAGGCTTAGTTTCGGCAACGGTCTCTTTTTTATCCGTTTTAGCTGTTGAAGAAATCTTTTCCTGAGCCTTATCAGGCTGCTCCTGAACTGGAGTCTGCTGTTTTGCAGTACGGCGAACGACTTTCTTTTGCTTAGACTGTGCCGGCTGGCTTTTCTCATCGGCCTTGACCGGAGCAGTTGTTTTAGTCTCAACTTTTTCAGCCTTATTTTCTGTTGTATTCGGCGCATCGGACTTTTTCGGGCTCTGAGGTTTGTTCTGTTTATTGTCAGGCATCGGTTTTGCATTTTCGCCGTTTTCCGAATGAATTTTTTCGGGCTCCTCTTTACGGGTTATCTTGCTCTTGGGTTTACGCTCTTTTTTACCGGGGTCCGAAGTGAGATTTTTCGCACCGGAAATAGCCTGTTCGTCAAGGATTGCATAAACCAGAGTGTTCTTGTCCATAGACTTTATGGACTGAATGCCCATTTCCTGGGCAATGGTCTGAAGCTCTTCCAGCTCCTTACCTTTTAATTGCAGTATATTGTACATCTGTTTATAGGTGTCCTGCAGAGCGGTGCATACTTTTTAAACGTATTACAGCCCGTATGGACAATTTGAAAAATATTTGAAATATATATGATAGCGGTTGATTTGCCGGTCTGTGACAGCTCTGAGCGGCTGTCGTTCGGCTTACGGCGGCAAAGATACAAAATTAAATTATAAAATATAGGAAATTCAGGATTTTTTTGCGATTAATTCCCTTTTACACTCCTGTTTATTTTCTGAATATAGTTAAGTATCTCATCCCGTCCGCTCCTGTTGACCGATGAGGTAATAAAATGGGGCGGCAGCTCTTCCCACTGTTCGGTCAGAGTTTCAAGATATCTCTTTATATTGATATTCAACTGACCTGATGCGGATTTATCGGCTTTTGTGAAAACGATACTGAACGGTATTCCGTTCTCGCCGAGCCATGTAATAAATTCAAGGTCAATTTTTTGCGGTTCATGCCGGCTGTCAACCAGCACAAACAGTGATGTCAGTTGCGGACGGTAAAGGATATAGTTGTCTATTAGCTGTTTGAGTTGTTCTCTCTGTTTTTGTCCGCGTTTGGCATAGCCGTAGCCCGGCAGGTCAACCAGATACCAGTCATCATTGATCAGAAAATGGTTTATGAGCAGAGTCTTTCCCGGCATTGACGATGTCATGGCAAGCCCTTTTCGGCCTGTCAGCATATTTATAAGACTGGATTTTCCCACATTTGAACGGCCTATGAAGGCATATTCCGGTTTGTTGTGTACAGGACAACGGTCAAACGAGGTGTTGCTTATTACGAACTCAGCACTCTTAATTTCCATTTAAAGATTCTTTTGCAATGCAAAAGTAGGCTTTTTTAGCGGTATTCAGTATTTTTGCATTCAAATACCGGTTATATATGGAACGTCAATATCCTTCAGCAGCATTGGAAAGAGCTGTCAGAGAGTTTTCAACTCTGCCCGGAATAGGCAGGAAAACTGCGTTGAGACTGGTCTTGCATCTTCTTTCCAGACCGGAGGAAGAGGTCAGACAGTTTGGACAGGCTTTTGTCTCGTTGAAGAGTGAGATCCGTTATTGCAAGGTCTGTCATAACATATCGGACAGCGATGTATGCATGATCTGCGCCAATCCAAAGAGGGATGTTTCGATGATATGTGTGGTAGAGAATATCCAGGATGTCCTGGCTATTGAAAATACCATGCAGTTTAACGGACTTTACCATGTTCTGGGCGGTGTCATTTCGCCGGTGGACGGAGTGGGGCCTATGAACTTGCAGATTGAGAGTTTGGTGGAGAGGGTTGCCGCGGGCGGTATAAGCGAGGTGATCTTGGCGCTCAGCCCCACGATGGAGGGCGACACCACCAACTTTTTCATATCCCGTAAGCTCTCTCCGCTTGGAGTGAAATTGAGTGTGATAGCCCGAGGCGTGACCATAGGTAATAATCTGGAGTATGCCGATGAAGTTTCACTGGGACGTTCCATACTGGACCGTACCCCTTTTGTTTAATTTGAATATGTTTATCAGGAGATTATCGAGAAATCTGAAAATAGGATGGTTCGCGGCATATGTGGCAGCCGGTATCATAGCTGTTTTCTTTGAAACCGGATGTTTCAGTAAAGGTTTGGTGACCGATGATAAGACGTTGTATTTCCTTGAGATTATAGGAGTGCTGTTTTCGTTGGCTTTGATCCCATTCTCTCTGAGAGGATCTAAGAGAAAGGTTGACCGTCTTCATAGAAAAGGGTATAGCTACAGGAGGATAATAAAAGCCTATTTAAACTCTTATTGGCGTCGTTTGACGGCTTATTTCATACTGATAGCAGGCGGCACCTTATTATATTATCTGATTGACGACACTATCGGGTTGTATATTGCCGGCATAGGTGCGCTCTGCTCTTTGTTCTGTTATCCTTCGGTCAGAGCCATAGAGAGCGATATAAGTTTCTGATATATGGCTTCAGTCAGCGTCATAATTGTAAATTACAACGTTAAGCACTATATCGAACAGTGCCTTAACTCTCTGTTGCGTTCGGTCCCCGATGCGCAAATTATTGTGGTGGACAACAACTCTAAGGACGGCTCCGCAGATTACCTGCGGGAACGTTTCCCTATGGTCAACCTAATTGCAAATTCTGAAAACGTGGGTTTTGGAAGAGCAAACAACATGGCGCTGCAGTATGCTGAAGGCAGATATGTGCTCTTTCTCAATCCCGATACCGTAGTGGCCGAAAGGACCATTCCCTACTGTGTGGAATATATGGACAGCCATCCCGATATAGGGTCGGCAGGCGTACGTATGTTGTATGGTGACGGCCGGTTTGCTTTTGAGTCCCGGCGTGCACTGCCTACGCCTAAGGTGGCGTTTTGGCACATGACCGGTCTGGGTCGTTTTTTCCCAAAATCGAGGGTCTTTGCACGCTATCACATGACTTATGAAGATCCTATGCGGGATTGCGACATTGACGTTGTATCAGGAGCTTTTATGTTCGTAAGAAAATCCGTTCTTGACAGGGTTGGCGGGTTTGACGAAGCGTTCTTCATGTACGGCGAGGATATTGACCTCTCATACCGTATTCTGATGCATGGTTACAAAAACCGTTATCTGCCTGTCCCCATAATCCATTACAAGGGAGAGAGTACCATAAAGACCACATACAGCTATGCCAAAGTCTTTTATGATGCCATGATGATCTTCTATAACAAGCATTTCCGACGCTCAAGCCGATTCCTGACTCCATTCGTCAAGATGGCCGTAGGACTAAAGAAAATAGGTACATTTTTAGGTCAAAACCTCTTTTACCGCCATCGGATGTCAGCCGACTACAGTCAAAAATCTCTATTTATCGGACGTAAGGAGATGTTTCCGAATGTGGTCGCTCTGGCAGGGAAGAGCTCCTATCTTAAGGATGTAAGTTTTGTGGAGGGCTCGAAGAATATACATGCAGATATTAATGTTGACAATATACAGGCTGTGATTTTTGACATAGAGGTTTTCTCTTTTGATACTCTGCTTGACTGGATCAATGATATGGCTTGCAGCGGCAGACGAATAACTATGGGACTCTATTCATCGAAAACCGGCAGACTGATTACAGAAACCGAAGTATTATGAATAATGTATCACTTTCAGACGGATTGATCAGACTCAGGGCACCTGAACCCGAGGACCTGGATGTTCTCTACTCGATCGAGAACGATACGGCGTTGTGGGTGGTTTCCGGCAACGCTATTCCTTATTCGCGTTATCAGTTGAAAAAGTACATAATGGAGTCAACACACGATTTTTATACGGACCGTCAGATACGGTTTATGATAGTCCGCGAATCCGATGATCAGGTGCTTGGCTGCATTGATCTGACTGACATTGACCCGTTCAACAGCCGCGCCGAGGTCGGTGTTGCACTTCTGCCTGCCTTCAGGGGGCAGGGAGTGGCTTCCGCCGCTCTGACTTTGATAAGCGACTACTCTTCTGATGTGCTGAGGCTTCATCAGTTGTTCTGTCAGATACCTTCAAACAACGGGGAATGCATCAGACTTTTTGAAAAGAACGGTTTTACCGAGTCCGGCCGGTTTAAAGACTGGCTCATAAACAAGAATTTATATTTGGATGTGATTTTGATGCAAAAAATATTTTGAAAAAATGTGCTCCACTGTTTGCAAGTATGAAAAAACTGTGTACCTTTGTCACCGCTAAATAAATTGGTGCGTTAGTTCAGTTGGTTAGAATGCCGCCCTGTCACGGCGGAGGTCATGGGTTCGAGTCCCATACGTACCGCACAAAATTTGCCCCACAGTCCACGTGGGGCAAATTTTTATTTCTGTCGCTACCAAATCGCTACAAAAGAATGAACCTGACTTGTTCTACAAATTATGTTTTAATACCTTCTCAAAAAAAATGGAGAAAATGATTTGCATTTGAATATACGTGCTTAAGCTTAAGTTACCTAGTTGTTGAATTATTATTAATTTTGCGTGATACTCCTTGGGTACCTCTGAAATTTGTTTTAGACAGCCCGGGTTTGTTTCTAACCGATTAATAATATAATAATGCCTTTACTTGAGCTAAAAGAACTCGAAAGCTTAAGTCCTTTGTTTAGAGGAAGTTGCGGAAATGCATTTGGAAAGTTTCTTATGCGTGTTCTTGCCATAGATAGGATAAATGATCTTTATGACAGGAATTTTGCACATAAAGGTCCGGATTTTGCAGGAGCCGTACTCAAAGATATAGGTATGGATTATCAGGTACTTAATTCTGAAGTCCTGCAAAAGTTACCGGAAGGCGCTTTTATTACCATCAGCAATCATCCCTATGGCAGTCTGGATGGAATAATACTGATTGACCTCTTCGGCCGCATCAGGGCAGATTTCAAAATTGCTATAAATGATGTCCTGTCACGGGTAAAAACATTGGAAGAAAATTTTATCTGTGTAACTCCTATAGGCAACGAAGTCAGTAATCCTACAAAAGATACGTTACGAGGCATTAAGGAAGGCATAAGACATATCAAAAACGGACATCCACTCGGACTTTTCCCTTCCGGTGCAGTTTCGGATTTAAGTTTAAAGGAGAGACGCATTAGGGACCGCAGGTGGCAAAAACCGGTCATAAGGCTAATTAAGAGAGCCGGTGTGCCTATAGTGCCGGTGCATTTTTTAGACAGAAACTCAAATTTCTATTACTCTCTAGGGCTTATTGACTGGAGGATACGACTGCTTCGACTCCCTTATGAAGTTTTCAATAAGAGAGGTATGACTGCGAGGGTGGCCTTGGGAGAAATAATTACACCCGAAGAGCAAAAAAAATATAAGGACGTAGATGATTTTGGTGACTTTTTAAGAGTTAAGGTTTATAATCAATATTAGATATGACGAATAGTAAAATAATAGATGCGGTAAGGATTCAGACTTCTTTTTTGAACGCGCTTGAAAAGAAATTATTAGTTTGGCTTGCAGAGAGGCAGCCTAAGTGGGTGACTTCAGATATGATGTCATACCTTGGAGTATTTGGTGCAGTTGTGATAGCTACAGGCTATATACTTGCAGCATGGAATATCAATTTCCTATGGCTGAGTTCATTAGGATTCGTTATCAATTGGTATGGCGACTCGCTTGATGGCACCTTGGCGAGGGTAAGAAAGACCCAGAGGCCAATTTATGGATACTATTTAGACCATACCCTTGATGTTATTAACGAAGTAATTATTTTCGTAGGAGTGGGTCTGTCAGGTTTGATACATCTGGAAATAGCGCTGTTAGCTTTGGTAATGTATCTTTTGTTGACCATAAATGTAATTATGAATGCCCATCTGAAAAAAGAGTTCAAACTGACATATGCAAAGCTTGGGCCTACTGAATTCAGAATTTTAATGATAATTATCAACACCCTGTTTGCATTGATAGCTTCTCTTAGAGAATTCTCACACAGCTTCATGCTATGTGGCAAAGAGTTTACCTTCAGTACTCTTGATTATATCGGAATTGTAATAATTGTTGTACTCTCTCTAATGCATATAACAACTGTCAGGAGTGATATAAAGGGATATGCTAAAATAGACCCTTTGCCAAACCAAGAGTAGAAAGCTTCCGGAACTATGCTGAAATTTTGACAGTAACGTAATATCATGAAGATACGATGTTTTTTTATTAATTTTGACCCGCTTTTCGGAAATTTCACGGAGCAGAGTTCTTGGTAACCTCTTAAAAAACAAGACTATGGAAAAGAAAAAATATTCCCTGCGCTTTGTCGTGTTCTGTACGCTCTTTTGCGTCGCTCTTATTGCATCGAACCTGTTTGAAATGAAGGTGGTGGATTTCGATTATTTCGCTGTTACCGCCGGTATGCTGATCTTCCCGATCTCCTATATTGTGAATGACTGTATAGTCGAGATATGGGGTTATAAGATGGCAAAGTTTGCCATCATCCTTGCTTTCACTATGAATTTTCTGGTTATGGCTATGGGAGGAATCGCCATTCTGTTGCCTTCGCCGGCCGATTGGGGAGGTGCCGAACATTTTAATGCCGTATTTTCGCTTGCGCCGCGCATTGCTGTTGCCAGTCTTACGGCATTTCTTATAGGTTCGTTTTTGAATGCCAAGGTGATGGATAAGATGAAGCGTATTCATAAGGAGCGGCTCTTTCCACTACGCTCAATAGTTTCAACTGTAGTGGGCGAATGTGCCGATTCGATTATTTTCTTTCCCATTGCTTTTGCCGGAGTATGGCCTGTCGATGAACTTATCAAAATGATGGGGATTCAGGCTCTGTTTAAGACCCTTTATGAGGTCATTTTGCTTCCGATAACGAATAGGGTGGTGCGCAGACTCAGAACAGTCGAAGCATAATAATCCTTTTGAACAATTAGCTTTGAATGTTTTCTACACGCTTTTCAATGGTTAAAATCCATTCGTTCATTTCATTCATTCTATTTTCATAAAAGCTTGCCAATACAGGGATATTCAAAATGTTCTGCAACCTTATTTGCGTTTCAATTGTCAAGTTTTCTTTTCCACTCACTATTTTGGAAATTTGTTGTGGAGAGACTTCCATTTTTTTTGCTAAATCTTTTTGCGACCAACCTAATTTGTCTAATTTCATTAGAACCTTTATTGCAATATGTTGCGATTCCCGTAACATATCACGATTCTTTATTCGCTGTTTTACCTCTGTTATTGTATTGGCATCTTCACATGAAACCAGTTGAAGAAATTTTTCTTTGTTTGTCATTGTTGTTCTTTTAAAAATTCATAGAATGAATCTGCATCAAATACTCCGTTGTCTTTTAAATAATCTCGGTATTTTATTTTCATCAAATCAACTTATAGGTTTATTTTTTCTATTTTAAAACGTCCGATTTATTTTTTTTATCGGATAATACTAAAGGCATATTGAAATTGTTTAGAATACGTTTTCAATAGACGTTTATCACGGCTTGCACCTGACGGTTGGGTATATGATTAGTGGCGGAATTTAAAGCGATTCATTATCAAGATAGCAAGGGGCTTGATAGTAGCACTTAAGTATGAACTACCACAAGCCCCGCCATTAATTATATACCGTGTTAGCTGCTGGGTTACTTAGATATTTTGACTGTATCATTCTCAATATGAATAACATAAGATTTATCCAATAGAGAACCATTTGTGAAATATCCAAATTCCTTATTAAAGTTCTCATCGTTTCTTTGAAACTTTAGTACGAAATCGCCATCGACACTTGGAAGATTTTTCAAAACCCACTCAGTATCATGCTGTTTATTTATTTCAATATTATCAATTGTTACAGAGTCAACAAAATTATTATTTGTAACACCAATATTGGCATAAATCTTAATGTTAGTTACTTCTGTGTCTGAAGTATTATATACTGATAGACTCAACACGTTTTCATTTTTATCTTTATCGCAAGAATTGAAAAAAATAAATCCGCAAAAAATAAATAATAATTGTTTCATATTAAATAATTTAAAATTAATCTTTAATGTAAACTAAGTTAGAAGGGTAAGAATTTATTTGACTTTTTGATGAAACCTTTTTTGCAACTTTGGTTTTTTCAAAAATGGCATCAGCCATTGTGGTTTCAGATGGTGCCTTTACTCTAGTTGGTTGATACCACTTACGCTTATCTGTCCATGCAACACTTTTAAAATAGTCTCTCCCTATCTTATTATTATGGTAATCCATTGCCTTATCAAAATCAAAATCCTCTTGTGTCATATCTGCAGGTCTTTCTGCACCCTCTTCATGTTTGTCCGTAAATTTTTTAGCCCAATCCACACATTCGTCAATTTTATTTTTCTTATCACCAACATATTTTGCTATCAACGCATTCCAAATTGCATGTCGAAAGGCATCTGCTTTTGTTCTCCAAGCTGCCTGCCCTGGAAAATATTGTCCAGTTAATTCAATTGCTTTATCTGTTGCACTTCTAGTGGGTTTAACTAATCGTGGATGCCAAACTAATGCCCAAAATTCAGCTTTACTTACATCATAACCTAAGTAATCATTTGTAGATTTTAAATTTAAAGAATAGTGTTTCGATAATGTATCAACATAATCATAACGAATTAACGCATTGTAAAAACTATCAATTACATCAATATTCTCATAAATCTTAATTTCATCAATTCCATTAAAATCATTTTGTATAATCTCTATGTCACGCTCTGTTAAACTATCAGTATTTGGATAGTGAATTAATACAGAAGTAACAAGATTATCCATTTCTTCTAACGTAATATCCATTTCATCAGAAGAAGCACTTTTTAATCCAAATTTTGATTTATTGGAATAATAGTTTCCTTGTAGATCACTAAGATTTAATGACAAAACTTTTTCATCATATCCTGTTGGTAGCTTCACTTTCAAACCGCAAAAATCAATCATCTGTTTTTCAGTCGATTGATTAATAGTATCTAAACCTTTTTCTTTTTCGCAACTAACCAAAACCAATACTGCTGTTACAAATGAGTAAAATAATTTTTTTTGAAATAATCTTTTCATTTTTAATTTTTTAATTGTTAAACGTAATAAAATTTTTAAAATTGTTAATTTCCTTTGATTGAATTAATTCTTTGGAGGTGCTCTATTTTCTTTTTTCATTTTTTTTGTTTCATAATTATTGGTTGTAGGTTCCTTAACCTTGCAGCTAACGTTTAGTATAAAAGAAGTAGGGCTGTAAATAAGCAATTACCTCCCGGATTATCCACAAGCCAAATCTTTTGTATTTTGATTTATATTATTC